>Ga0315899_10002575_pt1 | contig 20001 bp, 27 predicted proteins | sample LakEriMetagenome_2_FD_203518 | JGI IMG/M metagenome (GOLD analysis project Ga0315899, IMG submission 203518) | Freshwater fungal communities from buoy surface, Lake Erie, Ohio, United States - Buoy 4 MA112 | ecosystem: Environmental > Aquatic > Freshwater > Lake | place: USA: Lake Erie, Ohio... | reverse complement strand
GCATTAATCAGAAGCCATAAATTTACTGGAAATAAAATTTATGATCTTCAGCAATCTTTGGGTGTATCCGCAAAATGGATTTTAGGGTTTTGCCATGGATATCGTGGTGATAAAGCAAAATATAAAGATAAAGATTATTATATAGGTCATTTTTTGGGTCAAAAAATGAAAATAAATATTGTGGATAAAAATGACGCTGTTCCTATATAGGTTTAGGAGGCATTGTGTGCAAATGCCAAAATTGTTTGGCTAACATTAAACACAATTGGAGTAAAATGTCTGAAGATTTGCAGGCAGACACACCGGCATCCAGAGCAAGAGCCAGACTGATGTCTGTAGTTAAGATTGTAGTTGCCTTCTTCAAATATGTTGGCTTGTTTTTTATTGGCATAATGACTGGCATGGGGATTGTCCTAAAAAATCCACCTGAAGATAAAGCTGTTAAAAAACAAATCGTTGAATTAGTAGCAGAAAATGATTCTTTGAAGAAGAATATTACACAAATAAAGTCCATCAATCAGCCAAGTGATAAGCCAATTGAAAAAGAAACGATTTCTTTTGATTAATCTGGCATTTTGAATGTTTTTGGACAGGGGTCGCCAAACTTTTCTGCCTTTTTGTCTGATAGATTTCCCGGCAAGCATTTTGGTTCTGAAACCATGCATTTTTGTTTATTGTTTTTCGTTATCTTAAATGGCTTTTCTGCCTTCACCGGGGGTAACGGTTTAGGAGGAATGACTGTTCCCGGAGGTAATTTGGCAGTTGCTGCAACATATAGTTTTTTACCATGTGGCTTTGTCCAAAGAGGATGCGGTTTAAGATGATCTATTTTGAAAGGTTCTTTTTCCCAGCATTTCTGCAATCTTTCGTCAGCCGAAACATAGTAAATTGCGTCTGCGCTTTGTGGAATAAGGTATTCTGGAGGATAATTGCCTATGCCTCCATATCCTAAAGGATATAGACCAGTTTTCCCAGATGTTCTGCCTTCCGTGAGCTTTGTGTAAAATTCATAAAAAGATTTCATGCAATATTTATGATTGATTGTTATAATATTATTGTCAAATAAAGGCTTATATGAACGACCCTGATTTTTTAAAGAGAATTCATTCTTTTGATCAAGCATCAACTGGTTTCAATACCATGGCTACGATGCTTGGTACATATTTTGAATTATTGATGAATTCTGGATTTACGAGAGAAGAGGCATTTTCTCTCGTATTATCATATCAGAAAATTTTGTTGAACCACAGTTTTGGTGATGTTTCTCAAAAAAATAACAATTTGCAAAATGATAACCAAGACGAAGAATAAGAAATGGTGGAAAGATGGACATCTTGGAAATTAACACGGGAAAACATAGTAGAGGTAATTGTCGCTGTGATGAATGCTGGCAGGGATATCCTGTTAAGTGTAATTGTGGCGGTTTAATTCATGCTGAATATCTTGGAGATAGTGCTAAAGGTCCAAATAATCCAATGGGTGTAAAGTGCCTTTGTGACAAATGTGGCAGTCGTTTTATGAAATCAAATAATCGCCTTAAGAATCGATCAGGCCGTAATTATAAAAATAGACATTAGTATTATGGCATAAGCTCGAAATAAGGATATAATAATTATGAATTAAAAGGGAGTAAGCAATGCGATTCATAACGGCAGATATTATTAATTCCATGAACGATATTGACAGCCAAACTGATCAATTTGAAAAAACATGGAATCAAAGAATGGATTCTTTGCAAGATAACTTTGATGAAATCAGAGAAAGACTGCCTGAAAATGTAGTATATTTCTACGAGCATCATACTCTTCTTGGTTGCCCCGTTTTCTGTAGAGCAAATAACTATAAAACAGAAGAATACTTTTTTGTGATTGGCAAGCAATCCGATAATCAAATTTTATACATTTCATACGATATGCCATATCAGCCTGAACTTGATTTATTTTCAGGCATGGGTTTTTCTTCAGAAGAACCGGCAGTTTGGCTTTATGATGAGTTTCATCTGAAGAAGGATTTCTATGAGCATCATATTATTTTTAGTGATGGCAATTCATATGTGATACCATTCAGGTCGTTCTACTTAAGAACCACTAAATGGTTTGACGAATAAATATAAATATATATTTTTAGAACAATTGTCGAGATTTATAAATATGTTAATGCTTGAAAAACTTACCAAGCCTGTTTTGGTGCTTAACAAAAGCTGGACAGTTATAGGGACTAGTCCTGTTTATAAGGCGTTGAATCTTTTGTTTTCAGCCGATAAAAATGGTAAAAAAAAGGCTTTGATAATAGATGAGTCTTGTGTGCCTTATACTTGGGAAGAATGGTCTCAGATTAAGCCAGAAAATGAAAATGATGCTATTAAAACTGTATCATTTTCATTTAAAATACCTCAAATTATAAGGCTTACTAAATACGATAAATTCCCCAAGCAAATTGTGATTTTTTCTAGAGCCAATATTTTCAAAAGAGATGATTACAAGTGTCAGTATTGTGGTATTCGACCGGGAAGTGAAGAGTTAACCATAGATCATATCGTTCCCAAATCTAAGGGTGGCAAAACTACATGGGAAAATTGTGTCCTTTCTTGTACGCTTTGTAACTCAATTAAAGGTAATCGTTCACTTCATGAGGTGACTCACGCACGATTTCCACATGGAATGGCACTCAATAAAACGCCAATCAAGCCGAGGTTGAGAGATTTAAGGATGAATATTTATTATGAATCTTGGAAACAATGGCTAGATTCAGCTTACTGGAATGTTGAATTAGAGAATCAAAATTAATATGCACGATCACATGATTGAAGAAATTGTTCCAAAAAATTTTATTTTGGCATGTTTTGCTTACAATAAAATTAAATTGAAGGATGCAGTTGACTTCAGTCAAAGTTTTAAAAAGTTATTTCCCCAGCCAAATTTTGTTTTGATTGATACCGAAGAAATTAAGGAAGTAAAGTTAGAAGGCATAACAAGGTCTTTGACGAATTCAAGATTTGATTTCGATCCAGCTAAATTCTTTCCGCAGTTAAGAATTAAGACAAAGACTCTAATAGACTGCCCCAAAATTTTATTATTTTACGCATTATCCGAAAAAGATAAGAAGCAATTTGGTGACCTTGGATATTATCTGTGTGATATGAACTCACCGAACTGGAAAGGCAACTTGGAAATTTATGCAAGACAATTTGAAGGGTAAAACATTTAAGTATCAGGCTAGGTTTAGTGTTACAGATTTTTTTGTTGATATTATCATTCCATTTCGTGACGAGAATTCAAGAGTTATTGAATTGTTGCAATCTATTTTTGAAAAAGTAAAAAAACCTAGATGCGAAATATACCTTGTAGATGATGCCTCCAAAAACAAATCATTTATTACGAACTTTACAAAAACTACAGGTGTCCATTTAATTCAGTTTGACAGACCTGTTGGATTTGGGGCAGCAGTTAACGAAGGAATACGCCAATCCAAATCAAGTGTAGCTTGTGTGATGCATAGCGATACCAAAGTTGTTGAGCCTAATTTTCTTTGGAATTTGTGCAATGATTTTTATAAATTAAGAAATGAAAACATAGCAACTATCTGTAGTGTAACAAATAATCCTATGAATTCTAGATTGAAATTCTTACAGAAAAACCAATCAGCTGAATTACCTCCAGAAAAATTTACCGATACCAACTCGCCTTTCATTTGTACTTTAATAAACAAGCAAATTTTTAACATATTAGGCGGTCTCCCGGAATATCCACTTTGTTGGTACGAACATGAGTTATTTGGAGACAAATGTAGAAAAGCTGGGTTTCCACAATTTTACAGCAACTCTAGCTTTGTATATCATGAGGGCGGGTCAACTATTACTAAGCTGGTCAATGAAAATAACTCTTACATGGAGTTGCTAAAAAATAACTTGAAGGTTTATGAACAGGACCGTAAAAAATTCTTGGTGAGTTGACTATTTTTTTTGGTCCGGTATTTTAAAACGGGGTTTTAATTCATCAAGGAGGACACAATGATGGACGGAGCTTTGAAGTTAGCTGATAATTTTTATAAAGTTGATATCAACAATATAATCATAGAAAAAACTTCCGATGAAATGGACGCAGAGGGACATGCGTCAGATTTGACATTCATCAATCCTCGTTCTTTTACAGAAACATTTGAGTACTCAGCCAACGGCTGTTCCGTTGAGGAAATAAACGCTCTGAAGAAGTCAATTCAAGAGCGGGGGTTGCTGACGGCGCTCATAGGCAGAATCAAGAACAACAAGATTCACCTGATTAATGGTCATAGAAGGTTGCTTGCAATCAAAGAACTGATTGCTGAACAGGCCGATTGTTATGATCAGGCTATTGGGTCCAAGGTACCTGCCGATGAACTTTACTCCCAAGTGTTTATCCGTTTATATGAAGATATTGATGAGCTTGACTGTTATGTCATGGCATTTGAAGAAGATAAAACCAAGGTGAAGTTTGGTGCTGGTACTGAATACAAATTTGTTCAATATTGTCGAGAGAAAGAAATTCCCGACAACAAAATCCTTGAAATGACTGGAAATAACCAACAATGGCTTGATAATGTCAGGTCTTTACTTGATAAGTTAGCAGAAGATTTTGATATTTTAGATGCTTTGTTTAGCAACAGAATGAATATTTCTGCTGCCAAGAAGCTGTCTATGTTCGAAACAAGAGCCGAGCGATTAGCTGCTTTCAAAGAAGCTTATACCAAAGCTGAACAAGAAAGCCTAGTTAAAAAGCAAAAACAAGCTCGAAGTATTATTTCCACAAAAAAGAAGATCGAGAATGCCTTGGCTGAAAAAGCGCAGGCAAGCCATAGTGGAGATGAATCGGCAGAGGAAGCTGCTGATGCTTTGATCGAAAACTATCGACAGCAAGAGGAAAAGCAGAAAGAAGCAATTAATCATATTGAAACTAGGGTGTCTGGTAGAAATGTTGTTCCTCCTCCAGCTAAAAGCAACATTGGCAAAAGGAACAGCAAACCTAGCAAATCTTCTGAGAAAGTATCAATTGATGAGCATGGTGTATCCTATACAGATATCGTATCTAAATGGATTCAGCCCATGGAGAAGATGCTTTTAGAAAAAAATTCAGTAGTCCAGCCAATAGTTTTAGACTTTGCTAAGGAACTGCTGAACGCTGTAATTGAAAACCAAGAAGATTGTGAGTCTTTCCTGAATAGATGGAATGGTGTCTTTGAGAACAAAGGCTTAGTCATATAATTGGTTTTTTTGGCAAACAAATGTGCAGATTTTTTCTGCACATTTGTTTGCCGTTGTATAAATAATTTTGATGATATCATACTGTCCATTTTGTGCAGATATTTTACCTGAAAGACTTATAGATGGGTTTATATTGTGCCCAAAATGTAATAAAATAATAGAAAGTTCAAGAAAAAATATACTTTTAGCTGCTTATAAAATCTTGAAAAAAAAGCAATACACCAACCTAAAGCAATTCAAATTTGAAATGCAACTTGATGATGCAGACTTTGAAATAATATTAGAAGCGTATGAAATTGATTGCTTAACTTTGCAAGAATTTGAAAAAAAAATAAAAACCCTTGTCGTTGCCTAACAAGGGTTTTTATTTTGCTAGCTATTCGTATTTTTTGAAGAATTCTGTTTCTGTCTGATTAGACCTTTTTATGAGTTCGGTCCTAGTAATTTTATATCGATTGTCTGCATCGATACCTATTCTGACTTTTCTGTTATCATCTATCCTACAAATTGTTATGTTGATAAATGAGCCATCTGGGCAGCGAATAGTAATTTTTTCATCTTCTTTTCTGGTCAACACAAGCATTGTCAATCCTCCCTTGATTAACCATTTTATTCAAATATTTGAGCAAGACAAGTTTTTTCTTCAAGTTGCCATTTCGTTGGTGATTTAGTAAATTATTCTAGCAAGTCAAAGGAGGTGTAAACATGGATGTTGACTATATCAAGCTGGCAGAAGCAAACAGGCTTATTGCTGCATGTACAGAGAAAATTAAGAGGATCAGGAAAGACAAAAAGAATAAGTTGTTACTCAACGAGCATAATGTTGGATATCGTTATGGATTCTTCTATTTTGTCAAATTTTTGACAGAAAAACAAAAACTAGCACAAAAGTTTTTAGGTAAATTTTATACAGAAAATAGGGACAAGATGCTTTATCCGGCATCTGTTGAATCATTTTTAATTAGACAATATGTACCTGCAATATATCATGAGATAGGTAAAAAGAAAGGCAAGATCGATAGTATGGCTGAGTTAAAGCAATTCTGCATGGAAGGGTTGCGAAATAGCGTGTGGAAATATACAAGAGAAGATATAAAATTCACAACTTTTGCTATCAATGGAATCAGAAATAATATTACTATTTATAAAAAACGAGTTTCTAGAGAAAAGAAGGATAGCAAGTGGAGTAAAATCTCCTTATTTAGCGACTGCAATTCTTCTGGTTCTAGCGGGTCGCTGTTCAAGGATTCTTTTGAAAATTCTATCATAGACCCAAGAATGAATGAGGTAACGATAAGCATTGTTGATTTTTTGCAAACAATTGCTCCGCAAGCAAAAATTACGGAAAAGCAGATGTTTGAAATTAACAACTTTGTTGCAATAAAGAAAAGCAGGCCTACGGATTTCAGAACTCTCAACATGGCTAAAAAGAAGATCAAACAGTTCATAGTGGATAATCCGCAAGCAATTCCAGAATTTGCTAGGATAGTAGGATAAAAAAATGAAGCAGATAGGGTTATCCTTTTCTTACTTGATGAATAAGAAGAATCAGCTGGAGAGCGAGTTGGCAACAATTCATTCTCTTATTGATACTTTCTATCCATGCACAGTTGAGGTGAATACAAGAAAAGGTCCGGGTCGTCCGAAAGGAGCAAAGAACCCAGACAGCCTTGATAGCACAATTTTAAATGCATTAAAAAGTTCACCTGATGGTTTAACTTTTTCATCGATTATGTTGTTTGTTTTAAACTCTGGATATAAGTCGATGGCATCGCAAAAAGTTTTTCGTAGCATGTTGAAATCCAGATTGAGTTGTTTGAAAACACAAGGGCTCATCGTAAAGGAAGACAATGATTTAACTTTCAAATTGCGATGAATAAATTTAGTTGCATATGTCAAAGTTACGAATTAAATTTGATTTATGCAAAAGAGAAAAACAATCAAGAAAGCACCCCCTCGTTGTGCTTTTTGTGGCAAAACAACCAAAGAAGTTGGCTTTCTAATTGAAGGAAATGCTTTAGGCAATTCCGTTTGTATATGTTCTGTTTGCCATAATACATGTGAGCATATTTTTACTTACAAATTTGATCGAGAGAAAAAGTCTTTTTCTTCACAGTCTGTTACCAAGAAATTATCACAAATTGTACCACGGCAGATAAAAGAACATTTAGACCAACATGTAATTGGTCAAAACAATGCGAAGTGTGCGCTAGCTATATCTGTCGCAAACCATTATAAAAGAATATTTTCCCCTAAAAGCGACAAGTTGTGCCCATTCAAAGATGTAAAGATTGAAAAAAGCAATGTTCTTTTGGTTGGGCCAACAGGATCAGGAAAGACTTTACTCATCAAAAAACTAGCAGAATTTCTTGATGTGCCCTTGGCAATAGGAGATGCAACATCATTAACAGAAGCAGGTTATGTCGGAGAGGATGTTGAAAGCCTTATTACATCACTTTACAGAAACTCAGAATATGATATAAAAAAGACCGAAAAAGGTATAATTTACATCGATGAAATTGATAAGATAGCAAAAAGTAGGAATAATGTTTCAATAACCAAGGATGTTAGTGGAGAGGGTGTGCAGCAGGGTCTACTTAAAATCATAGAAGGAACAGTATGTAATGTGATGCCTCAAGGGGGCCGTAAACATCCAGAACAAAAGTTTTTGCAGATTGATACATCAAATATACTTTTTATAGTGGGTGGAACATTCGTTGGCTTAGAAGATATTGTACAAAGAAGAAATGGCCAAAGAATGGGGTTTGGTACGGTTCATAAGGCCGATGAAGAATTGGAAGTCTTGCCAGAAGATTTGGTGTACTTCGGCATGATTCCAGAGTTCGTGGGTAGATTCCCATTAATTCAGAAGCTAGAAAAGTTGCAAGTTGATGATTTATTGCATGTATTGTTGGAGCCAAAAAATTCGTTAGTCAACCAATATAAAAAGTCCTACAAGTATGATGATGTAGATTTGGATTTTGATCGTCTGGCATTAGAAAAGATTGCAAAAATTGCATATGGGTTCGAAACAGGAGCAAGAGGATTAAAGCAAGTCATCGAAAAAGTTTTGTTTGACTTTAGTTTCAATATAGACAAGTACAAAGGACAGAATTTGAAAATAACAGAACAAGATGTTGAAAGAAGTTGGAAAAAAATACTAAAATCATAAATTTTAGTTGACGCAAATACATCTAAGATAAATAATAATTTTAATATTCAAACATTTGTTTTGAATTTATCTTAGAGGAAAACATGAGCATATCTGAAATCCAACAAGAGATAAATAAGAAAAATTACAAGTTTTGGCATCTTGAAATTTTTGATGACAATACGATGATAGATGAAATTACTGGAGAAATGCCAAGCATTCAAGACTTCGATAAAAAGAAAGATCAAATTGACAAGCAAATACAAAAAGTCACACCAGAGCTTAGACAGTTTTATTGTGAGCCTCTGCTTAGCAAAGAACAAGAGTTTTTCATTTTCAGGAAATTCAATTATTTCAAGTACATGTCTTTTAAACATTACAAAGCATATGAGTTAGATCAAACATCTGAAAACGAACAAAAAACATTATATTATCATCAAAAATCTATATCATTAAGAAACTTCTTAGTGCGTTGTAATACACGCTTGGCTGCTAAAGTCTTGAAAAAAAGAAAAGACTACTATGGTGATAATATAAACGATCTTATAAGTGATTGTTTTATCAATATTATTAAAGCTGTTGATGGCTTTGATTTCAGAAGGGGTTTTAAATTTTCCACCTACTGCATTTGGGTGTTAATGAACAATACTCTCAGAGAGCATGCTTCGGATAAAAAGTTTTATGAATCTTTCTCAACAAATTTAGATAGTGGTTTTTTCGGTGAAAAAATAGATGAAAATGATTTTAACGCTTCAGTTTCATTTGAAAATGCTGAAGGAGTTAATACGGACATAAAGAAAATTTTGCAAATCATCAAGGAAAAGGATGAGCGTGAATATTTTGTTCTAGTAAATTGTTTTGGTTTGCTTGGGCAGAGTAAGAGGACTTTGAAAGAAATAAGTAAAGATTTAAAATTGACCAAGGAGAGAGTAAGGCAAATACGAGAAAATTCAATTAAGTATTTAAAGGCAGAAATTATAGGTGGCAAATTAAGTCTATCCGTTGGCAATATATAAGTCATGGATGAAGAAATATTTTTGTCTAAATCTTTTGATGATGGCATCGATACGAAAGAGTTTCGAAGCTATCTGCTGGATGAATTCAAAAAGGCACAGGAAAATATTCCGTGCGGGCATTTTTTGCCCGATGCTTTGTATATGGCAGACTATATACTTAGGTATAAAAATACAGACGGAGCGATGGTTGAATTTGGGTGTTATGCTGGTGGCATGACAGCAAAGCTTTCTCATTTGGCTCATCATTTAAATAAAAAATATTATGTTTTTGATTCGTTTTGTGGTCTTCTGGAGTCTGCTGAATATGAAACTTATGATCAAAAATATAGTCATCTAGGGAAGTTTCAAAAAGGTCAGTTTGCATCCACGCTAGAAAACACAAAGTCATATGTCAGTAAGTACGGCAAGATTGATAGTTGCATTTTCGTGCCGGGGATAATTGAGGTAAATATTGAAAAGTTTGAAGAGAATATTATGTTTGGTTTTATAGATGTTGATTTGATTCCAACTGCAAAACAGATTATAAAAAAAATATGGAATCAAGTTGTCAGTATGGGATTATTCACTCATGAGGCATGTATCAAGGATTATATGAAGGAGATTTTGAATTCAAATTTCTGGATGCAGAATTTCAAATGTAAACCACCAGCTTGTTTGAGTGACTTTGTTAAAAAGCCAAAAAGAATGCATGGTCTTTCTATGGCTGGATGTCTTGATTTTTTGATTAAACAGAATGATGTTACAACTAAGGGGGACTTATGAATTTTTCAGAAGCTACAAATAATAAGCAATCAGAAGATGTTATGGTTTTTTTAAAGAATAGAAAAGCTGGTGCGAAAGAATCAGCATCTAAGGCTAAGGAGAAAGGTGGAGATGCAATCGTTTCTTACTACCACTTTGCTGCAAAGGATCAGCCATATGCCGAGGTAATTAATACTCTTAAGGAGGAAGGCCTTCAGCAGGCAAAAAAACTTTGCAAAACTAAGTATAAAGAATTGATGAAAGCAGTTGACTTGGACATGACTCAAAAAGAATATCAGGCAATAGTTGGTAAAATAGAAGTTTATGGGGAGTGCTATATTAGATTCTTAAGTGAATAAAAAAAATAAGACCCTCATAGTGAGGGTCTTATTTTTTAAATTTTAAAATATTTTTTTTATTTACACTTACATCCCTTGCAAGAGCAGTTTTTGCAATCACATAATTTGCAATCTGTTTTGCAACCGGAGCATTTGCACTCACACATATTTTTACCCTCTCTTAATAGAACGAACTCACCGAACGACAAAAATCCTTCCCCGAATCTCTCAGGGAGCTTTTTGTGTTTTGTCTTAGCAAAATCTTTAACAGCTTTTTTACTCATAGATTTTGCTACTTGTTTTATTTTTTTGCTCAGGCAAACGCCTGTGTCTTGGCATTTTTTTACAGCCCCGAAAAATCTTTGTTGTGATTTGGATACGCTTGGCATACTTTATTTATTGTAACTATGTGGTTTTTTCTTGACTTTTTTATCATGGATGATAATATTTTGACTATGATTCATGGAGGATTGTCATGCCTAAATCAATCAACGCTAAGTTTGGTAGAACAGAAATTTCTGAGCTTTTCCTAATCAAAAAATGTGACGGAAGTATTGCTGGCTTTGGGGATACTGTTTGGAAAATTTTAAATGTCAATACTTTAAAACTAGTTTGTTACATCAACGAACATAGAAATCTCTATTTTACTTGTCCAATTCATTATGATACTATGGCAACACTTTTAAATTTTATTGAGGAATACAACTTAGGAAATGTGTCTTCAAAAGTTGTGTAATTCAAACCTTTTTGTAAAACACATGTGATGGCCTTACCCATGTTTTATAGTTCACCATGTTTTTAAAAGCATCAGCCATATATTCGGCGGTTAAAAGGCTAATAGTTTCATCTTCTCTAAGTTCTTTTATAATTTCCATTTGAAAAGAATGTATCTTTATATCTGGGTAGTGTCTGACCCAAAGTTGGTTCATGTTGTTATGGCCAAATCCAGAATACATGCTACCCGGAGCGCTGTCGTAGCATTTCATACCATTTTGGTGAAGCATATAAATGACATATTCTTTTAAAGAAAGCGGGCAACTAAAGCTGTTATAATTTTTGCCTGCGCCATTTCCAAAAATCATGTCTAGATTCTTTTCGTTCGTAATCTGTCTGATCTGGTTAGCAATCCCATGTATCCAGACTACAATACAAATTCCATTTCTTTTTGCTATCGTGTTTGCAGTTCTTAAGACGGGGTATAGAAATTCGTCTGCCACAACATCTCTCATGTGTGAAACATTGTTGCAATTAGCTTTGTCTTTATCGATGTCTAAGCGTTCTGATTTTTGCCATCCATGATTAATAATGGCGTTGCAATTTAGTACGCTGGCTATTCTTTCTGTTATGATATCAGTATTGTAATCGTCTCCATGGTATCCATGAGGTGCGATCAATAAATATGGTTTGGAACCATACTGGATTGTGACTCTTGACTTTTCCATATGATATTTTAGTCTTGTTGAGGCACTATTATATAGAATTTCCAAGATATTTCTTTGCGTAGAGCGTAAATAGCAAATTGGAGGTAATACTTTTATATGAAATCAAAGTCTTCTAGAATCAAAACTATCGATCTTCGCAAGGCCAAGCCAGCGGAGGTATTCAACATTCTTCGTGCTATTATGGATTTAAGGCATGAAAAAATTAAAGTCAAAGTTCGTAAAGTACAGTAGCCAATCCGGCGAAACCATTCTTAGCTGCTATTAACATAGGTTGACATAGGCCTTAACAGGCTCTATGGTAATTCGGTGTTATCAATAGTAATTATGGAGGATATATTAGTGAGTACTGTAGTTAATCTTTATGACATTGCTGACAAAAGTGATTTTCAAGTGATAGCTCAAGCTAATAATTTGAGTAAACAATGGTTCAAGGCTCTGAATCAAAAAAAGGGCACATTCATCAGTTTTGTTGGAAAGTTGTCCAAAGACCCAGAGTCGCTATTAAATGAAGTTTCGGAAGATATTAAGTTGCAATTCTATAATGATCTACCTAGCATGTTGATTCCGCTTGTTATGGAAGAGGAATTAATTAAAAATTCCAACCGAATTATTTACAATTTGATTCATAAACTGAAGATTGAAGAAAAGAATCAAGAAGATGCATATGCGATTGGATTGATGGCATTCAGGAATGCAATCTGGTACTACACCAAGCCAGATGTTTTGTTCACTACCTATGCCTATATTGCTGTTAAGTCAAAACTGCAAGAATTCAAAAGGGTACTTCGTATGCAGCAAAAGCAAAAGAATACCGTTTGTGAATATAGTTCTCTGCCAATTGATGAGTCATTTGCAAATGATAATAACCGTAACAGCTTGGAAAGTTTGGATGCCAAATCCAAAAAAAATAATAAGCAGTTTAGTCTTTTGGGCAGTCTAGAAAAAAATGTTAGCTTTGAGTATCTTATTAATAATGCATGCTATGATGAAACAGATCGAAAAATCATTCGGTGTTATCTTCAAAATCGTAAAAAATGGGTAGAAAAGTTTATCGATGACAATCCAAGTCCTCGTACTGGAAAGAAGTATTGCCGATGGGCAATTCACAAACGATTTAACAAGATTATTGAAAGGCTCAAAGATATTGTAGCTAGTGAAGACATTCAGCAATATCAAATTATTGTCAAGAATGCATGATGGCGAATCTTTTTCTGATCATGCCTAATTGCAGATTTACTTACTAATGGAGGATTCTGAAATGGCTATTGTTAACAAATTCGAAAAGAACTGCTCGGCTTGCCAGAAAACTGTTTTTGCTGGTGAGGGAGTTGCCGTTAACTATAGCGATGAATGGTACACCTATCACAATGATTGTGTGCCTGCTGAATTTCAGAATCAATCAGTAAAAAAAGATGTCAACCGTCCTTCTGAAATTACGGAGGATGGTTGCATCTTCATTCCTTTCAACGCTGGACATGTAGAACTTATTAAAACGATTCCCAATCGTTCTTGGGACAAGCAGCAGGGATGCTGGAAATTTCCTTTGACTAAAGCTTCGATTCAACGAGCAGTCGAAGTTGGGAAAATATTGAACATCAAAATTGCGGAGTCGCTTCTTTCGGAGTTTGTTGAGCAGCCTAAATGTAGAAACTTCAACAAACTTTTTGACTATCAAAAAGAAGGGGCCAATTTTCTTGCCAGCCACAGCGCAGCTTTGCTTGGTGATGAAATGGGTACTGGCAAGACAATTCAAACCCTTTGCGCCTTGCCGATGGAGGCGAGGGTTTTGATTGTTTGCCCATCAAGCTTGAAGTTTAACTGGGTAAAGGAATCAAACAAATGGAGGCCTGACTACAAGGTTTCTGTACTTAACAGCACCAAAGCTGTTTCGGAGTACGAGGTTGAAGTTCTAGTTGGCAAAGACAAATTCCGTCTGCCTAATAAGAACGAGATTCTAATTGTTAACAGGGAACTTTTGCCTGATTTTCTTCTGCCGAAAAAAACAGAAGATAGCCAGTACCCTGTCTGTGCCCTTGAGGACAATTTCAAAAATGTCCTCAATGAGACTTATCTTATCGTTGACGAAGCTCACCAGTATAAAGGTACAAAAACCAGCGGTCACAAAAAGCTGCGTACTCTTTCTAGAAACACCAAGAGCACTTGGGCTCTTACTGGTACTCCATTGTTGAGTCGGCCCGAAGACTTGTGGGGTGTCTTTGCTGCTTGCAATCTTGAAAAGATTGTATTCAACAAATATGGCACAAGGCCTTATGATTATTTCTTCGAATTATTTAATGGTCGTAAGGCTCGTTTTGGAGTTGAGTGGGGAACACCTTCCCCAGAATTGCCAGATTTGATTTCAAGAGTAAGGCTTGCAAGAAAGCGCAAAGATGTTTTGCCTCAACTGCCAGACAAGATTTACACAAACATTCTTGTCTCTCTTGACTCATCTTCTGGAGAGGTCATCAAGAAGACACTCGATAATCTGGAAAAGGAGTATGCCTCTATCTTAAGCCGGGGCTCTTTGCCTCCACTTCATGCTTTTAGCAGTATTCGCACAGAGATTGCGAAAAGCCGTATTCCAGCGATGATGGAATATGTAAATGAATGTGAAGAGCAAGAGGTTCCTCTGGTTATTTTCTCTGCACACAGGGCACCCCTTGATGCTCTGCGTTTGCAGAAGGGATGGGGCATTATTGATAAGGACACCAAACCTCATGAGAGGCAGATGATTATTGATGATTTTGATAGTGGAAAAATCAAAGGAATCGCATCCACCATTTATTCTGGTGGCACAGGTTTCAATATGACCCGTGCTTGGAAAGTGCTGTTCGTTGATTTGGATTGGGTGCCTGCTCTCAACAAGCAGTCAGAGGATCGTGTGTGCCGGTTTGGTCAGAAGAGCAATAAAGTAGAAATTATCCGATTTATTTCAGATCATCCTCTTGATCGTCGGCTGTTTGAACTTCTGGATCAGAAAGAAACTTTGATTGCCCAGACTTTTGAGAAAGAGGCACATCAAGCTGTAGAGCCAGAAAAGGTTCCAGTCAAGAATGGTAGGAATTATGTTGAAGTCATTTGTGAATACGAATCTGCGAGGTCAAATGGTGTAATCCCCACATTCACAGAAAATGAAGCTGTTGAAAAAGCACAGTTAATCATTAATGCAAAACCTGAAGATACGGCTTATCCTTTGATATCTCGAACCGATGTAAAGGCTTTGAAAAATTTGATTGAAAAGTATTCTACAGACTCCTTGTATTTGAAAGCACTTTGCCTTATTGTTGGAAGGTACGAGGTTCTTTTCAACAGGATCAAATCCAATGATTGATCAAAATGAGTGGTTTTACAGGATTTTGGAAATCAGAAAATTTCCACAAACTGTGACTCAAGAAGAAGTTCTCAAAATGGCAGATGATTTAGTGTTGTCATTTTTTGGAGAGTCTTCCTTACACAAGAAATTAGTCAACTTTGGGCTGAATAAAGCTGCCGAAGTTACTCTAAATAATACTGATGATTGATGTTGTTGCTATTAATGGTATATCTGAATATATTCTTAGAAACTTTGTAGGTAAGAAAAAAACTTCGAAGTCTAAAAAAAATACATACATAGATAAAATTGATATATTCAATATTTTTAGGTTGCTTACAAACTACAAGCTTTCCTCATATTTTGACATATCATTTATTTCAGGAAAAGAACAGGAAATAAAAGAGCTTATTGATGAGGGAGAGATTGATTCTTTCATTAAAGAGATAAATCCATTTTTTAAAAAGCCATATAATCAAAACAAATATGACTTCTATGTAAAATATTATTTCATTTCTAAACTTGTTGTCGAACAGGTTGCTTTGCTTCTTGAAAGAAGACAGCTACCAAAATATTTTAAAATAGTTGATATTACTAACAATAAAGAGCTTGACAACGCAAGCTTAGATATTCCTAAAGATAAAAAATCAATTGTATATTTTACTTCTATAGAGGAAGCTAAAAAGAGCATGGAATACTACGCTGCGCCGTATTATACTTTAGGCATGAAAATTGAAATGCGTATTGATACACTCAACGAAATTAACGAGACATTAGCCTCTGAGACATTCCTATTTGAATAAAAAATACCTATAATTGCATGGAGAGATTTGGAGGCAACATGCAAATTGAAAATGATATCAAGCTTGATTTTAGTGATGTTCTCATCAAGCCAAAAAGAAGTCAAGCTGTTAGTCGAGCCGATGTTGATCTTAACAGAAGTTTTCGTTTTTTAAATTGCGATACGAATCCGAAAGATGCTGTTGCCGTTGATGTTGGTGTCCCGATAATTGCTGCCAACATGGACACAATTGGCACTATGGAAATGGCTAAGGCTTTGGCCAAGTATAACTGCCATACTGCTCTTCATAAGTTCTATTCTTTATCTGAACTTGAAAAATTTTATAAAGATGAAGACCCTAATGTTGTAGATAAAGTATTTTATACGATTGGAACGAGCGATGCAGATTATGAGAAGCTTAGGATTCTGCAAAATCGACAGGTTCGATTTCCCAAGATTTGTATTGATGTTGCGAATGGATACACACAGTCATTTGTTGAAAAATGTAAAGAAGTGCGGGATTGGTTTCCCAGCAGCATTATTATGGCCGGAAATGTTTGTACACCAGAGCAGACGCTTGAATTGCTGTTAGTAGGCAAAGTGAGCATAGTTAAGGTTGGAATTGGCGGTGGGAAATCTTGTACGACTCGTTTGGTAACAGGTGTTGGGATGCCCCAACTATCAGCGATTATTGAGTGTGCTGATGCTGCCCATGGAGTCGGTGGCCATATCTGTTCAGATGGTGGTGTTCGTATGCCGGGAGACATTTCTAAAGCAATTGGTGCTGGAGCAGACTTTGTTATGCTTGGTGGATATCTTGCAGGGCATGATGAGTGCGGTGGCAAATTTGTGTGTGATGCAAACGGTAAAAAACAAAAAATGGTTTTCTATGGCATGAGCAGTAGCATGGCTATGGAAAAACACTACGGTGGTAAAGCACAATACAGAGCGAGTGAAGGCCGTGTGATTGAAGTTCCTTACAAGGGTCTAGTATCTGAAACTATGGAGCAAATACTAGGAGGTCTAAGAAGCACTTGCACCTATGTTGGTACGACAAAGCTAAAAGACCTCTCTAAATGTACAACTTTCATAAGAGTGAACAGAGTTCACGATAATTCTCAGATATAGATTAGGCTATTACTGATTGTGCTGCAAATGGATTATATTGAGGCTGTGCAGCTTGTTGCTGGCCTGCTTTGATATCAGTTGTAGCTACTGATTGTGTAGCTAATGGATTGTATTGTGGCTGACCAGAAGCAGGTTTGGCTGGGGTTCCAGCTGGTGCGGGTGCGCCTTGAGGTTTTCCAGCTGGTGGTTTAGCAGAAGACTGGGCCATTTTTGCTGCCATAGGATCAACAGCTGGCTTTCCTCCTACGCCAAACTTCTTTTGTAGTACTTGATTAGTGAAGCTATTAACAGTTCCAATCATCTTTTTCATTTGTTCTTGTACGCTTGGACCGCCACCTAGCTTGAATATACTTGCGAAGTAATTTCTTATTGCAGTTTGTAATTGTGTGCTTTTAGCAGCAAATGCTTGCTGTTCCTTGCTGGCTGCTGCTGGAGAAGCTGGCGCTGTTGCTGGCGCTTGTTCTTCATTAATTCTTTGTGCGACAAGATTTTCAAGCATTCCGAATACGCTATTATATTGGTTGCGATTGGTTTCAACTAATCTTTGACCTTTTACTCGCAAAGTGTTTATATCACCAACTGTTATTCCAGCTTCTGTCAAACCGTTGGAAAGAGCATTTAAAGCTACATCGTATTGCAATTCGAGTCTTGTCTTCATGTTGTTCTCCAATTAATATAACTTATATATCACTAAAATGAATAAAATCACGGAAACGCAAGCTGATGTTGTAATTATCAAAAACCTTAACTTCTTTGCAGATGTTATCTATTTGATCAACTATACTAGCCTCTAAGTTTTTTTCCATATTTTGCGATTCTTGTTCAGCGGATTTAATTTTTTCCAGATTTGAAACATCATTATTTTTGATATAGTCTTCTTGTGATCTTTGTATTATGCTTGCAAGTTTTCTTCTTTCTCTCAGCGTTTCAAAAATGTTTTTATCAATTTCCAAGTTTTTCGCTACAGGATAATAAACTTCTGGACTAGTTAAGGTGTTTATTCTGTAAATCCTACCTTCGGCTTGATCCGCAGATTCAGGGGTATAAAAAACATCGTTGATAATCATGTTTCTAGCGATATTTGGGAAGTCTATTCCCGTTCCTCCCTTTTGCATAGTCATGACAATGACACGCACTTTAGGATCGGTCTTAAACCTGTATTTATTTGTTTCAAGTTGCTTATCGGTTATATCTCCATAGTATCCTAAAACTTCAAGGCCACATTTTGGCATTTTATTTTGTTTGCAAAATTCATTTAAGGCATCTTGTGTTTTCTTGATGATTTCTCTGGCTACTGGTTTAAAATTTGTAAATATGACAATTTTTGTATCTTTTTGCATTTTATCATCGGCAACAGAAATCTTTTGAGATTCTTCTTTTATTTGCTTGGCATTATTTTTCAGAAGTTGCTTAACTTTGTTTATTGTGATTGGAACCTTGGACATAGCTATTAGTCTTCTAATAGTGGTTATATTAGTTTTTTGTTTTTCGGCAGCGGTTAATGGCTTGGCGCTACTCTTGCCAAAAAGGTATGCAAAAAAGATTCCATAATCATCAGCATTATTAATTCCAAACTTGGCTAAAATATTTTTTGCGTTTTGATCTGTGGTTTGATTATATTCTTGTGATGCCATCACATTCTGGCTTATTGTTGATTTGTTAGCCAAAAAATTACTAATCATAACATCTTTAGTGGATGGCATAGTAATGTTGTTGAGCCAGCCTGTTACAGACTCTAAGTTCAGATTTTTCTGAATAGGAAGTTTATCAAAAAGTATTTTTTGCCTACTGATATTCCTGACTTGCTGGCAGAATTTTTCTTGATTGATTTTCATGCCAACAATTTTCTTCTGAAGTTTTGGCAGCTTTTTATTAATTTGATTTTTTGTTTTCTTATCGTAAACCCCAGTAACATGCAAAAGCCTATTCATTTCTTGTGCTTTATTAAACTTATCGTTTGCCAAAAACTTATCTCTGTCTGCTAACATTAATGTCATGGGATCAGTAGTATCATCGTACATAAAAAGAGTGGTTCCCTCTTGGGATGCAGCAAGTAGTTTCAGAGCATCTTCATAAGCAACTGGTTGAGGTGCGAGTTTGTTTTTATTTCCATCTATTATTGATACTTTTTTATTGTATAAATTATATTTTTTATTGAATGCAGGTGTGTTTGCAATTAGTGCCGTATGTTCGATGAAATTATGAGTAAAATCTTCATCAGACATTTTGCCGAATTGATGCCCAACTACTTGTAATTGATTTTTAATATCGATTGGTTTGTTAGCTGATAGTGTTGCTGTCATGTTGTATTTTACTGGGATGAATTTAGATATTTTAGCTATTACAATACTTCTTATCGATTGTGCTATTTTTACCTTGTGTGCTTCATCTAAAACCATGACCTCGTAATTTCCAACAATATTTTTTTGAATAAAATCATCAATTTTCTTGTCATCGGGAACGCCAGCACGAATCATGAATTTCGGTGATTGGAATGTTTCGTAATTGACAATAGTCCAGTTCTTTGGTTTTTCTATATCAAAACTAACTTGGGATGCTTCTTGTGATCCAAATAATTCTTCGATACTCTGAAGAAGCTGTGTTTTTAGGTCAGATAATGTTACTACTAAGCATTTTTTGCCTGAGTCGATCATTCTAAGTTTAGATGCAACTAAAAACTGAATGGTTTTACCAACGCCAGTCTCGTCACCATTGATTGCGTTGCTGCGTGAATATAAATGTGCTATTCCTTCCCATTGCTTGGGGAATAACTTTAGCCCTTTTGGCAGATTTGATTTTTTCAGTTCTTCAAGTTGTTTCAAGTACGGGATTTTAGCAAAAACCATTTTTTTGAATTG
>Ga0315899_10002573_pt1 | contig 20003 bp, 16 predicted proteins | sample LakEriMetagenome_2_FD_203518 | JGI IMG/M metagenome (GOLD analysis project Ga0315899, IMG submission 203518) | Freshwater fungal communities from buoy surface, Lake Erie, Ohio, United States - Buoy 4 MA112 | ecosystem: Environmental > Aquatic > Freshwater > Lake | place: USA: Lake Erie, Ohio... | reverse complement strand
ATTCGGGCGGAAGAAGAGTTCATTATCCACGCCGGCATAACCGCTCGCCATGCCGCGCTTGATGAAGAACACGGTCTTCGCGCGTTCCACATCCAGAATGGGCATGCCGTAAATCGCGGATGATTTGTCGGTCTTGGCCGCCGGGTTGGTCACGTCATTCGCCCCGATCACAAAGGCCACATCGGCATCGGCGAATTCGGGGTTGATCTCCTCAAGTTCAAGAACCTCATCATAAGGCACATTGGCTTCGGCCAGCAGCACGTTCATGTGGCCGGGCATGCGGCCTGCCACAGGATGGATGGCGTATTTGATATCAACGCCTTCCTTCTTGAGCAGATCGGCCATTTCACGCAGCACCTGCTGCGCCTGCGCCACCGCCATGCCATAGCCAGGCACCACGATGATCTTCTGCGCATTCTTCATCATATAGGCCGCGTCTTCCGGGCTGCCGGCCTTCACGGGCGGGCGATCCGCCGCCGCGCCACCAGCGGCCACGGTGCCACCTTCAGACCCGAAGCCACCCAAAAGCACATTGATGATGCTGCGGTTCATGCCCTTACACATAATGTAGGACAGGATGGCACCAGAAGCACCCACCAGCGCGCCGGTCACAATCAGCAGCAGATTGCCGATGGTGAAGCCAATGCCCGCCGCCGCCCAGCCGGAATAGCTGTTCAGCATGGACACAACCACAGGCATATCAGCGCCACCAATCGGGATGATCAGTAGGAAGCCCAGCACCAAGGACAGGATCGCAATCATCCAGAACAGCGCATCACTGCCCGTGATCACGAAAAGCACCACCAGCACCGCCAGCAAAATGCCAAGCCCCAGGTTCAGCATATGCTGACCCTTGAACATGATGGGCGCGCCAGACATGCGGCCATCCAGCTTCGCAAAGGCAATCACAGAACCCGAAAAGGTAATGGCGCCAATCGCAAGACCCAGCGACATTTCAACCAGCGACGCGCCCTTGATATTGCCGCGCACGCCAATGCCGAAGCTCTCCGGCGCATAAAACGCCGCCGCCGCCACAAACACCGCCGCCAGACCGACCAGAGAATGGAAGGCCGCGACAAGCTGCGGCAGCGACGTCATTTGAATGCGTTGGGCAACAATGGTGCCGATGGCGCCGCCAATGGCCAAGCCCGCAATCACCAGCCCAATGCCGCTAATGCTCATGCCCGGCTTCAGCAGGGTGGCGGCAATCGCCACCGCCATGCCGATCATGCCAAGCATATTGCCCTGGCGGCTGGTTTCCGGATGGCTCAAGCCGCGCAGCGCCAGGATGAACAGCACTGACGCAACAAGATAAGCCAGTGTCAGAAGGGTCGTCGCCATGGCGTCAGCTCCCCTTCTTCTTGAACATGGCCAGCATTCGCCGCGTCACCATGAAGCCGCCAAAAATATTCACGGCAGCAAGCGTCACGCCGATGAAGCCGAAAATCTTTGCTGCTGTGCCTTCCGCAGTGCCGGCAGCGAGGATAGCGCCCACCACAATCACTGATGAAATGGCATTGGTCACGCCCATCAGCGGCGAATGCAGCGCGGGGGTCACGTTCCAAACCACGTGATAGCCGACAAAGCAGGCGAGCAAGAAGATCGTCAGCAAATACAGAAAGGGCTCAGCTGCCGCAGCCATGGGGGCCACGGCTTCCGCCGCCCGGCGGGCCTGTTCAGCCAATTCCAGCGCGCGCTGCGCCGTGCTGGCCGCCTGATTGGCGAGTTCGGTCGCGTTCATCCGAATTCTCCTTAGCCTGCCTGGGCCGGCTTCATTTGCGGGTGCACCACGGCGCCGCCGCGCGTGAGCGTAACACCCTTCACGATGTCATCATCTTCCGGGAGTTTCGGCGCCTTCGCGTCCTTATCCCAGAAGGTCGTCAGGAACGTCAGCAGATTACGCGCATAAAGCGCAGAAGCGGCCGCCGGAATGCGCCCGGGCCAATTGGTATAGCCCAGGATCTTCACGCCATTTTCGGTAATGAAAAGCTCACCCGGCTTGGTCAGCGCGCAATTGCCACCAGCATCAGACGCGATATCCACAATCACGGAACCCGGCTTCATGGCAGCAACCATCTCAGCCGTTACCAGAATGGGCGCGCGGCGGCCCTGCACCAAAGCTGTGCAGACAACCACATCCTGCTTGGCGATATGCGCTGCCACCACTTCCGCCTGCTTGGCATAGAAAGCGGCCGAAAGCTGCTTGGCATAGCCGCCCGCGGTTTGCGCGGCCTTGCTTTCCTCATCTTCGTAACCCACGAAGCTGGCGCCGAGGGATTTGATTTCTTCCTTGGCGGCGGGGCGCACATCGGTGGCGGATACACGGCCACCCAGGCGCCGCGCGGTGGCAATGGCCTGCAACCCCGCAACCCCGGCGCCCATGATGAAAGTATTGGCCGCGGGCACGGTGCCGGCGGCTGTCATCATCATGGGAAAGCCCTTGTCATAGGCGGTGGATGCTTCAACCACGGCGCGGTAGCCGGCCAAATTCGCCTGGGAAGACAGGACATCCATGGATTGCGCGCGGGTGATGCGCGGCAGCAATTCCATGGAACAAGCGTCAATCCCGGCCGCCGCATAGCGCCCGGCGGCATCGGCATCGGCGGCAAGGGTCGCGATCAACAGCGCCCCGCGCGGTATCAGCGCCAATTCATCCAACGCGCCTTCGCCGGCGGCGAGAGGGGCGCGCACCTTCAGCACGATATTGGCGCCCGCCAGCGCCCCGGCGGCATCGGCAGCCAGGCTGGCGCCTGCTTCCGCGAAGGCAGCATCGGTAAAGCCAGAGGCCAAGCCCGCACCGGCTTCAACAGCCAGGGTGCAGCCCATGCCAATCAGCTTCTTCACGGTCTCCGGCGTCGCGGCAACCCGCGTCTCACCGGCCCGGCGTTCTTTCAGAACGGCCACTTTCATAAGGGATACCCCCAAAAAACTAGATTGTGCGCCGCACTACAGGTGCCGCGCCCGGGTGTCCACCCAGGCAGGCCCTTCCAAAAGGGGGTGAGGCGCCAAATTGCAAGCCCGGAGAGGGGTTTTGGGGTCGAGATACGCCTTGCGCTTGGGGATTTCCCGGGCTCAGACTTGGCTTGTCTGCGATCAACGCAGCGGGAGGAAACCATATGTCCATGAACCGCCGCCATTTGGCGCTGGCGGGGGCCGCGGCCCTGACACTCGCCAATTTCACCCCCTCAACCGCCCAGGCCCAGGGCAGCGATGCCGCTGGCGTCGCTGCGGCGGTGGAGGCGCTGACCAAGGCCATGCTGGCCGGGGACCGGGCCGGGATGATGGCCGTGACGCATGAAAGGCTCAGCTACGGCCACTCCGCGGGTCGGATCGAAAACCGCCAGCAATTCATTGATCCGCTGGCGAACAAGACCTCGATCTTCCGGTCCTTGAATGTTTCGGATCAGTCCATTGATGTGGTCGGCGATGACGCCATTGTTCGCCATGTGCTGCGCGGCGAATCCGAAAGCAATGGGCGCGTGAACCCAGTGAATATCGGCATTCTGCAAGTATGGAAGCGCCAGCCCGATGGCTGGAAGCTGCTCGCGCGGCAGGCGTTCACGCGGCCAAGCTGAATTTCAGGCGACCCGATCTGGGCCACCCTGAAAGCCAATCTCGCAAACACTGCCGCCGTGAAAGCGCGCGGCAGGGCTGCCGTGCGGGGCGGTTTTATCCGCCAATTCGGCGGCCCAATCTTCGGCATTGTCGCGCGGCGTGAAGCCTATATGGGCGCGCGCCGCGCCATCGCCGCCCCATTTGACGCGGCTATTGGCTGAAACGCCATAAAGCACCAGAAAATGAAAGCTGGGCGCCAGAACGCAAGCACGCGCAAGCGCTGCCATATCGCCATGGCTGATCCAGGCGCCCAATTCGCGCGCATTGCCGGGGCGCGCGCGGAAGGCACCGATGCGCAGGCACGCAACCTCCATGCCGAATTTATCCGCATGCAAGCGCGCCAAGGCTTCCCCATAGGCTTTGCTGGCGCCGTAAAAGCCACTCGGGCGCGGCGGTACATCCGGGCCAACGAATTCCCCGGCTGGATAGAACCCGATCACGTGATTACTGGAAGCGAAAATGATGCGCTTCACGCCATGCTGGCGCGCGGCGGCAAAGACCGTATGCGTGCCGATGATATTGGCGTGCAGGATCTCATCCGGGCTGCCGCCGGTCTCGCGCGGGATGCCGGCCAGATGGATGACGCAATCCACGCCTGCCATGGCGGTATCCATCACCGCCGGGTCAGTGACATCGCCCATGATGGTTTCAGCAGCCGCTGCATCCGCAATGGGTCGTTGATCGAGCAAGCGCAGCGCCCCAGCAGTATCCACCAGCGCGGGCCGAATGATGCTGCCGATTTCGCCCGCCGCGCCGGTGATCAGCAGGCGGCGCCATTTTGGGGAAGGGGTGCTCATTCAGCGGTGATCTTCGCCTCGGCAACAATGCGGCCAAGCTTTTCTGATTCCCTAATCATGAAAGCCTGGCTTTCTTCCAAGCTGAAGCCCTGCACCTGTAGCCCCTGTTCTTCGAAACGGGCGCGCAGCGTGGGTTCGCGCATGGCGGAAAGGACAATGCCATGCAGGCGGCGCATAATCGGTTCCGGCACGGCGGTTGGCGCGAAAAGCCCGAAGAAATTGACCAATTCATAATTGGCCATGGGCGCGAACTCTGCGACCGCCCCCACATCCGGCAATTGCGCCATGCGTTCGCGCGATGTCACGCCAAGTGCGCGGATGCGCCCTTCGCGGATCAGCGAAAGCCCTGACGCCAGTGAATTATAGCCAAACTGCACCTGCCCCGACGCAATATCCAGCACAGCCGGCCCAGACCCGCGATAGGGCACATGCAGCGTATCCACGCCAGCGACGCGATTGAACAATTCGCCGGCCAGATGCTGCGGATTGCCAATGCCTGATGATGAGTAGGAGAATTTCCCCGGATTGGCCCGCGCCGCCGCGACCAATTCCGCGACATTGGTAAAGGGCGCGCCCGGGAAACCCATGATCACGATGGGCACCTTCACCATGACCATGACAGCGCGCATATCGCGCGCTGGATTATAGGGCAGGCGTTCCTTGTACATATGCGGGTTGATCGCGGTCTCGCCCGCGCCGCCCAGCATGAGCGTATAGCCATCCGCCGGCGCCTGGCAGAGCGCCTGCGCGCCGATAATGCCGGCAGCGCCGGAACGGTTCTCCACCACCACAGGTTGCCCCAGCGCCGCGCGCAAAGGCTCCGCAATCAGCCGCGCGGTAATGTCCTGCCCGCCGCCTGCGGCATAAGGCACCAGGATGCGGACAGGACGATTTGGATAACCATCCTGCGCGCGCAGAATGCCTGGACTTGCCAGAATACCCGCGCCCAAAAGCGCCACGCCGCGTCTGCTGATCATATTTCCTCCTGCCCCGGGGCCTGGTGCACCGGAATTATTTGCAGGAAGCCTAAAGCAGTTTCGCCTTGGCGTGAAATCAGCCCGGGTTGGCCGTTGGCGGCACGCCCGCTTCGGTCAATGCCGCCTGCTGCCGTTCAGCGACTTTCGCCACATCAAAATCAGCGACCAATTCCTGGAACAGTTGGTGCCAGTTTAGTTTGGCATTCAGCCGCAGGAACACCGCACCAAGCCCAATCGCCGCGCGGTCCATGAGCGGGAATTCGCGCGGGATGCGCACGCCGCCGGTACGCTTCAGGCCCGCATGCACTTCTTCCGCAATGCGCCGCCCATATTGCGGATCATCGCTTTCCTGAATGGGCCGCACCCGGTCTTCCAACAGCGGTTCATAGAGGAAACGCGCCCAAAGGTTCAGCACTTCCATCGTCTCGCGCTTCAAATCCTTGAAGCCCCAGATGCGATAGGCTTCCGCCGCCTTGTCGAAATCCCCATCGCGTACAGATTCATACAGCATGATCACGCCGCCCACGAAGCGCGGGTCAAAAATCCGTACCACGCCGAAATCGAGCAAATTGATCCCAAAGCCACCATTATCCGGCAGGTCAGAGCGCACCTGATAATTGCCGAGATGCGGGTCGCCATGAATCACACCATAGCGATAAAACGGCACATACCAGGCGCGGAACAGGGCGCGGGCATAGGCAGCGCGTTCTTCCTCGGGCGGGTCCTCATCAATGCGGGACTGAATAGCGCGGCCATCCAGCCAGGACATGGTCAGCAAGCGCTTGGTGCAAAAGGCTTCGACTGGCACCGGCACGCGCACGCCGGGCACATCGCGCAGCATAATGCCGTAAAGCCGCTGCTGCGATGCTTCGCGCAGATAATCCAGTTCCTCGCGCAGGCGGTCCGAAAGCTCAAGATAGGCTTCCTCATTCTCAAGCGCGCTATCCATGCGACGATAAAGGCTCATGGCGATTTTCAATTGCCTGAGATCAGCCTCGACCACGCTCGCCATATCCGGGTATTGCAGCTTGCAAGCCACGCGCTGACCATCGGGCAGCACAGCGCGATGCACCTGGCCGAGGGACGCCGCAGCCGCAGCCTCACGCTCGAAGGATTTGAATTTGCTTTCCCAATTTGGGCCCAATTCACTCATCATGCGCCGACGCACAAAGGGCCAACCCATGGGCGGTGCATTGGCTTGAAGGGTCGCCAATTCCTTGGCGATTTCGGGCGGCAGCGCATCCGGCACGGTGGAGAGGAATTGCGCGATCTTCATCATGGGCCCTTTGAGGGAACCCAGCACCGCCTTCAAATCCTCGGCATGCTTTTCGTCTGATTTCAGGCCGAACAGCTTATGCCCGGCAACGCGCGCCGCCATGCCCGTGACGGCGCCGGAAGTGCGCACCATGCGGCGCACTTCGCCAAAAATCGAATGGGCTTCGCGATCATCAGCCATCCGCGCGCTCGATCTCATCAATGAAGCCGGCAATCACATCAAGCCCGCGCGTCCAGAAAGCCGGGTCAGCAGCATTCAGCCCGAAGGGGGCGAGCAATTCCTTGTGCCGCAAGGTGCCTCCGGCACGCAGCATCTCGATATATTTGGCTTCGAAATCCTTCACCCCGCCATCGCGATAAACGCCGTAAAGCGCATTCACCAGGCAATCGCCAAAGGCATAGGCGTAGACATAGAAGGGCGTGTGGATGAAGTGCGGGATATAGGACCAATAGACGTTGTAGTCAGGCGAGAAATCAAAAGCCGGACCCAGGCTTTCGACTTGCACCTGCATCCAAAGCTCACCGATGCGCTCTGACGAAAGCTCACCCTTGGCGCGCGCGTCATGCAGCAGGGTTTCAAACCGGTAGAAGGCGATCTGACGCACCACCGTGTTCAGCATATCCTCAACCTTGGCGGCGAGCAGCCCGCGGCGGCGACGCGGATCGGCCTCTGCGTCCAGCACGGCGCGGAAGGTCATCATCTCACCGAAAACGGAAGCTGTTTCAGCCAAGGTCAGCGGGGTTGAGGACATCAGATAGCCCTGCTCAGCGGCCAGCACCTGATGCACGCCATGGCCCAATTCATGCGCCAGCGTCATCACATCCCGCGCCTTGCCGTGGTAATTCACCAGCAGATAGGGATGCGCCGAAGGCACGGTGGGGTGCGCAAACGCGCCCGATGCCTTGCCGGGGCGGAGAGCCGCATCAATCCAAGGCTTGTCAAAGAATTGCCGACCAATCTCAGCCAAACGCGGGCTGAAGGCGCCATAGGAATCTAGCACTTGTGAGACAGCCTTCGGCCAGGGGATCAGGCTGTCATCCTGATCCGGCAGCGGCGCATTGCGATCCCAATGCTGCAATTTTTCCAGCCCAAGCCATTTCGCCTTCATGGCGTAATAGCGATGCGAAAGCCGCGGGAAGCTGGCGCGCACAGCGGAAACCAGCGCTTCCACCACCTCATCTTCCACCATATTGGCGCGGTTGCGCGCCGAACCTGGGCGCGGGTAGCGCCGCCACTTGTCAATAATCTCCTTGTCTTTCGCCAAGGTATTCGTGATCAGGGTGAACAACCGGCCCTTTTCGGCAAACGCCGCAGAGACACCCTTGGCGGCCGCTTCACGCACCGCGCGATCCCCATCCGAAAGCCTGTTCAGCGCGTCAGACACGGTCAGGCTTTCCGCGCCACTCGGCAGCGGTACGTTCACCTTCATGGTGGCGATGGTTTCATCAAACAGCCGGTTCCAGGCGGATCGGCCCGTCACTTCCTTTTCGTGCAGCAGCTTTTCCGCCTCATCGGAAAGCTGATGCGGGCGAAAAACGCGAAGGTCCCGCAGCCAAGGCCGGAAATGGGCGAGGGCAGGGGAGGCAGCGCATTTGCCATCCAGCACCGCATCTTCCAGCCGGTTCAATTCCAGCGTGAAGAAGATCAGATGGCTGCTGATCGTGGTCGCACGTTCCTGCATGGTTTGATAAAAACGCCCATTGGCCGGGTCTTCCGCATCGCCGCTGAAGACCAACTGGGCGTAGGACATGACGCGGCCCAGGATTTCCTCAATCGCCTCATACTCGGCAATCGCCGACGCCAAGTCATTGCCTGAAATGGCGGCCAGCTTGCCGGCCAGCCTGGCCGAGAAGGCGCGGGCATTGGCCTCGGCGCGTTCAAGGTCGCGGGCCAAGGCCGGGTCATCCGGCGCCTTGTACAGGTCCGAAAGGTCCCAAACAGGGAGGTTGGCAGCGGCGGCACCGCCATCAAGCGGGGCGCGGAGCGGGGAGGGGATGGTGTTTCTGGTCACCCCTCTCATATAGACCGAACCGGCGCGCGGCCAAGCGCCAAAGCGGGAGAAGGGGAGGCGAATGCCCTATACGGATCAAGGATGGCCCAATCTGCCGGCCATGATGCTGGCGCGGGCGCGGGAATGGCCGGCCAAGCCGCTATTTCGCTTCTGGCGCGACAAGGCATGGCAGAGCCTGAATTGGGCGGAATTCGCGGGTCAGGTCGCGGCGCTGGCGGCGTTTCTGCGCACGCATGGTGTCGCACCTGGGGATCGCGTGCTGCTGGTTTCCGAAAACCGGCCTGAATTCCCCATTGCCGATACCGCCATCATGGCGATCGGCGCCATGACCGTGCCGACCTATGTCACCAATTTGCCGAGCGACCACGCCCATATCCTGCGCGATTCCGGGGCGCGCTTTGCCATTGTCTCAACCGCCGCACTCGCCGCCCGCGTGCTGGAAGGCGCTGCCTTGGCCCATGGGCTGGATGGCTTGCTGTGCTGCGAAACCCCGCCCGAAGCGCCAGGGCTTGCGCGCCATGTCTGGGCCGATGCGATGGCCGTGCCCGCCGATCCCGTGGCGCTGGAAGCCGAGACCCATCACATTGCGTCAGAAGCCCTGGCCTGCCTGATTTATACTTCCGGCACTGGTGGAGCACCAAAGGGGGTAATGCTGCCGCATCGCGCGCTGCTCGCCAATCGCCATGGCGTGATGGCGCTGGCCGAGAGGCTGGAATTGGATGGCAAGCCCTACCTGTCCTTCCTGCCGCTATCGCATAGCTATGAACATACGGTGGGCGGCTTTCTGCTGCCGTCTTACGGCATGGAAGTAGTCTATTCGCGCGGCGCGGATCGGCTGGTCCAGGAAATGGCCGAAATCCGCCCAGCCATCATGACAGCCGTGCCACGGCTATTTGAAGTGCTGCGCTCGCGCCTTCTTGCGGCGCTGGAGAAGGAAAAGCCCATCAAGCGCTGGCTGTTTGACCGCGCCTTGCTGCGCGGGCAGCAGCGCATGGCCGGTGCCTCCTTGGGGGTGATCGGCGGCATTGAGGACGCGCTTCTGGAAAAGCTGGTGCGCGAAAAGGTGCGCGCGCGTTTCGGTGGTGCGCTGCGCGCTTTGGTTTCCGGCGGCGCGCGGCTTGATCCTGACCTGGCGGCGTTTTTCATCGCGCTCGGCCTACCTGTGCTGCAAGGCTATGGGCAGACGGAGGCCGGGCCGGTGGTGAGTTTGAATCTGCCCTGGGCCAATCGGCACGAGAGTGTCGGCATGCTGCTGGAAGGCGTTGAATGCCGCATCGCCCCCGATGGCGAAATCCTGATCCAGGGCGCGCTGGTGATGACCGGCTATTGGGGCAATGCGGAAGCGACCGCATCCACCTTGAAGCCCGAAGGCGATGATCCGCGCCCCTGGCTGCATACCGGCGATATCGGCGAAATGCGCGATGGGTTCTTGTACATCACCGATCGCAAGCGGGATTTCATCAAGGTGCTGGGTGGCGACATGATCAGCCCTGCCAAGATCGAAAGCCTATTGATGGCGGAACCCGAAATCCAGCAAGCCTTGGTGGCAGGTGAGGGCAAGCCCGGCCTTGTCGCGCTGATCGTGCCCGCCGAGGGTCAGGAAGCCAGCGTGGCGGCGGCGGTAGCACGGGTGAATGCGCGGCTTGCCGTGATTGAACGCATGCGCCGCCATGCGGTGACGGCACCCTTCACCATCGAGAATGGCTTGCTGACGCCCACCATGAAGCTCAAGCGCCGCGCCGCTATTGAACAACGCGCGGCGGAGATTGAGAAGCTTTGGGATTAGCGAGCGTTACCGCGGCGCCCAGCGCAAGCCCGCGCGGATGTCATCACTATCTTCCCCCGCCGCCGGCACGCCGCGTGTTGGTTGAGGGCGCTCACCGTCGAAACTGATGGGCAGGCCAATGGCGCGCACGGGCAGGCCAGGCACGGGGGCGACAATGCCAAGGGCCGCCACCTGAGCGTCCAAGGCGATTTCGCGCATGGTATTGATCGGCCCGCAGGGAATGCCGGCGGCTTCCAGCAGCGGCAGCCATGCCTCGGCCGGGCGCGCACGAAAAGCTGGTTCCATCACCGCCATCAGCGCGGGTTTGTTGGCCACGCGCAGCCGATTGCTGGCGAAGCGTTCATCGCTGCCAAGCTCGGGCAGCCCCATGGCGTCACATAATTTGCGAAACAGCCGATCATTGGCGGCGGCCACCATCACCGGCGCGGTTGCGGTCTCGAAGGATTGGAACACCACCGTATTCGGATTGCCCGATAGATTGCGCGGCGGCGGGCGGCCTGAAACCGTGAATCCCGCGAAATGCGGCCCCATCCAGCCAAGCGCCGTTTCCAGCAGCGATGTATCAACCACCCCGCCCTTGCCCGTGGTATGGCGACGCTCAATCGCGGCCAGAATGCCAATCACCGCCCACATGCCGGTGCCGAGATCGAGAATTTGCACGCCACTTCGCGTGGGCGGCCCGCCTTCCGCGCCATTCATCATCATCAGGCCGGAATAGCCTTGCAGGATCGGCTCATAGCCCGGGTGCAGCGCCTTCGGCCCCACCGCGCCAAAGGCGCCGAGTGACGCATAAATCAGGCGTGGAAAGCGCGCGGTCAGCGCCGCACCGCCCAGCCCCAAATCCTGCAGCGCGCCGGGGCGCATGTTTTGCACAACCACATCCGCCTCACCCAGCAATTCCATCAGCAGCGCGCGATCAGCATCATTGCGCAGATCAAGGCTGAGCGATTTCTTGCCGCGATTGACAGCGATGAAGGTGGTGGCCGTGCCCTCATGCATCGGCGGCCCCCAGCCGCGCGCATCATCGCCACCTTCGGGGCGTTCCAGCTTGATCACCTCGGCCCCCAGCATGGCGAGGATCTGGCCCGCAAAAGGCCCCGCCAGATTCTGCGCAATTTCGACAACCCGGATACCGGCCAAAAGTGACATGCGAAAACCCTTTTCAAGCATGTGAAGGGTAGGGCTTGGCCGGGCGGGCGGGCAAGTTGGCCTCTGGACCAAGTGGCGCTGCCGGTGAAAGCTGGCGTCATGAACCCGACCCCGCCCGATATCCTCGCTGCCCTTTGGCGCGAGGCCGCGCTTGATCCTGCCGCGCTTTCGCAGATCAGCCTGACAGGCGCGGAGCCCATCCAGCCTTCCAGCTTTCGTGTGGATGCCGCGGCACAATGCAGCATCGCGGCGACGGGGCTTGCGGCGGCCATGATCCATCAGCGGCGCGGTGGTGGCGCGCAGCGCGTTGCGGTGGAAATGTGTGATGCCGCGATTGAGTTTCGCTCAGAACATTGGCTCAGCATCGCGGGCCGGCCTGCCGGCGCGCGCTGGGATGCGATTGCGGGGCTCTATCAATGTGGCGATGGGCGCTGGGTACGGCTGCACACGAATTTCCCGCATCATCGTGATGGCGTGCTGCGCTTGCTGGGCAATGTTGCGCATGATCGCGCCGCGGTCGCTGCGGCACTCAGCACCTGGCGCGCGGCGGCGTTTGAAGCAGCGGCGGCGGAAGCGGGCCTGGTGGTGACCATGACGCGGAGCCTTGCCGAATGGGATGCCTCGCCCCAAGGCCAAGCCGCCGCCAGCCTGCCCGCAGTGCTGATCGAGAAAATCGGCGATGCGCCGCCTGTGCCGCTGCCGCCGGCGGCTGCACGCCCGCTAGCGGGCATGCGCGTGCTTGACCTGACACGCGTGATTGCCGGGCCTGTCGCCGGGCGTACCTTGGCCGCGCATGGCGCTGATGTTCTGCATATCAGCGCGCCGCATTTGCCGAGCTTTGATGAATTGGTGATGGATACCGGGCGCGGCAAAAGAAGCGCGTCACTTGATTTGCGCACGCTGGGTGATCAGGCGCGCCTACGCGACTTGGCAGCAAGCGCCGATATCTTCCTGCAAGGCTATCGCCCAGGTGCCATTGCCGGGCATGGCTTCGCGCCAGAAGCACTCGCGGCGCTCAATCCCGGCGTCATCTGTGTCTCGCTTTCCGCCTATGGCCATCTCGGCCCCTGGGCCGGGCGGCGCGGCTTTGATTCGCTGGTGCAGAATGCCAATGGCATGAATGACGCCGAAGCGCTGGCTGCGCAGGAGAAAAAGCCACGCCCCTTGCCCTGCCAGGCTTTGGATCATGCTTCGGGCTATTTGCTGGCCTTCGGCGCTATGGCTGCCTTGTTGCGGCGCGCAGAGGAAGGCGGTTCCTGGCTGGTACGAGTCTCACTGGCGGGCACGGGCGAATGGATCAAGCGCTTGGGCCGCCTGGAAGCGGGCCTGTCTGCGCCGGGGCTGGCGCCTGCGGAAATTGACGCAGCGTTGGAAGATAGTGACAGTGGCTTCGGCCCCATGCGCGCCACACGCCATGCTGCGCGTTTGCAGGCCACACCGCCGCGTTGGGATTTGCCTGCCATGCCGCTCGGCAGCCATGCGCCGGCATGGCGCGAGGCTTCACTTCAAGCAGCGCAGAAACAGCGTTGAAGGATGCGCGACCTCACCCACCGCATCGGCAGCGCGGGGTGCATCAGCAGCAGGCCCTGGTGTCACAGCGACATTCTGTTCCCGCAAGAACTCCAAAGCTTCCGTGTGCTTCACCGCAAAATTCACATTCTGCGGAATATCGCCGGTCTGCCGCGCTATCTGGCCAGCATTGAGTTTCGACACCACCACGCCAATCACCTGCCCGCGCATATCCAAAAGCGGCCCGCCGGAATTGCCCGGCTGGACCGGCGCGCTGATCTGAATATGGCGTGGATTATCGGCAAGGCCCGAAAGGGCAGAGACCTCCCCAGTCGTCAGCGTAGGGCCTGAAGAAAGCAGGCCCGCCAAGGGAAAACCATAGGTCACCACACCTTCTCCGCGGCGATAGGCGCCGGCGCTGCGGAAGCGTAGGATGGGGCCCGCTTCGGCTTCGGTGCTGAGCAAGGCAAGGTCACGCGTCGCATCGCTTGTCAGGACGCGCGCTGGCAATTCCCGACCATCCGCCAGGCGCGCCGCAACCTCGGTACAGCCTTCAATCACGTGGTGATTGGTCATGATCCGCCGTGCCGCGACCACAAAGCCGGTGCCGGAAGAAACCGCGCGGCGTGCAGCGCGTTCACCAGGCGCCAGCGGCGGCGGCTTGTCGCGTGGTAGATCGGCCTGCGTGCCTGGGGCGCCACCGCCTTGGCGGGGCAGGGGCGGGGGTTTTTCGCTGGGCAGCGCCGCGCTTGGGCTTGGGGCAGGCGCCAACGCCGGCGGCTTTTGCGCCAAGGCCGGTCCATAGGCGACAAGTCCAATCATAACCGCCAGAGATAAGCGCTGATTCATGAAGCGACTCTGCCGCGCCCGGGCCATGCAGGTCAATGCTGCAACTCGGCTGTTTTCATTTGCAGCCATAATATCCTAGCCTTCCGCCCAACACCGCTTGAGGAACCCGCGCCATGTCCAGCATCGCCCCTTCCGCCGAAGAACAGGAATTGCTCGCCCTCGCCAAGCGCGCGCTGCCCGGCGGGCATTTCGGCAATTTCCCGGCCGAAATCATTCTGCGCGAAGGCCGTGGCGCGCATGTCTGGGATGTTTCTGGGCGCGAATATATTGATTATCTGCTGGGTAGCGGCCCGATGTATATCGGCCATAACCATCCCAAGGTGACGGAAGCCGTGCTGGCGCAGGTGCCAAAGGGCACCACTTTCTTCGCCAACAATGAACATGGCATTCGCCTCGCCGCCGCCATTGTGGATGCCATGCCCTGCGTGGAGCAGGTGCGCTTTGTCTCCTCAGGGTCTGAGGCTGATCTTTACGCCATGCGCCTGGCGCGCGCTTATCGCAAGCGCCCGAAGATTGTGAAGTTCGAAGGCGGCTATCACGGCATGAGCGATTGGGGCCTGATGAGCCTCGCCCCCAAAAAGCTCGCCAATTTCCCCGAAGCCGTGCCCGATACGCCCGGCATTCCGGATAGTGTGCGCGGTGAAGTGCTGGTGGCGCCCTTCAATGACATTGAAGCGGCGGTGCGGCTGATTGAAGCGCGCCATGATGAGATTGGCGGCGTGATCATGGAACCCTTCCAGCGCCTGATCCCGCCCAAGCCCGGTTTCCTGCAAGCGATCCGGGAAGTCACCGCGCGGCTTGGTATTCCGCTGATTTTTGATGAGGTCGTGACCGGCTTCCGCTTCGCCTATGGCGGTGCGCAGGAATATTATGGCGTGACGCCTGATATCTGCACCATGGGCAAGATCATCGGCGGCGGCTTTCCGTTGGCCGCCTTGGGTGGCCGCGCCGATATCATGGCGCAATTCGACAAGGCCCAGGTGGGGGAAGACCGCTTCCTCACACAGATCGGTACGCTTTCCGGCAACCCCGTCGCCTCGGTCGCGGGGCTCGCCACCATGGACGTGCTGCGTGAACCCGGCGCCTATGAGCAGATTTTCGCGACCGGCCGCAGCCTGATGGACGGCCTGACGGGCCTTATCCATGAGGCCGGCATCCCTGCCCAGGTGGTCGGCGAACCGCCCCTATTCGATGTGGTCTATGCCACGGGCGATATCCGGGATTACCGCAGCGTCATCCGCCAGGATATGGCCATGCAAAAGCATGTGAATGGCGTATTCCGTGGACGCGGCATTCTGAAGGGGGACGCCAAATTCTACATGTCCCTGGCGCATAGCGCCGCAGATGTGGCGCAAACCCTGGATGCCTTCCGCGCGGCGATGAAATCCCTACCCGCCAAGGCGGCCTGATGGGGGTAGAGTTGCCAATTTTCTAGGCAACACTTGTTTTTTACAGTTTTGTGATCCAGTTAGCCGAGCAAGGGGTTTCACCTGTCAGTGATGCCCCATCCAACCAGGAGACTACGCTCATTATGGATCGCCGTTCCTTATTGCTGGGAGCCAGCGGCTTGGCCGCTGGGCTTGCCGCGCCCGCCATTGTCCAGGCTCAGGCCGCTTATCCGTCACGCCCGTTGCGCCTGGTTGTGCCCTGGCCGCCCGGTCAGGCGACTGACCTTATGGCCCGCGTCACCGCGACCAAGATCGCCGAATCTTGGGGCCAGCCGATTGTGCCGGAAAATCGCGCCGGCGCCGGCGGCATGATCGGCACCGATTTGGTGGCGAAGGCCGCACCCGATGGCTACACCATCCTGGCGGCTTCCACCGGGCCTTTCACCACGGCGCCTTTGGTGCAGCGCACCCCTTATGACGTGACCAAGGATTTTGCCCCGGTCGCGCAGATTGGCATTTCCCCCTACGTGCTGATCGTGCGTAAGGATTTTCCGGCGCAGAATGCTGCGGAATTCGTCGCCAAAGTGCGTGCGGAGCCCGGCAAATACACCTATGCCACCTCTGGCATTGGGGCGGCGGCGCATCTGATTACGCTGATGTTCCTATCCAAGGCCAAGCTGGATGCGCTGCATGTGCCCTTCCAGGGCAGCGCCCCGGGCCTGACAGCAGTGACGGCGGGGCAGGTGGATTTCGCCATTGAAACCCTGGTCGCGACCTCGGCCCTGTTCCGGCAGGGTGCGGTGCGGGCACTTGGTGTTACACTCCAGAATGGCACTGAATTGCAGCCGGATTTGATGCCGCTGGCCCGCCTGCCGGGTGTGGAGGGTTACGATGCCGGCGCTTTCGGCGGATATATGGTGCCGGCTGCCACGCCGCGCCCCATCATCGAACGTCTGGATGCCGAAACCGGCAAGGCCATGGCAACCGATGAGGTCAAGGGCCGCCTGGCGCAGATCGGCTTCCAGCCGTTGTATCGCAATGCGACCGATTTCAAGGCCTTCCTTGACCGCCACCGGGAAGAATTCCGCCAGGTTATCCAGGCCAATAACATCAAGGTGGATGGCTGATCTGGCTTGTCCATAAACGGGAGCGATACCTCCCGCAGCATAAAAGGGGCGGCTTCGGCCGCCCTTTCCATTTACTACCCGGCAATGGCGCAGCGCGCTGAAATCTGGGAAACTCCCCCGGCATGAGAGGAACGCCATGACCGAAGACACTCGCCTTGATCCGCCCAGCCTGGAAATTGAAGGCAGCCGCGCCACCATCCGGCTGCATCGCTCCCGCCACCGCAATCGCGTGGAGCCCGGCGATATCATCCGCATCATGGATTATCTGGAACAGGTGGATGCCAACCCGTCGCTCCGCGTGCTGATCCTGGCGGCGAGTGGCCCGGCCTTCAGCGCCGGCTTCCATTTGGGCGGCTTCGCGGAAGACAAGGAAGCCGCCGCCCGCGCGCCGAGCTTCGAAGCCATGGCGGACCGGTTTGAAGCGGTGCGCGTGCCGACCATTTGCCGCTTGCAGGGCGGCGTTTATGGCGGCTCCACGGATTTCGCGCTGGCGGCGGATTTCCGCATTGGCGTGACAGGGATGGAAATGTTCATGCCGGCCGCACGGCTTGGCGTGCATTACTACCCGACCGGGCTTGAGCGTTATGTTTCTCGCCTTGGGCTGAACAATGCGAAACGCCTGTTCCTGACTGCGGAAAAGCTGGGGGCAGAAGAATTGCTCCGCATCGGCTACCTCACGCATTTGGTGGCGCCGGCAGAATTGGACGCGGCGGTGGACACCCTGGCGACCACGCTCGCCAATGGCGCGCCGCTGGCCATTCAGGGCATGAAACAGGCGTTGAATGAAATTGGCCATGGCAGGCTGGATGTCGCGGCCTGTGCGGAACGTGCCCGGCTTTGCAAGGAAAGCGAGGATATCCAGGAAGGCCTCGCCGCCTTCCGCGAAAAAAGAGCGCCCGTCTTTCGCGGGCGCTGACCAAAATCAAGGGCGCTGTCTTATGGGACAGCGCCCTTTTTGATTCAGGCTTCCCCGTAATGAATACGGCGATAGGGGCGGGACACCACCGTATCATCGGTGTGCACATCCCAAAGGCTGGCGCTATTGCCGCTTTGGTGGGTCTCAAACATCGCGCCCATTTGGCCGAGCGCACTCACGGTTTGGCCGCGCACGCCAAAGCCATTGGCCACACCCGCCAAATCGCCGCGGCCATGAATGACAATGCCGGCATCAATATTGCCAGCGCGGAATTTGTGAATCTCCGCGCCATAGCCGCCATCATTGATGATCGCCATCAGGAATTTGGTGCCATGCCGGCGCGCGGTTTCCAATTCCTGGATGTGCATCAAAAGGCTGCCATCGCCTTCAATCAGCAGCACCTTGCCATCCTTGCGCGCGGCAGCCACGCCAATCGCCGCCGGCAGGCCATTGCCGATGGCGCCGAAATCGCTCACCACATGATAGCGCTCGGCGGCGCGACCTTTCAGATAGGTCATGGCAAAGCCAAGGTAATGGCCACCGCCAATCACCACATCCCAATCCTTCGGCACCACCGCATCCAATTCCATGATCGCCTTGCGCGGATCAACCGTGCCGGGGGCAATCGTGAATTCCTTGCGGTCCGGCACATCGGCGGCAATCAGCGCGGCTAGCTCTTCACTGCGGAAGCGCTTGCCGCCTGCACCATGGCGCTTGATCGCGGCGGTGACGGCTTCCGCCGCCGCCTTGGCATCGGCGCGGATATGCAAATCCGCCGTGCGCAGCCCCTGCCATAGCCCGCGCGGGCCGATATCAATCTGCACCGTTTGCGCGCCGGGATAGAGGTAACCGCTTTCCGTCGTATAGGCGCCAAGCCCAACGCCAAGCCCGATCACCAGATCGGCTTCCGCAAAGCGTTCACGCGAGAAATCGCTGGCATAGGCGCCCGAGATATCCATGGCGAAGCGATTGCCGGTAAACAGCCCCTTGGCCTGCAATGATGTGGTGAGCAGCGCGCCCATGGCTTCCGCCATTTCCTCAATCGCTTCACGCGCCTGGGAAAGCTTCGCCCCGCGGCCTGCGATGATGATGGGCTTTTCGGAAGCCGCAATCATCTCCACCAGTTTTTCAACGAGGATCGGGTCCGGCTGCGGGCGCTGCGCCGCGGGCAAATAATCAGCCGATGGGATGTAATCCACCATATGCGGATAGGCCTGCTTTTGCAGGTCCATCGGAATGCTGATCACGACTGGCCGGCGTTCCAGCGCGGCAAAATGGAAGGCTTCGCGCACATTTTCCAAGGCGCGATCCATGGTTTTCACCGAGATATGATGCGCACCCGTTGCTTGCGTCAGCGGCGCCATATCAATCTGCTGGATGTAATAGGGTGCCGCGATGGGTGAATCGCCCGCAAACACCACCATCGGCGTATTGGCCCGCGCGGCAATGGCAAGCCCGGTCATGATTTGCGTAAAGCCCGGACCACAGGTGGTGGAAGCCACACCAACCTTGCCGGTGGCCCGTGCATAGGCATCGGCCATGGCAACAGCGCAATGTTCATGCCTTGCATGGATGATGTTCATCCCCGGCTGGCGCTGCATCGCCTCCGTCCAATACATATTCGCATCACCCATCAGGGTGAAAAGCGTATCGCAGCCTTCTTGCGCGAAAACGGTTGCCAGAACGTCTGAAAGCTTGGGCGCTGCCATGGTTATTTATTCCCTTTACCGAAAAGACTGCTGATCCAGGATAGAAAGGCCCGCCAGAGCAGACCGAAAGCATTAAGCTCCGCCGCCGGTGCGGGCGGTGGTGGTGGCGGAGGCGCTGCTGCGACAGGGGCCGCTGCTGCGGGTGCCTCAGGCGCGGCCTGTTCCACAACCGGTGCCGCAGTGGGCGCAGCGGCCATGGCGCGGTTCGCCATGTTATTCGCGAATTCCGCCAAAAGGGCGCGCGCCACATGCACGCCGCCGGCATTGGCAAAGGTCTCCAAAGGGCCGGTGACGGTGAAGCTGCCATTGACCGTGAGCCGCGTCGCATCCCCTTCCGCCGCCGCCAGCACATCTCCGTTCGCCAGCGCGCGTGATGCGCCGCGCTGGTCAATCCCGCGCCCTTCAATACGGCAGCGATGCGCATCATGGTCATATTCAAGCTTCGCCTCACCGCGAAAGGCTGCTGTGGTGGGGCCGAATTTCACCTTGATGGAACCGCGCCACAGCCCATCCCCGGTAGAAGGTGCCAATTGCGCGCCGGGGATACAGGCAGCGACCTCGGCCGGGTCGCTCAATAATGGCCAAACCACGCCAAGCGGCGCGGGGATCAGGGTTTGTTCCGAGATATCGGGCATGGTGCTAGGTGGGATCCTGCGAGAGGATCGCAGCCTGCGCAAAGCTGGCGTTGGGCGCAAGCCCAGCCAGGTCCTGAAACTATAACCCCACCGGCCGGCCTGCCACCGTCACCGAAAGCGCCTCAGGCTTCAATAGTAGCCGTGCCATGCGCGCCGCATCATCGCGGCTGATGGCGCGCAGCCTTTCCGAACGCCCATCCAACCAATCGAGCGGCCGGCCATTGCGCTGCATCGCCATCAGCGTATTGGCGATGCGTCG
>Ga0315899_10002572_pt1 | contig 20018 bp, 15 predicted proteins | sample LakEriMetagenome_2_FD_203518 | JGI IMG/M metagenome (GOLD analysis project Ga0315899, IMG submission 203518) | Freshwater fungal communities from buoy surface, Lake Erie, Ohio, United States - Buoy 4 MA112 | ecosystem: Environmental > Aquatic > Freshwater > Lake | place: USA: Lake Erie, Ohio... | reverse complement strand
TATGAACGCACCACTCCTCAACGACACCTTCCTCAAAGCCTGCTTGCGTCAGGCCACCGACCACACCCCCGTTTGGCTGATGCGCCAAGCCGGACGCTACCTGCCCGAGTACTGCGCCACCCGCGCCAAAGCCGGTAGTTTCATGGGGCTGGCCACCAACGTGGACTACGCCACTGAAGTGACCTTGCAGCCTCTGGACCGCTACCCGCTGGACGCATCGATTTTGTTTTCCGACATCCTGACCGTGCCCGACGCCATGGGCCTCGGCCTGTCGTTCGCCTTGGGTGAAGGCCCGAAGTTTGCCAAAGTGGTGCGCGACGAGGCTGCCGTGGCCGCCTTGGCCGTGCCCGATATGCACAAATTGCAATATGTGTTTGACGCGGTCACCAGCATCCGCAAAGCCTTGAACGGCCGCGTGCCGCTGATTGGTTTTTCAGGCAGCCCTTGGACGCTGGCTTGTTACATGGTCGAAGGCGGCGGCTCGGACGACTACCGGCTGGTGAAAAGCCTGATGTACAGCCGCCCCGACCTGATGCACCGCATCTTGGCCATCAACGCCGACGCCGTGGCCCTCTATTTAAATACCCAAATTGAAGCCGGTGCCCAAGCGGTGATGGTGTTTGACAGCTGGGGCGGCGTATTAGCCGATGGCGCCTTCCAAGAATTCAGTCTGGCCTATACCCGCCGCGTCTTGGCGCAGCTGAAACGCAGCCATGATGGTGTTGTCATTCCCCGACTGGTGTTCACCAAGGGCGGCGGCTTGTGGCTGCCCGAGATGAAAGACCTCGACTGCGAGGTGCTGGGCTTGGACTGGACCATGAACCTGGGCACCGCCCGGCATTTGGTGGGTGGCGAGGTCGGCGGCCCTGGCAAAGCCTTGCAAGGCAACATCGACCCTAATATTCTGTTTGCGCCGCCTGCGCAGATCGCCACCGAGGTCCATCGCGTGCTGGACAGCTTTGGCGCACCCCACACCGACGCCAATACCACCGGCCCGACACACATCTTCAACCTTGGTCACGGCATCAGCCAGTTCACACCGCCCGAGCATGTCAGCGCCTTGGTCGACGCGGTGCACAGCCACTCCCGGTTATTGCGCCAAAAATGATGTTTTGGGGCTCTTTTACGAACAAAGTTTAGTCCAGCGACTTGACTTATGCACAAAATTTGTGTTGCGCTGCATTAAGTGTCTGTTTGGATGTCCATCTTTTTTTCGCCCCTTGAAATCACCCTAAGTCATTGATTCATATACAGCTGTGCAATTGCCTGAAAATCGGGCATTCTGTTCAAAGCCTTGCCAGACAAGGGTTTGGACGGCCGAATGGCAAGATATCAACAAAGTTATCCACAGAATCTTGGGGTTAATTCAAAGCGCTTGCAAATCAAGCACTTAAACCCGATTTCATGTCCATCGCTTGACCATACGCATCCAAAATCGTTGCCATGTCCATCACCCTGTCCGTTTTGGTCCAAACCCCGGCACACAGCGGCATAGGTGGCCCCCTCACATATTTGAGTGAGGAAGCACTTGCGCTGGGAACCCTGGTTCGTGTCCCGCTGGGCCAAAGCGAGTTGCTTGGCATTGTGTGGACACCCCCGCCAGATACAAAAGACCCGGTCACGGCCGACAAACCCGTGCGTTTGCGCGCCATTGCCGGGATTTTGGAGGGTTTATCGCCCCTGCGGCCCAGTTGGCAAGCGCTGGTTCGCTTCACCGCCAGCTATTACCAACGCAGTGAAGGCGAAGTCGCTTTGGCCGCCCTGCCGCCCTCCTTGCGTGAACTCAGCCCGGTGCAATTGACCCGCCGCCTTCAGCGCAAAGCCGGCAGCACCAAAGGCAAAGCCAAGGGCACCGAGCCATCCCACACCCCTTTGCCTTCCCCTGAAGCCTTGGGCGCCCCCCCACAGGGCCTGGCACTGACCACAGAACAAGAAGTCGTTTTGGGACAGATTGAACAGCAAAAAGGGCCTTTTTTGTTGTTTGGCAGCACCGGCAGCGGCAAGACCGAGGTGTATTTGCAAGCGGTTCAACGCTTGTTGCAAACCGAGCCCACGGCGCAAGCCTTGGTGATGGTGCCTGAGATCAACCTCTCCCCGCAATTAGAGCAACGCTTTCGCCAGCGTTTTGAGCCTTGGCTGGGGCCGGGTTGTGTGGTTGCGATGCACAGCGCCATGACACCTGCCCAGCGTCTGGCCAGCTGGCTTTGCGCGCACAGTGGGCAGGCGCGCATGGTGCTGGGCACCCGCATGGCGGTGCTGGCGTCCCTGCCCCACTTGCGGCTCATCGTGGTCGATGAAGAGCATGACCCCAGCTACAAGCAACAAGAGGGCGCGCGTTACTCGGCACGCGACTTGGCCATTTACCGCGGGCAACTCGAGGGCGCCAAGGTGCTGCTGGGGTCGGCCACACCATCGCTGGAGAGTTGGCACCACAGCCGACCCGCCAGCGAGGACAAGCCCGCCGGGCGCTATCTGCGGCTGCACATGCCCGCGCGGGTGGGGCAAAGTGCTTTGCCCTTGGTGCGCCGGGTAGACATGAACCGCCAGCCACGGCGAACGGTTTTTTCAGGGGTGCTGCTCGACGCCATGCGCGAGCGCATCCGCATGGGCCAACAAGTTTTGGTGCTGCTCAACCGACGCGGTTACGCACCGGTCTTGCACTGTCCCTCGTGCCACTGGAAAAGCCAGTGCCCGCACTGCAGTGCATTTCAGGTGTTTCACAAACTCGACCGCTCTTTGCGTTGCCACCATTGCAGTTTTGCGCAAGCCGTGCCACGCGCCTGCCCCGAATGCGGCGACACCGATGTGCGGGCCATGGGCCGCGGCACAGAGCAATTGGAAGAGATCTTGGCCATTCAGCTAGAAGGGGTGGTTCGGCCCGACGGTGGTGCACCACGCATTGCCCGCATCGATGCCGATTCCACCCGTGCCAAAGGGGCCTTGGAGTCGCAACTGGCCCAAGTGCACTCGGGCGAGGTGGATGTGCTGGTGGGCACACAAATGATTGCCAAAGGGCACGACTTTCGCCGCGTGAGCCTGGTGGCTGCCATCGACACCGACGGGGCTTTGTTCTCCAGTGACTTTCGCGCGCCTGAGCGTTTGTTCAGCTTGCTTATGCAAGCCGCTGGCCGCGCCGGGCGGGACGCCCAATGGTCGCAGCAAGAGGGCCATGCCTGTGAAATGTGGATACAAACCCACTTCCCCCAACACCCTTTGTTTGATGCCTTGAAGCGCCACGACTATCCCGCTTTTGCACAAGAACAGCTGCAAGAGCGTGCCCAAGCCGGCATGCCACCATTCAGCTTTCAAGCATTGCTGCGGGCTGAAGCACGCACGCAAGATGCCGCCCAAGCCTTTTTGACCGCCATGGCCCAAATGGCCACCGGCTTACCAGGCGCCGATCAACTCACTTTGTACCCGCCGGTTCCTTTGGGCGTTCAACGGGTGGCCCAAGTTGAGCGCGCCCAATTGTTGATCGAGGGGACTTCGCGCATGGCCTTGCAAGCCTTTTTAACCGCCTGGCAGCCTGTGCTCAGAGCGGCTCGGCAACAGCACCGCCATGTGCTGCGCTGGGCCATAGATGTCGATCCTTTGGTGATTTAAAGCCTCACGGCTTGAGCAAAACCACTGCGCCTGAAAACGTCAAAAAAGCCAAGGCAGTGGTCACCAAGATGATTTGGGCGATGCGCCCATTGTTGGCCCCCAAGCGTTCGGCCAGCATCGACACATTGCTGGCACTGGGCAAGGCGGCCACCAAAACAACCACCATCAGGGCAAAAGGATCCAGGGCCACACCCATTTGAATGGCCGCGGTGCCCACCAGCAAAACGAGCAAGGGGTGCAACACCAATTTGACGCCAGCCACGGGCAAATAGTCGCGCATCAAGGTGGCAGCTTGCGGGCTCATGCGGGCCCGCGAATGTGAACGAGCCAGCACCGCACCAATCGTGAACAAAGCCACCGGAGACGCCGCGTCAGCCAACAGCCCCAAGGTTTTGTCCACCGCCTCTGGCAAACGCCATTCGTTGGCCGAAAACACCGCGCCCAAACACACTGCCCAGGGCATGGGATTGGCCAAAACCCCTTTGATCGCATTGGCCGCCGCATGCCGAAAACCGTGCTCACCCGCACTGTCCATGCGCGACAAAGCAATGCACAAAGACGAGGTGAATAACAAATCGGCAATGATGGACACGATGGCCGGGCCGGCAGAGCTCGGGCCCAGCAAGGCCACCAACAAAGGCACACCCAAAAACCCGGTGTTTGGGAAGGCCGCCACCAGGGCACCCAAGGATGCGTCGTTCCAACGAATCCGATCATTCAAACTGCAAGCCACCACAAAAGCAACCAAGATCACGCCACAGAACGCATAGGTGATGAACAAGGGCACATCCAACAATTGCGCAATGGGCGTATTGGCGCCAAATCGAAACAGCAAGCACGGCAGCGCGAAAAACAAGACAAAGCTGTTCAACCCAGGAATGGCCTCCATGCTCAGAAATTTGAGCTGCACTGCCAAAAAACCAGCCAACACCAAAGCGAAAAAAGGAAGGGTGACCCACAAAACTGTTGCCATGGGTGGCATTGTGCCCGGCTATGATCAAGCGCTTTGCCCCCGCGTGTCATCTGCATGTCAACTGGCCTGAACAACGCCCAACTCGAAGCTGTCCACATTTTGCAAGGCCCCTGCTTGGTTTTGGCTGGTGCAGGGTCTGGCAAAACCCGCGTCATCACCCATAAGTTGGCGCTGCTGATTCAGTCCGGTGTGGACCCCAGTGCGATTGCCGCCATCACCTTCACCAACAAAGCAGCGGCCGAAATGCGCGAGCGGACCAAAAAACTCATTGGCAAAGCCGCACAAAAAGTCACTGTTTGTACTTTTCACGCTTTGGGGGTGCGGATATTGAGGCAGGACGGGGCCGCCTTGGGACTCAAGCCCCAGTTCAGCATCTTGGACAGCGACGATGTCACCAGTTTGCTCAAAGATGCTGGGGGTACCACCGATGCCGCCACCGCACGCCAATGGCAGTGGGCCATCAGCTTGTGGAAGAACATGGGGCTGAATGCCGCCATGGCCGAAGCCCAAGCGCAAGATGACAACGAGCGCATCACTGCCCGCATCATGGCCCGCTACGAAGAGCGCCTGAGCGCTTATCAAAGCGTGGACTTTGACGATTTGATTGGCCTGCCGCTGAAATTGCTGCAAAACCACCCCGAAGTGCGGACCAAATGGCAAGACCAAATCAGCCATTGGCTGGTGGACGAATACCAAGACACCAATGCCACGCAGTATGAGTTGCTCAAATTGCTGGCCGGTGAGCGCCAGTGCCTGACCGCGGTGGGTGATGATGACCAGTCCATTTATGGCTGGCGCGGCGCCACACTGGACAACCTCAAGCGACTGCCCGATGACTTCCCCCGTTTGCGGGTGGTGAAGTTGGAACAAAACTACCGCTCCAGCCGAGCCATTTTGCGGGCTGCCAACAATGTGATTCGGCCCAACCCGAAACTCTTTCCCAAAACCTTGTTCAGTGATTTGGGTGAAGGTGAACCTGTGCGGGTGGTCGACGCCGACAACGAGGAACACGAAGCCGAGCGCGTGGTGGCACGCATACAGTCCCTGCGCGCGGCCGATGGCGCCAGCAGCACCGGCTCACCGCATGAGTGGCGCGATTTTTGTGTGATGTACCGCGCAAATCACCAATCGCGCGTTTTGGAAAAGGCTTTTCGAAAGGCCAGCATTCCCTACAAAGTTTCAGGCGGGCAAAGTTTTTTTGACCGCGCCGAAATCCGGGACCTGTGCGCTTGGTTGCGCCTGTGGGTCAATAACGACGACGACCCGGCATTTGTGCGCGCCATCACCACCCCCAAACGCGGCGTGGGGCACCAAACCTTGCAGCAGCTGGGGCAATTTGCCAACCAATACAAGCTGAGCCTGTTTGAAGCTTTGTTCAGCCACAGCTTGGGCAGTGTGCTGAGCGCCAGGGCAGTGGCGTCGCTGCATGAGTTTGGCCGCAGCATCAATGACTTGCAATACCGGGCCCGCCACACCGAAGGCGCTGAAGACGCACAGCGCTTTTTGATGGACTGGCTCAAAGACATGGGCTACGAGCAACACCTGCATGACCAGGAAGACACCGACAAAATGGCCGCAGCCCGCTGGGGCCATGTGCTGGATTTTTGCGAATGGATGGCCCAGCGCTGTGGCGGTGTGATCGATGATGCGGCTGGCGTGAGTTTGGTGTCAGAGCGCAAAAACTTGCTCGAGGTGGCCCAAACCATTTCACTGCTATCCACACTGAGCGAGCGCGAGACCGATCAAAACGTGGTCACCCTGTCCACATTGCATGCCGCCAAAGGTTTGGAGTGGCCCCACGTCATGTTGGTGGGTGTCAACGAAGGCTTGTTGCCCTTCAGGCAAGACACGCCTGTGGTAGAGGGTGTGTTGACCGAATCACAAGCAATTCATTTGCAGGAAGAGCGCCGCTTGATGTATGTGGGCATCACCCGCGCCCAGCACACGTTGGCCGTGAGCTGGGCGCGAAAACGCAAGAAGGGCCGTGACATTGTGGCAGGTGTGCCCAGCCGCTTCATCGCAGAAATGGGCTTGGACGACACGACCATGAAAGAGGACCCGCGCGCCAAACTGCGTGCGCTGCGAGCCGAGTTTGCAGCCAAAGCATCTTTACAAGCAGCGCAGAACAGTTAAAGCCATGCCGCCCAACAGCCCTGAGCAGCGCCGCATTGGCATCGCATTGGTGAGCTGCACCACATTGATGTTTGCGTGTTTAGATGCGCTTGCCAAACACTTGGTGCAAGAACTGCCCGTTCTGCAAGTGGTGTGGTTGCGATTTGCCACACATGTATTGATCATGGCAGCCTTGTTATGGCCACAACACGGTCGGCTGTTGGTGACCGTTCAGCGACCACGCCTGCACTTTTTGCGCGGCCTCATGATGTGCGCCATGACAGCGCTGAATTTTTGGTCATTGCAGTATTTGCAATTGGCCGAAACAGGCGCGATGCAGTTTTCTGTGCCCATCTTGATCGCGGTTTTCAGTGCAATTTGGCTGGGTGAAAAACTCGATCTGCGCCGATGGCTGGCGATCTTGGCCGGCTTTGCAGGTGTGCTCATCATCATGCGACCGGGCTCTCACGCATTTCATCCGGCCATTTTGCTCACCCTGATGAATGCGATTTTGTACGCCAGTTTTAATTTGTTGACGCGCCACATGGCCAAAACAGAATCTGCAGAGGCAACCCAATGGTTGGCCGCAGCGGTCGCTGCTGTGGTGCTCACCCCATTTGGAATTTGGCAGTGGCAAACCCCACAGCACTGGAGCACCTGGGGCTGGATCGCATTGACTGGCCTGCTCGGTGGCCTGGGGCATTACTGCGTGACCTTGGCTCACCGCCGCGCATCTGCTGCGGTACTGGGCCCTTTTTTATATCAACAAATTATTTATATGTCGGCGCTGGGATGGTTGGTGTTTGGCAATGTGCCGGACTCGGCAGTTGTCCTGGGGGCTGTTGTGGTGGTGGGGAGTGGGTTGTATTTGTTGTGGCGCGAGGTTTAAGGATTTTCAGGGGATTCGTTTGAAAAACTGCTGTGATTTAAAGTTCATTTTTGTATCAGCTCACTCATTTGAGGCGGGCTTTCAACCAACTTTAATCAATATCAACTTAATGGTATTTTTAGTCAGCTTATCAACGGCTGGATTTCAACTTTAAATTCATAAGCCAATATTCAACTTTGTCCATTAACAACGTGCGCTCGAACTCACGCAAGTAAGTCATTTTCCCCCTTGCTCCCATTACCCTTCTATCATCTGGCGACATTTGATAAAGCGCCGATACGGATTGAGCGAGTCCCTCAGCATCCCCAGCTGAACTGACCATACCAGATCCTGTTTCAGATAAAAGCTTGGCCCCTTCACCGTTCAGCATTGCGACAACTGGAATTCCTGTTGCCAAGTAGGTTTGAATCTTCCCGGGGATGGTCATCGCAAAAATCGGCTCATCCTTCAAAGCGACCAGCAACACATCTGCACGCTGGAAGAATGATGGCATTTTCTCTAATGGATGACGCCCAAGCATGATGACCTTACCAGTTAGGTTGCGCCGTTCAATTTCAGTGGCCACCCAAGCTGCGGCCCTTCCATGTCCAACGATTAACCATCGGATCGCAGGTTCGTGGCGCAGAATTTCGGCGGCTTTCAAAATGGAAGGAAAGTCTTGCCCATCACCGATGTTGCCCGCAAACATCACATTAAATCCATTGGGTGAAACAGGGATCTCCGCTGCTGGCTCAATTTTTCCGTTAGAGAAGATCGCTTCTGCCCAACCAGGAAAGTATTCGATACGATGTTCAGCACCTGCAAGTCGCTTTATGGCTGGACGAAAACTGTTGGACTGAGCCAATATCAAATCGCAATGTCTATATATAAATGACACCAGTCGCCCCACCATAGCAAGCATCCACTTCGATCGTATTGCACCAACAGCGCTCAAACTTTCTGGCCACAGATCTAGCACCCACATCACCATCGGAGTTCGCTTGATTGCACGCAGCAAAACGGCGGGCAACGCCGAGGTAATTGGAGAGAGTTGACACACGAAGATCGCATCAAAATGCCGGCCCCTTAATTTCCAGACACCCACGACGCTAGCACTTATAAAGAAAGACAGGTAATTCATCAGAAGTCGTACAGCTCCATGACCTCGCACGAGGATAGGCGCCCTAACAATCTCAGCTCCGGCCCACTCAAAAAATCGATCTGGCGACCTGAGAAATTCGGAGTGAACTTGGCCCTCAGGGTAGTTAGGAATCCCCGTCAAGACGGTTACTTCGTGCCCTCGCAGTACCATCTCCGCCACAAGATCATTGATGCGAAAGTTTTCCGGCCAAAAGTACTGTGATACGACCAAGAGCCTCATAAAAGATAATCAGTAATTCTTCCAAACAACGCGATTCACATAGTCGGTGTAGCTGTGAATAATTCGTATCACTTTATCGCTGACGTTAGGTATGCTGTAGTCTGGTACCAGCAACATGCTACGGCACTCGCCACGAGGCTGATTTTGCAAAATAATCAAGGCCTGTCGAATGCGCTCCACATTCAGACCGACCATCATCACCGAAGTCTCTTCCATCGCTTCAGGTCTCTCGTGGGCTTCTCGCAGGTTGAGTGCTGGGAAGTTAAGGATGGACGCTTCTTCATTTATCGTACCGCTGTCTGACAAAACAACCCTGGCATGCATTTGTAAGTTAACGTAGTCATGAAAGCCAAGTGGTTTTATCAATTGCACCAACGGGTGAAACTTGGCACCAGTGGCATCTACCCGCTTTTTGGTACGTGGATGGGTAGACACCACCACCGGTAAGCCCTGGTCTTCGGCCAAGGCATTCAACACCGACACCAACTTGGCAAATGAGTTGTCGGAGTCAATGTTTTCTTCACGGTGAGAACTGACCACGAAATACTGCTGCGGGATTAAATTCAATCGCTGCAATGCAGTTGACGCTAGTATTTTCGGTTTGTTGTGCTCTAGTACCTCGTACATGGGACTACCAGTTTTGATAATCTGGTCAGGCGGAAAGCCTTCACGCAAGAGATAATCGCGCGCAATCGAGCTGTAAGTGAGGTTGATGTCGGACGTGTGATCAACGATGCGGCGGTTGATTTCTTCAGGCACGCGCTGGTCGAAGCAGCGGTTTCCGGCCTCCATATGGAAAATCGGAATCTTGCGGCGCTTGGCCGGTATCACCGCCAAGCAGCTATTGGTATCGCCAAGAACCAGTAAGGCATGTGGTTTCTCTTGCTCAAGCACCTTATCAACCGAAATAATAAGTTTACCGATTGTCTGCGCAGCGCTGATCGAATTGGTCGCGCTGTCCAAAAAGTAATCCGGCTTGCGCAAATCCAGGTCGTCAAAGAAAACCTGGTTAAGTTCATAATCATAGTTTTGTCCAGTATGCACCAATACATGTTCACAGTATTTGTCCAACTGGATCACTACGCGCGACAGACGGATTATTTCGGGACGTGTTCCCACCACCGTCATGACCTTGATTTTTTTTATCGACATGTGACGTCTCTCCAATTGGGTCAAAGTGGGCAGGCGTAGGTATCTGGTCGGTCGCGGTCAAAGTTTTCGTTGGCCCACAACATAACCACCATCTCCTCTATCCCGATGTTCGTGATGTCATGGGTCCAGCCTGGCACCATTTCGACAATCTGTGGCCTATCGCCTGAAGTCTTTAACTCGTGCACCTGTCCAGTCAGAATATGCCGAAATCGAAATCGGGCTTGGCCCTTGATGACAAGGAATTTTTCAATCTTGCTATGGTGGTAATGTCCGCCGCGCGTCACGCCTGGATGGGTTGTGAAAAAGGAAAACTGGCCACAGTCAGGCGTTTTGAGCATCTCTACGAAGACCCCTCTCTGGTCCGCATGCTGCGGCAAGTCGTAGGCGAATGACTCCACAGGCATGTAGCTTACATAGGTGGAATACAGCGCACGCACCAACCCAGCACCAACTCGCTCTGTCACCAATGAGCTCCTACTGTCTGGGAAGGTCAGAATTAGTCGTGCCAATTCGCCCACAGTTGTGGCGTACTGTGGTCGGACAATCGCAAAGCCATCAACTCCGGCAGAGAACTCTGCTCCATCCATGATCTGTATAAAGCGCTCAATCACATCGTCAATATAGACCAGCGTCAGGGCGGCCTGCGGATCGTTGACCTGTATTGGCAGATTGTGAGCAACATTGTGGCAAAAGGTTGCGACAACGGAGTTGTAGTTGGGGCGACACCATTTGCCAAACACATTGGCCAGACGAAAAAGGTGTACGGGCACCAGAGGGTCCTGACCCGTTTTAGCCAAGATAACTTCAGCCTCTCGCTTGCTGCGCCCGTACGCATTGTCAAGATCTGCCTGCGTCGAAGACGCATACAAAATAGAGATTGGCTTGCCCGTCGAGCGGGCGGTGGCGGCCACTACCCTGCACAGTTCGCGCGTGAAATCGGTGTTGCCGACAGTGAATTCTTTAAGCTCCTGCGGCCTGTTGACTCCCGCCAGATGAAAAACCATGTCCACCCCATCCAGAAGCCGTGTCAGATGCTCGGACTGCTGGCCACGGCTAAAGCAGGTCACATTCACATCGAGACGCTCCCGAAGGCGCTGCTGCAAGTTCAGTCCTAAAAAGCCGTTTGCACCTGTGATCAATACATTCATGGGCTCAGTCCTCTAAAAAAGCGGCTTCGCCCCGAGCTATTCGCTGCATAAAATCCAAGTTGAGCAGCAAAGACTTCATGCCTGCCACATCCAGCCGGGCCGTATTGTGCGAGTTATAGTCTTCACCATGCGTGCTCTGGGTGATTCGACGCTCACCTTCGTCCACAAACTTGGCATAGTTCAAGTCTCGCGCATCCGGTGGCACCCTGAAGTAGTCAACCATGTCTTCGGCGCAGGCCATCTCTTCGCGCCCCAGTAGCGTTTCATATAGTTTTTCACCATGGCGAGTGCCGATCTCTTGAATCGGATGGTGCGGCTTGCCCAGCAACTCCAAGATGGCCTGGACCAGCACGGTGACTGTTGCTGCAGGTGATTTCTGCACAAAGATGTCACCGTTCCGACCGTTTCTGAAGGCATACATCACCAGTTCAACCGCATCATCCAGCGTCATCATGAAGCGGGTCATGGTCGGGTCGGTAATGGTGACTGGCTTACCGGCCAGGACTTGGCCAACGAATAGCGGAATCACCGAACCACGCGATGCCATGACATTTCCGTATCTCGTGCCACAAATCACTGTTCCAGTACCCTCTAGGTTTCGACTGGTCGCGACCATGACCTTCTCCATCATGGCCTTGCTGATGCCCATGGCATTGATCGGGTAGACGGCTTTATCCGTGCTAAGGCACACCACGCGCTGAACGCCAGCGGCAATGGCCGCTTCCAGTACGTTATGGGTACCAAGTACATTGGTCATCACCGCCTGCATGGGGTGAAATTCACAGGATGGCACCTGCTTAAGTGCCGCAGCGTGGAATATGTAATCGACTCCCCTCATTGCAGCAGCAACGCAGGATAAGTCACGCACATCACCTATATAAAATTTTAGTCTCGGGTCGAGATATCGCTTTCTCATGTCATCTTGCTTTTTTTCATCCCGACTAAACACACGAATTTCTCGAACTCTTAAGTTCAAAAATCGCCTTGTGACTGCGTGACCAAAAGAGCCTGTACCGCCAGTAATTAATACGGTTGCATCGTCGAAAGTATTTTTCATTTTTTTAACTACGCAGTCATTTACAGAGATGGTAAAAATTAGTCCACTGTTCGCCCACCGTGGTTAAGCTGAATTTATCCTCAACCAACTTTCGCATGGAATTGCCTCGCGCAAGTCGCTCTTGCAGACTCCAATCCGCCGCCTCTTCGAGCGCTTTAATGATCGGCCCCACAGCAGGTTCGATGAGCTTACCTCCAAAATTCTCCCAATCAGTGAGGCCAGTCGCATGGGTCGTGATCGAGGGTGTGCGCATTGCCGCAGCTTCTAAATTGACCATTCCGATAACTTCTGAATGAGAAGGTGCAGCCAACACCCAAGAAGATGCGAGCAAGCGGAGTTTCTTTTCACCATAACAGTGCCCCAAAAAACGAATACGCCTCGGGGCTGCTTCAATGGCCATTTTCTTAAGTTTGCCAGCATATTCCGGAATTTCCTCTGGTCCCACAATGAGGAGTTCCCAGCTTGCATCGAGTGCGCTGGCTGCGAAAGCCTCAATCAGCAAATCAACACCTTTGATGGGGTGGAGCCGGCCTAAGAAAAGAATGGTTTTTGTTGGTCGGGGAATTTCATTCAAAAGTGCTATTGGAAAGCTGTCCAAATCAATCGCGTTGGGGATTACCGCGTCAGCAGCGCGGGAAAAGAAAGAAGAAAAGTGTTCCGACTCCAATGGAGTGATTGCGTGCAAGCGACAATTTCTGGTCATCAGTTGACGCGCAAAGAGATTCCAATAAGCTGATTTTTTCAACCGCCTTGGCCAACCCTGATTGCCCAAGGCTGCGGGTGCTGTAAGGCCATGAGCCGTGAGCACAACAGGTATTTTTCGCATGCGTGAGGCGAGCATGCCCAAGACAAATGCAGCACGCCAGAACTCGTGGACATGCAAATGAGTGGGGCGAAACGCGTCGATCCATTGCAGTAACGGTCGCACGCCCCCTTGCGGATAGTGCCAGTTCGGCGTTTTCCTATTTGCCTGATAAGTCCGAATTTCCAAGGATTCGTCGATGCTTGGGCTTTTATCACCAACTGTGTGGATGCCCACACGCCCATAGTGCCTTGATTGCCAGAAAGCCAGTTGGCGTACGCTGGCTGCAACGCCAGTATTGGAGACACTGAGATCGTCCACCAAGTGAAGAATGCGCAGATTTTTGGGGTTGGTCATGGATACCACGGCGATAACGGTACCGTTATTTGGGGATCTGCGGCGCTCAGCAGGCATTGGTGTAAATGATTGGCGGCGAGGACTGGGTCCAGTTGCGGTCCATAAGCGCGGGCTTTGCGCTGGCAATCAGCAAGCCGAACTGGATCAGAGAGTTCGCGCAATACTCGCATCAAATCATCTGCGCATCCTGCCTCGTAAATGCTACCGGCACCAGAGACCTCGATCAACGTCTTCGCACCGCAAGCGCTGCTGACCAAAGCCGGCACACCCTGTATCAGCGCTTCGTTGACCACCACACCCCATCCATCGTGGAGGCTGGGCAGCACGAGTAGGTCGTACAACCTTATCGCTTGTTGTGCTCGGCCAAATGGAATGACTCCCCGATAGTGAACCCCATTGCTTTCCAGCAGGCTCGCGTCGCCCGGGCCGTAAACATCGAGTTCTACATCATGGCCGTCTATGCGCAGACGTTTTACTGCTTCTATTAGAGTGGGCAAACCCTTTCGCGCGATGAGGCTTCCAACAAAAACCAAGCGAAATGCATTTGATTTGGGCGCTTCTCGATCGGGATTTTCGGCAGAGATTGAAGGCACGAAGTAGCCAAAAGGAAAAATGCGATTAACTGGCGTGCCCATGGCCTTGAGCTGCTCAACCGCTTTGCCAGAAATCGGAAATGCAGCATGCAGACGGCGCGCCACCAGGCGTCCGGCCAGCTTGTAAGCAAGCGGCCGCACTACAGACTTCAGCGCGTCAATGGGTCCAGGCTGAGCACGAAAGTAACTCTGGGCCAACTCCACAAAAGACTCCATCATGAGCGCGGTGGAGATGCTGCGCCGTTGTGCCAAGAGCAATAGCGGAAAGAAGCGTCGGTCCGCCCAAAGTCCACCAAAGATATGGATGGCATGCGGATACCGTTCCAACACACGGCACCCAAAGCGCCACCAATCACGCTTGGGCAAGGTTTCGACGGATAAATCCTCCAACTCAGGCTCGCACCAACCCTGGGATGTCCGATCCGCCAGTATTCTGAAGCCCACCACAAAGTGGATCGGCTGCCCCAGAAAGTTCTGCAATGCGCGGAAAGTGTGAACCTGATGCTCTGTCAGCACGCTGAGCCAAAGCACAAGTTGCATGGCTTGCGATGGCTGATGCCTAGACTCTTGCTGAGGTTGCATGGCATACATCAGATCAGCCTACCCAGAACATGGAATGGCGCTGCAGCACTGAGCCGAGCTTGAGCGTCCTGGACGTCGCGCACATAAAGGCTGTTGCTTTGCAAGGCGACGCCGCTACGGGCCTGGGGCTGCAGCTTGCGCATGATTGGATCGTAACTACACAAATGTAGCCCCCAGCTTTCGAGACGGTCACGAATCGCGTTTTCATCAAATCCGTAGCGCGAACCGGAACCATTGAGTTCGATGAGCAGTGCCTGCAGCTGAGCTGCTCCGAATACAGCCTCACCGCCCCGCAAGACCTCGGTTTCAAAACCTTCAACGTCCATTTTGATCATCACAGGCCGTTCGTCGCCCAAGAGACCATCGAGCGCCTTGACTTGCACCTCAACGGCCTGCACAGATTGACCGTGTTCGGCGAGCACGACGTGGTTTTCAGCGTCTAGCTGATCTGAGAAATGCAAGCGCCCCTCACTGGCACCTAGGCCGACATTAAAGGCCCGCACACGATGTCCCAAAGCATTTACGTTTACGTTGTCAAGCAGTTGAAGAAAAGTGGAAGAAATCGGCTCGACAGCCACCACCCTCGCTTGACGCACAGCCGCAGCCAATACAGTGTAAGAGCCCACATTGGCGCCGATATCAATGAAGAGTTCATCCTGGCGCAGGAAGTGCAGCAAAAAACCCATGTCCTCGAACTCGTGCAAACCGAAATAGTGGTTGCCCGTTGCGCCCACCATTCCGCGTTTGATCACCAATCTGCAGCCATCTACCCAGGGCACAACCACAGGGTAAGCCAACAACCGCGATGCCAACTGCCAGCGCAACAAGCGCACGAACGTTGTCCAATTGTTTTCCCGTGTCAGTGGATGAGAACGGACCAAACGAAGAAAATTGCGTACTGACGCGAGGGTGCTCATTTAATGGTTCAGTGCCTGCGAATTCAAGATGGGAAAAAAAAAGACTTCAAGTCCTGACCAACCTTCGCCTGAGCACAAGCAGCCTGGATCCGGGCAGAACCGCGACTGGCCATTTCAGCTGCATGCCCACGATTGTTGAGTAACCAAAGCAGCGCGTCGGCAAGATCTTTGGGTGTGTCGGCTGACAAGTACAAGGCTTCCTCATCGCTGAAAAGACTTGGAATATCGCTGACCCTCGTCGTCAACAGCAGCATCCCTGAAGAAGCCATCTCGATTACCTTTGAAGGGAACGTGGTGTGTCCAAGGTCGCTGGAGCCGAGTTTGAGACAGAGCCCAACATGAACACCTTTAAGCATATCCCTGTAAGCATTGCGTGACAACCTACCCTTAAAGTTAACTTTTGGCCAACCGCTGATGGACGCAATCGATTCGACGTCCTGCGCCATTGCACCCTTGCCCGTGACAATAAGCTCCAAGTCTTCCAGCGTCGGATCATCTCTTTGCCTCAGCTGTGCGACTGCATCGATGAACAGACGGGCACCGGTATCTTCCTGGAGCGTGCCACCAAGCAAGACGCGCAACTTACCGCTCCATGGCCTGGCAGGGTCGGGAATCCCCGCAACACCGTAGCAACATATTGTGTGCGGTCCAGGATACTGCGTCGACAATGATGAAGCCGCCAACAGGGCGCCACCCTTGCAAAGCTCGTTGATGCGCCTAGCGGCGGCCCGAACCACTCGTCCTTTGATGCCGGGCATATCTGTAACGTGACCATCCTCTAAATCCAGAAACAATCTGTACCCGAGTTGGCGGGCCAGTTCCAAAGCCGGCAAATAGTATGGCAACCAGTTGTAAGCCAGCAGCACCAAGCCTGCAGGCGCTTTGCACCTCAGACGCCAGACCAGCGGTAATAGGAACAGAATCGAAACAATATGAGTAAGTATCGGCGCATCCATGAATGGGGCATACACGACGATCAGTCGGCCAGTACGGCGCACCTGTGCCCTGTGCCAACGCCAGCTTCCATGTTGCCGCCCCCGTCCCATGCTGAGAATGATCGGCCTAACACCGGCATTGACAAGCGCAGATGCCACCTGCAGAACTTTTTCGGTTGCGGCGGGGCTATCGGAGGTGATGCCTCGAACTAGGCACGTGGCTTCATCAATCGCATTGCAAAGATAAGCCATGCGCGGTCGGGTCATGGATGATCCGCTTCCATCAACCGGATGATCCGTGCCGGAACGCCTCCGACCATTGTGTTGGGTGGAACGTCACGAGTGACCACAGCACCTGCAGCCACAATGGCGCCGTTTCCAATCGTGACACCCCCAAGCACAGTCACTCTTGCACCAAACCAGCAACCGTTACCGATGGTGATGGGCTTGCTATTTCCCTGCCCAGCCCTGCGATGACCACTGCCCGTGGTGTGACTACCCGTCACAAAAATAACCTGAGGAGCAATGTCACAATCGCAACCGATGTGAATCGCCGACTCCCAATGTGTGTAGAACTTTCCCCCAGGTCCGATCCAAGTACGGTCTCCAATGACCAGGCGACCTCGCCCATATACCCAGGTATGTCCGCACATCTTCGCATCTCTTCCGATTTCGACACCGGCAATGGACCACAAGCTGCGCCGTAATCCAAATAAGCGTGAGACTGGCAGCAGCCCCAAAAAAAGGTTTAGCAGATGACGGAACATATAACCTACTCTAAGCGATCACCGGCCTTGAGCCTGAACCCAACCGAAAAACTGTCAGCCACGTTGAAGGTAGGCTTGTGATGGGCAATGCTAACGCCAGAAATCATTGTAAGAATGGTCTTTATGAGGAAGCCCGGGTTGGGTCAATACTGAAGTTCTGCAATTGATCCAGAACTCTTCAATCATGGCTTGATAAAAAGAGTCAACGATACAAAATCATGGGTCAAAACTGACTGCAAATACAAAACGCAGAACAATGAGCTAGGTTGTTCTTCAGTAACCGGCCATTTTGAATGCAATAGACGAGGCACCAGTTAAATTGGACACGCTACCGACAAGCCCTCGCAGCAGTCTGCTATGCCAATTAACCCAATGCCAAACGCAAAATGAAAGCAAAAAGCATTCTAACTAAAGTTCATTCAATTCCATTGCAGTGGTGCCACACCAATCTTGAATCAAAGAAAGCCACTGTTCCGATTATGATTAATACACTCAGTTTAATTTGGACACTTAATCAGATATCGGAACATTACTAAATTCAAAAAACAAGTAGGCTGGGATGCTGTTGATATAAACAAGAACATAAAAAGATATCCAGCAAGTGGCAAATTAATTTGGTGGCCTGGGGCGGAATCGAACCACCGACACAAGGATTTTCAATCCTCTGCTCTACCGACTGAGCTACCGGGCCAATCAGCAAATTGTAGCACCATCGTTTCGCGAGAGCCTCACCTGTAAAAGACCATGAGGCCCGAAAATGACCAGGCCCGCCATCCCATGAAGCACCGTTCTGCCAAGAACAAATCCAGCGCTTTGTCTATCGCAAACGCTAACAGCAGCAATTGACACAGGCCTGTCTGATCAGATAATTCAGTGATGCGAATCTCCCCTTTTTATGCGATCTCAGTTGAGAAAGCCGCACTCATGCTGGTAGGCTCATTGGTTTACATGTTGACCCATTTGGCCAACCTTTGGGTGTTTGAGTTTTGGGAAGTCACGCCCAATATTTCTTGGGTCTATTTGCCCTCTTTTCTGCGATTGGCCAACTTGTTGATCCTGGGCCCCCTGTGGGGGACTTGCGCCACGGCCCTGGGTTGTGCCGAATTGATCTTCTTGTCCAACCAAGTCTTCAATGGCTTGGCTTGGTTGAATGTGTTGGCCTCATGCAGCAGTGCTGTGGCCGCCTACGCCCTATTGCAATTGATCACCCGTCGGCCTGTTGCATTGAACCAACTGAAAGAATTGCTTTTGCTGGCGGGTGTGTACACCTTGATCAATCCCAGCTTGCATTTCATTTTTTGGCATGTGATCCAAGCCTATACAGAGACTTCAATACACCACTTCGTGGCCATGGCTGTGGGGGACTTGGCTGGCGCTGTACTGGGGTCTGTGTTCTTTGTGTGGGTGGTCCGCCACACGGGTCTCGCCCAATGGGTAGCTGGCCGGGTTCATGCAAAAACAGATCAATAAGCCTCAGGCACCTTGGCAAAGACAGCTGTCACTCAAGGACTCCCGCGTTTGCTGCGCGAGAGGTCAACGCCCAGTTGCTTGAGCTTGCGATAAAGATGGGTTCTCTCCAAACCTGTCTTTTCGGCCACCCGGGTCATGGATCCATTCTCCTGGGCCAGGTGGAATTCGAAATAGGCTTTTTCAAATGCATCTCTCGCCTCGCGCAGGGGGACATCCAAGTCAAAGCTTTGATGGTTCGCAGGCAAGGCCATGGCGGTCAAGGTCTCTGCTGCCACCAAATGGGGCGACGTGACCGATGCCAACATGATCGGTGAGGGATTGACACGCTGAGGGGCGGCATGTGCAGTGGCAGATTTTCGAGCCAAGGCCCCTTCAACCGCTTTGAGCAACTTTTGCAAGGTGATGGGTTTTTCCAAAAAAGCCTGCGCACCAATTCGCGTGGCCTCCACCGCTGTATCAATCGTGGCATGCCCACTCATCATCACCACAGGCATATTGAGCAAGCCGGCCGTCGACCACTCTTTGAGCAAAGTCACGCCGTCGGTATCGGGCATCCAGATGTCGAGCAAAACCAAATCGGGGCGACTGTTTTGCCGTGCCGCACGGGCTTGGGCAGCATTTTCAGCCAACTCCACCTGGTGCCCCTCGTCATTGAGGATTTCGAAGAGCAGTTCGCGAATGCCCAGTTCGTCGTCCACCACCAAAATATTTGCCATATTGCCTGCTAGATTATGTGCTGATGCGGGGTTTCAGTTTCGAATGATAGCGATACTTGGGCGCCTTGGACCACACCATCGATATCGCGGTTTCTGAGGTCAATGCGTGCGCCGTGCTCGTCAGCAATTTTTTTGACCACGGCCAAGCCCAAACCCGTGCCACGCGGCTTGGTGGTGATGTAGGGCTCGAAAGCACGCTGCAATATGTGCTCTGGAAATCCGCTGCCATGGTCGAGCACCGTCAAACGAACGCGCCCTGATGTTTCCACCCATTGGGTGCGCAACATCACCCCCAAGTGGGCGCGTTCTGGCGGCGTGGCATCTTGAGCGTTTTGCAATAAGTTGTGAATGACTTGCCTCAACTGCAAAGCGTCACCCATCACCCGAGGACAGTTATCGTCCAACTCTGTGTGAACCGGCACGGTGGCTGTTTCTTCACCATACAAGTTCAGCACCTCGAGCACCAGCGCATTGAAGTCCACCGGCTTGAGGTCTGCCACTGGCAAGCGCGCATAGTCACGAAATTCGTTGACCAAGCGCTTCATGGCGTCCACTTGGTCCACGATGGTTTTGATCGACTTGACC
>Ga0315899_10002570_pt1 | contig 20022 bp, 17 predicted proteins | sample LakEriMetagenome_2_FD_203518 | JGI IMG/M metagenome (GOLD analysis project Ga0315899, IMG submission 203518) | Freshwater fungal communities from buoy surface, Lake Erie, Ohio, United States - Buoy 4 MA112 | ecosystem: Environmental > Aquatic > Freshwater > Lake | place: USA: Lake Erie, Ohio... | reverse complement strand
AAGAATCAGAATGTATGCCCCTATCGGCACATCTCTAGATGAGATTATTCGGTCTTATTGCGTTGCCTAATGTTTCACCCTTAGTTGAAATAACTATATTAGACAAAGCCGTCACCGCTGGAGCCAGTCGCATTGATGGCATTCGTTTTCTGGCCACTCCCCAAACCCTGGAATCAGCCCGACAAAAAGCCTTAATCGCCGCCACCAGCGATGCCCAAAGCCAAGCCAAAACGGTACTAAGCAGTTTGAATTTAGCCCCCAAAGACATTGTCAAAATTGTGATTAATCCTGAGCCAGCGTTTCAACCGTTACCGATGCGAGCCTACGCCAAAGCGGCCCCAGCCCCTGATGCAGCCCCAATGCCAATTATGGGGAGCGATCAAACGGTAACGGCTAGGGTGACGTTAGAGATTGCTTATTAACTCTCTAATAAGCGATTTTCAATATCGAGGGATAGAGTAAAGGGTTTCATGGTAAAAACAACAAGTGATTCTTTGCTCAGACCATTTTTTTCCAATAATTGGGAGCAATTATTTTTGCTTCTTTGTCTTCCAAATAAAAATCATAAATAGTTTCCCCTGATAACTCACAGCGTAAGGGTTCAAGGTTTTTGGTAAAAGGATTCCAAATGGTGGTAATAATTCTCTTTGCTTTTTTTCTAACTAATTCACACTGTATATGAAGGGTCGGCAGATAAATGACCATGGCACTGTATAAATTTGCGTCTATCTGTATGGCATAGCGTTGCTCTAAATCGGCTAATTTTCTGGCTAGCTCTCCTTCCGTTGCCGCTAAACGGAGTTCTTCCTTATTTTTTGCTTCCTCTGTTAATTGTTTGGCATTGATTTTATGGCGAATTTCACTGCTAATGGTTCCATAATAAGCCCTCAATCTTTCCTCATCTCTGACCTTAGCCCTCCCTAACTTAGCGGACCAATGTTGTAGTTTTTCCAGAATCGTATTTTCAGATAACTGCTCAATAATAGGGAGTAACTGTTCAATGGGAAGAATTCTGGGTTGTTCTTCTAAATCCACCGTCAGGCGATCGGCTTCCCACAGTAGTGCGTCTCCAATATCTACCGGGGCAACCCCGGTTAAACCATTCAGAAAAAAAGAAATCAAGCCAACTCTTTTTTCATCGGCTTCTGCGGAATAAGCGACATGACACCAAAGATAGGGGGTATTTTTCTGTTCAGCTTCGACAAATCGAATTAAGCCATTTTGGGGAATAAATGTTTGAGTGATCATTTTTTCAAAACCACTGGTTTTAAAATGTCCCGTAAACTGAACCCCTAAACTAGCAACTAATCCCTTTTCACCCAATAAATTAGAAAACTTTTGTAATAAATCCGAATGATAAGTAACAAATAAACTCTTGGGATTATCAATCTGAGTTGAAAGGGAAATTTCTTCTGGTAACTCCAATGCTTTAGCAATATTTTCTGTGAGCAAAATATTTAATGTTTGTTGTTCTGCTGGTTCTGCAATACCTCCTTCTAGGGACACTAAATCGGCGATCGCCGCTAAAATTGGATCTGAAATCATTTTTATCATCCTGTTTAACGTTAATTCAACCTTAAAAGTGTAAGGCTGGCACTCAAAATACTTGCAATCCAAATAATAGAATCTAAAATAATCATACCGTTAAGCTTCAAAGTCTTCCCCAAAAATTTGCTCCTCTAATTCTTGGGTTTCTTTATAACTATCCTTAGCTTTCAATAAGTCACTAGCCAACTGCTCAAAAGCCAAATCCAGTTCTGGTTTAGCCTGATTTTTAAGCCATAAATTTCGCACAATTTCACTGAAATCTAAATCTTCATCCATATTTCCTAAAATAGTTTCAATTTCCCCAACCACCAACTCAAACATATTAATCTTGTCGTGGAGAACGCCTAAAATATATTCTTCGATACTATCCTTGAGACAAAAATTAAAAATAAACACATCTTGTACCTGGCCAATCCGATGAATCCGTCCAATCCGTTGCTCGATTTTCATGGGATTCCAGGGCAAATCATAGTTAACAATCGCATTGGCAAATTGAATGTTACGACCTTCTCCCCCGGTTTCCGACGCCAAAAGCACTGGCACTTCGTTGCGAAAGGCTTCTATTGCTTCATCTTTTTGCTTGAGGGACATATCACCTCGAAAGATGACAAAAACAATGCCTGCTTCCTCCAGCATCGTTTGTAAATAGTCACTGGTGGCTTTAAACGTGGCAAAAACCAAGGTTTTTTGGGTAGATTGTTGCAGGAGTTCGATTAGGGCCTTAGCTTTTTCGGATTTTTTAACTTGGGCAGAGCGTTTAACTAATTTTTTAAGAACATCACTTTCAATTCTTTTATTGAGTTGTTTAAGGGAATCCGTTAACGCATTGGGAGAAGAGCCTGCCCGCATTAATAGATTAGTGGTGGAAAGTTTATCAATGGGCACATCAGGATGGCGTAAAAATTCGGTTATATCTTCGTATAATTTTTTCTCGGTAGCGGAAGGAACCACGGAAATAGTCGTCGCAAATCGCTTAGGAAGTTTGACATCGACTAAGGCCCGAGTGTTGCGAACCATAACTTCTCGCATTAGTTGACGCAATTTTTCGGGATTTTTGGGAACCCGGCCATTTTTAGAATCAACATATTCTTTCTTGAAAGCCGCTTCGGTTTTTAAAAGTCCTGGTTTAAGAAGGGTTAAAAGATTAAATAATTCCACTAAAGAATTTTGTACCGGGGTAGCGGTGAGCATTAAAATAAAGCGTTTATTGAGGGCATTAACTAATTTCCAAGAAAGGGTTGATCGATTTTTTAAATGGTGGGCTTCATCGACAACAACTAAATCCCAATTACGTCCAGTGGCAAAGGGGAAATTTTTGGCGGATTTGGCAGTGGGTAAAGAGGCGACAATTCTTTGGTTATTATTCCAAAACTCTTCAGGATTTTTTTGTAATAACGGAGAGTCAGTGGTAATACTATCAATATTAAATTTTTCGATTAATTCTTGTTGCCACTGGGAAACTAAGGAGGCTGGACTTAAGACCAAAATTGATTGAATTTGTCCCCTGGCTAAATATTCTTTACAAATTAATCCAGCTTCGATGGTTTTACCAAGTCCGACTTCATCCGCTAATAAAGCCCGCCCCCCCAATTGACGCATTACTTTTCGGGCAGTTTCGATTTGATACCAATATTTGTCAATGGCTGTCAAGGTGGGCAAACAAACGAGTTGATCGTAATCTGCCATGATGGACAAGTTGAATAAATCTAGACGTACTTGGTAGTAACCTAGATCATTAAACTGTTGGGATTCTAGAGCTTCTAAGGTGAGGGAAGGGCTAAATTTAAAGGTATGGGAGATGTTGAGAGATGACATTATTAGAGAAAAAACCGTTAGGCAAAATTATAGCAGTATTAGGGGGTATTCCTGTCTCGCCAATAGTTGTTTTTAACTAATATTTTTTTTGATTATACCATTGAGCTTGGGCTGTACTGGGGCAATAAAGAAAATTACCACCTCTCTATTGAGACTAAGGTTTCTTGGTATGATGCAACCGAATTGCTATTCTGTTGCCTGACTGAGGCGATTATTAAACGGTGGGGAAAAGGGGAGGACTCGTTTAGGATGTGTTTGTATAGAAAAACGCATCATTTCTCTGTGGTTTTAAATAATATAAACGGTGCGTTTAGTAACGCACCCTACCTCTCTTCTCCTGTCTCTTCAAGTGCACATATTAGCCCTATTTTGTTAAGTGATAAACACCCGCTGCAAGTAATCCACCCAAAACGACAGGAGCTGCCACTACTCCGACCATTGCTACTGCTGTACCGCCAACTGCCGCTCCGGCAATGCCACCACCTACTGCACCGACTAATGTGCCAGTCTTGCCCGCTAAACGTCCCATATTTCTTGCATTTGTTTCTTTCTGTGAATGGCTTGGATTATGCTCAAGACATTTTTCAATTACATAATCCGTAGCAAGACTGGTTGCAAGACCACCTATTCCAGCAGCCCCAACCACCGCTTTTCCCGCTGTGGGTGCTGCTTTTAAACCGTTACTTACCATAAATTTTGCCACAGGCTTAAGGGAATTTTTTGCGGCTGTTTCAGCAGCTTTTTTTCCTACAAAACCAACTGCTGTGCCGTTTACGATTCCATTTGCTGCTTTTAATCCACCATGTAAAGCATTTTCAGATTGTTGACTATGTGTTACGCCTGTTTTACACCAAGTAGCAAAATGCTCACAGTTGCTAGTTAATAAACAATATTTTTGTCGGGCGTGATTTTTATCGTCTAAAGCGTCATAAGCTCTTTTAACAACTACGTCCGGTACGTCGCAACGGCTGTAACTCTTAACTTTGATGTCTGCTCCTCGAAAAAACGCCTCTTTTTTGACTTTTTTTAAGCTATTAAAATAACCAGCATGTTCGATAATATAGCCATCGCCACAGTCTATACCATGGTGCGTTATGGGATTCCCATTTATACCAAATAAACTTTTATACACATGATCACCTTTAACGCTCATGACCTACTTACCGAAGAATTTGATGTGGGTTTATGATATTAGATTATAGGAGGCAAGCTGCCTAGATTGATCATCGTAAATCCCCTACAAAAAATGCTAATAACATTCGGTTTTTACGAAACGTCTGTATTTTCACGGGATACCAGAAAAATGTGCTAACACAACTCTGATGGAATGCCTAAAATCCAAAGGATATTTACAAATCGCTAAAAAGCTCTATCAGCTTATATTCTGGGGATTACTGGCTTGCTGATCTACGTGATTCGCACTAAGGTTTACTGCTCACTCAACCAAAAGGAAGGAGAAGATGGATCAGCTTGTAGATAAGATTGCCGCATTAGGCGTACCCGGTCTAGTGTTAGTCGTTACTATGGCGGTTACGGGCTGGGCCGGGGCGGCGGCCTTAACCACGGCCTTAGCTATGTTGGGAGGGCCATTTGGAATGCTCGGAGGGATTGCAGTGCTTGGTGTGTTGGGACTTATTTCAAAGGGGATATCAGATTATGGATTTGAGGCTATTTTTAGGGCTACTGTGGATGAATTAAAAAAACAAGGTAAATCAAAAGTCGATATAGAGTGTGAAATTGAATCATATCCAATTTCACGGGATTTGAAGTTAAAAATCAAAGATTATCTTCGGGCAATGGAATAAAATACACCTTATAAAAATTAATGAAATCAATCATGATTATTTTTTCTTGTTTTTAAATTTATTTTTTGCCTATTTTGATAATTCTGGATAGTACATCACTGGTGATTTTTTGCTTTATTTCGATATCAAGGGGAACTGGCTCTTCTGTTTTAAAATTTCTTTGGTGAAATAGATAATCCCCATCACACCAAGAATAATGAGAATGACTCCCAGGGGTTTACCCCAAAAAATATAGAGCAAAACTCTGTAAATAAACACGGCAAAACCATTATTTCCCCCATAGCCAGCATGGCCTCCCTCATGTTTGAAAAGTTCGGGAAAGCTAAGGGCAAAGGCACCTATACTAAGTAAAATGGCAGACGGCAGAGCTATCCAGGTTAATTTTTCTTTCATATATGCCTACGGAATTATTAAGGTAGAATATAATTGATTTTAATCTTTCAGACACAAATCGGCAATTATGGGTTTAATCAATAAATTGGGACAGGTAGCCAAAGGATCTGGGCAATTTTTGCAGAAATATGCGGAGGACTATGTAGTGTTAAATACTGCCGATAAGCAGGTAATTCTCAAGCCTAATATGGTATCGCTTCTTTGTCAAAAAGCAGTGGATAAGGTGGAAAAATTAACCAATCTAGAACCTGATCCCAATGAAGGTTTAATCGCTACAGTTGTCCATGATAAGGTGACAGTTAAAGTTAAATTTACACCGGAGAAGTTAACTATTAAAGGAGATTTGGTGGAAGGGCAGTTAAGTCTTTTGGAAGATCCCAGACTTGAAACTGACTCATTGATTTATCGTTCTTTAATTGCGGGCTGGAAAGTATTCTTAGGGGGCAATATTCCCAATGATAAGTTACCGGAAGGGGTGAAAATTGAAGGCAAAAATATTTTTTATTCTTTTCCCAACACTCAGCTAAAATTGGTCAATTTACTTTTTAGGAAAGTTGACGATGGTAATTATTTAGATTTAAATTTGTTGTCAGGAGAATTAATCATAATTGCTAATATTAAAACTAACTGGAGCGATTTCAATGTAAAAGAATTAACTAAGATGCTTTTACATAATTGAAATACTTTGTTCACCAATTAAGATCTAGCTTTGATTTTTGCCACTGAAGGATAGATTTAAAAAATTCGTTATACAATTGAAATGATATTAATAAATCTTGATCCATAAAATTCTTTTTGTCTTCAAAATAAAAGACTAGTAAGCATGCCGTCTCTAAAATTACTTGCTTTGTTTCTTTTTTAAGTTTTTTTTCGTAGGTATTTGCCATCTTCATGAATTCTTCAAATCGATTAAAGTATTTAATTGTTTGCAAGACAACATCAAGAGAGTTTTGAAATGTATGACCAATATATTGCTGCTTCTCAGCATATTTAAAATACTTATCTGTTTTAATTGAGTTTTTAAAATCACTAAAATTACATCTAATCTGAGTTTCCCATACCGTTAATTGAGTATTTGAGTTGAGCTGGCAAATATTTTCTAGCTCAATATCAACCAAATCTAAAAATTCATCTCTTTTTTCAACAGGTATTTTCGTTAATAAAATAATTAAGTTCTCTGCTTTTAAATATTTTTCATTTATTGCTCCTGTTCTTGAATTTGAAATGGTAAACCCTGTTGTTGATTTTGCTTCATCACTATGGGGTGAATCACTATTATTCCAATCATCAGTATTGTTAATATAGCCAACACTGCTATAGCTATCATGTTTATCTTTTTTGGCGGTTTTCTCTCCTCTGCCCTGCTCTGGGAAGTCACATTTTCATCATGTTGTGAATGAGATACATCTTGAACTTTTTGAAGTACTTCAGGTTCCTTAACATTGCATGCTAAACCAAGCCAAACTCCAGCTTGATAAAAAATGTCTTCTTGCTCTAGTCTATCCGTAACAACAAGTAAAACTCCATCAGACTTTGGTGATTCTTCTTCATCATTGTTGTAATCTCTAAATTTCCATTCTTTAGGCAAAGGATTTTTTGAAATTAATCCTGATAATTTCTCAAGCTTGTCGTTAGATCTAATATCAATTTTTTGTTTAACTGCCTGATCTTCCTCTCTTATCTCAATGGAATCTAACTTATCGAAGTAAGCCTTAATAGATTCTAAATCTACTCTAAATTCTTCCTTTTGATAAAAACTAACAAAGGACTTGATCATATCAAAAAGTTCACTTTTCTTTCCCAATATATTTTCAATGGCGTCATGGGCAATTTTTCTGACTATTTTTTCGTTTTCTTCTTTATCCTCAAAAATCAAAGCAAGTAAATCATAGGATCTTAACTGGGAATCATTATGACTACCATAGGTTTTGACAGATTCTATTCCTGCTATTTCTACTAATAACTTGCCACTACTTCGATAAACTAAAAGAGAAGGACTTGTTTGATCTAACAAATCATTAACCATTAAGGGAAAACCATCTTTGTGAAGGCAAACAGTCTTCTGAACAATACTTGGTGTTCCTATTGGCTGATCAGATTCACTAGCATGTCTCCAATGAATACCCGTTATTCCGATAGCCGTGCTTTTCACATAGATGTCTATCTTGTCCAACATTGGAAAATTTCCTCTTAAAATAGCGATTGGGGAATATCTAAATATTTGTGACCTTGAAGAATCGCAAAACCATCTGTATTTTTACAGCCAATGGCAAATTTAAATAGGGCATTGCTAAAAGTATTGATTTGTTCTTCTGTTGCTCCAATTGCAATCTGAACTTTAATTACCTCTTCCTCAACCTGAGCTTTTTGCTCAGTACTACGGTTGACTTGAGATTGCGCTATTTCAAAATCAGTTTTACGATCATCAAACAAATTCGCAACATGACGAAAGCCCCACCAAACTCGATTTCTTTTTTCCAGCCTTCTTTTTCGTTCTTCATACTCAAATTTTGCTTGCTCGTACTGCTTTGATTTAACATCTAGGTCTTTATTTAAAACCTCAAATTTTTCGCGCTCTTCATCTAGTATTTTTCTTTTCTCTGCTAAATAAATATTAATTAAGAATAACAGAATATAGCGTAGAGGCTGATCGCCATCCTTGGGAGCATAGGGAGCATTGATCGGAGTTTTATGATAAAAAAATTGGACTATACCTGTATCTTGATTTTCTTTGTGATACGCAAAGGCAATATTGCCAATGGTTTGTACAGGCGTGACCACCACGGAAACTTTATCAATTAATTCATCGGATTTCAGAAAATCTAAGAGGTTCGAATAACCTAATTTAACATGCTCTAGTAACTTTTCTGCCTCTTGCCCATTTCTAACATAACTTTCACTTTTAACTGGCGCAAGAATAATCAAACGAGGAGAAGTTATACTGCCACCAGAAAATGCATCTTTTAGTAGTTGAGTGATGTGGGAAGGAGCATTTTTGTCTTCATGCCAAGCACCAACCTCTTGGTCTTTTACTCTACCCCGTTTGGTTTCCATCAAAGCAGTGGCATCAATGGGGATAACAATGGCATCACATTCATTAAGTTTTTTTGCAACATAACTTTTTTGGATTTCCGTTAAATAATAATTCTCTGGAATGAAATATTCACCTGATGGATCGGTGAAATCAAGTTTCATGAATTTTTTTCCCGCACTACCAATTTCAAAAATAAATCCTTTAACCACATGAGGATTATCTTGAGGTTGTGTGCGAACAACTTGCTTTTTTAAACGACAATCAACATTTCTGAGAACTTTTTTACACTCCTCTATCGCCCGCATCGTATTAGTGTCAGTTGTCCAAGTTTGCAGATTAGCCCGCTCAAAGGTTTTAGCAAATTCTTCATGCATTGCCGCTAAAAGACTAGTTTTTCCAATTTCTCTGGGGGCAACCATAATCACTTTAAGTTCATTGCCTGCTTCGATAACCATGGTTAAATTCCTAAATAATTAATTAATAAAAGAAAAAAGATTAGTCTGACTTAATTGTTCTACTTCCTTGATTGCTGCTAACCAATCCTTACGAATTTCCCTTGACCTTTCCTGCTGTCCAAAATCATCCCTCCAAATTTTACCTTTATAGCGACGGAGAAAATTTTTCCACTCATTGGCAATCCCCTGCTGACGGATTACATTATCAATAAATTCCTCCACCATGGCATAGGTTGCTTCATTAGGTTCACAGAGTAAATCTTCTAAAGCAGGTCGAAGACGGTTAATGGCCTTATCATAATCAATTTCCAAAGCAGAGAAAATTTCATCAGCCGTCGTGTTAGCAGACACAGACAAAGTTTGCTCCTCTTGAGGCTCTGAAAAACCATGGTGGCCAGCGGTAGCGGTAATGCTTGTTAGCCCATCTAAATGTTGACGAATACGGGGCAAAATCAGACCACGATAGGAAAGACTAAATTCAGTGATAATTCTAAAACCCTCTTTGAGCATGGCATATTTATCGGGGATTAAATCATGAATTTCCGAAAAAAACTCTGTTCCTTCTGATTCACTCAAAACGTTTAACAAACCATTTTCTTTGAGGATTTCAGCAACCTTAGTTTTCATCAATTCTACTGTCTGCTTTAAACTTTTATCCAACATCAAAAAGCGATGGGAAATAAGGACTCGTAGCTTATCTTGGTAATCTGGGTAAGCTCGAAAAGCTCCCACAATCTTGATTTGGTCATTAATCATTTCAATAGCATTAGCTTCAGATAAAATGCCCTTATCCTCATTGCAAGCATCTAGCGCACCAACAAAAGCTTCATAAAGTTCATCATTGGGGGCTTGACGTTGATACCAAATTTCTGATCTTAATTCCTGCAATCGCAAACTTATTTCCCGCCACCAACCACTATCTTTATCGCCAAATAATTCAGCATAGGTTTCTTCTATATCTTGGTAATCATCATCGTCAATATTGCCAAAAATCTGCTTGCTTTTATTAATAGCTGTTTGAATTTGCTGGCTAATTATCTGCAAGTCTTCTTGACAAGATTTTGCCATCATCAAATCTAAATCTTTAATACTATTTGTTAGATAATATAAAATCACGTCAAGGACTTTATTTTTCGCTTCCCCAGGATCACTACAATCGGCAATGAGGCAATCCACAAAGCCCATGCCCAAACTTCCCCCATTAAGTTTAGCTTCAAAATTTTCACAGGCTATTTTTGCCTCTGGGCTATCTCGCAATTGGTTCAACACAATAAAAACCCGCTGAGACAAATCACTAACAGCCAATTCTGCTTTGTCATAAAGCTCGGTATCCTTATCTTGCAAATCATCTCCAATCACATCGGGACGACGGATCAACAAAATAACATCCACATCCTTGCCCAGGGTTTCCAGCATCAACTGGCGATCACTTGATTTGAAATCTCCTAAACCCGGAATATCGACCAAGGTAATTTTGCCAATATCATCATTGGGAAAAACACAGGATATTTCAACTTCCTTAACGGCTAAATATTTATAAGGATCATCTGTTTTTAGACTTTGGGGATGGGTTACATATTCCTGAATTTTTTCGACAGGAATTTCTGTTTGAAACTCTAATGGTTTGAGGTAAGGGGCATAGGCATGGCGATTTTTGTAGTAGTCCTCCTGCAAACGGTTGTAGATGGCTTGCTGTTGTTTACCGCTATCGAGTCCCAAATTTGGCAAATCAGAATCTACAAATTGGGAAAAACTATGGGGAACAGGACTAAGAGCAAGGTCAACATAGTAGGGTTTAAGCACTTCCTGTAAAAATGAGCTTTCCGAATGAAATCGTACTTTGGCCTCTGGCTCCCCTTGAGGATGATGGCTGATTTTGCTCCTAACAGCGGTACAAACCCCTCCACTTTTAGCGGGAATAATATCATTGTCTAAACCCGTCAAACTCTGTAACAGAGTGCTTTTGCCTTGTCGCATCATGCCGATTACGCCAATGTTGAGGGTTCCACGGGAAAACCTAGCTCGCAATTTTTCTAATACCACCAACTTACTGGTGATTTCATCGTGGGGACTGCGAAAGTCAAAGGTTGTTAACTTATCTCGCACCTCGACATCTTCACTGTTCTTCAATAGTTCAGACCGTTTAGCATCGATTAAAGTCAATGCTCCTCGCAAAGCCTCTAGGTTGGCGATCGCCGTTTCAATGCGTTTTGCTAAGGGCTGGCGTTGTTCAATAATTCGGGCAATTTGCTCTGCTCTACTCATGGCAACATCAACACCTTAGTAACTATGGAGATCAGGATAAATTCTTCATGATTTCAAACCATAGCAGAAAAATCTTACAACGAACCAAAAACTTAATAAATCAGAGAAACTACTGAGAGTGATGTCCAGCTACCCAGCGGCGATCGCCCCTTTTCATTAACTCCTAGGCAAAAAACCAAACAACTTAGCCGAACCCGCCAACAACGCCGCCAAAACCGCCACCGCTACCCCACGATTCAAAAACTCCTGATTATCCAAACGCTTACCAATACCATCCACCTTTTCCCCCAACGTTTTAATATCCCCCGACAACTTCTCATCGAGGGACTTAATTTCTCCCGATAACCGTTCATCCAGCGCCCGAATTTCCCCTGACAGTCTTTCATCCATCGCCCGAATTTCCCCTGACAGCCGTTCATCCAGTGCCTTAATATCTCCGGATAACTCAGCCTGTCCTATCTCTAACTTGGTTAACCGTTGATTAACTTCCGCAAATTGACGATCCACCTTCTCAAAACGGGTATCAATCTTATCCTCAATCCGGGCGAGGATCTCTTCCAGGCTATAGGTAACAGTGGTTTGGGGAGACGTTGTCATAATCGTGTTGTCCAACAGTGAGTCTCATTATAGGCGATCGCCATGTTAGTCAATTGGGCCAAGGATTGGTGCAAATATATTTTTCAGACCATCAAAAGGTGTTGCAAAGCGTTCACCAACCGCTGATTTTCCTCCCTTGACCGTACTGCTACCCGAAAAAAGCGATCGCCTAATTCAGGAAAGCTGAGACAATCCCGGATCAAAATATGGGCGGTTGTTAAAAGCTTTCGTTGCAGTTTGGTGGCCGATATTTCGGTTTTCACCAACAGAAAATTAGCCGCACTGGGTAGGGGTGTTAAACCCGGCAATTGTTGTAATTGCTGAAATAACTTTGCCCGTTCCAGCGGTAACCAGTGCCAAATTTTTGCTTGAAAAGTAGTGGCTTGAAAACTGGCGATCGCCGCCGCTTCTGCTAACACATTAACCGGCCAAGGATCGCGCCATTGTTGCCATTGGTGTAATAAATCGGGATGGGCCAGGGCATAACCCAAGCGTAACCCCGGCAAAGCATAAAACTTCGTCAGCGATCGCAGAATAATTAAATTGGGAAACTGGGGCAGATCGGCGATTAAACTTTGCTGCTCTGCGGGGGGCAAAAAATTCATAAACGCTTCATCAATTAATACCCATTGATAATCGGGCAGTAATTTCAGAATCTCTGTCCGAGAAAGTAAAACCCCAGAGGGATTATGAGGATTATTGAGAATAAGACCTTGGTTTTTGCTTATTTTTGTCTGTAAAACCAGCCACGGCCAGGGGCTTCCCACTGTCCAAGGAATTAAATTTAACCGCGCCCCCGCTCCCCGCCAACTACGGCCATAATCCCCAAAGGCGGGGGTAACTAAATTGGTGCTATCTAAATCAGCAAACGTCCGCCCTGCTAACGTTAATAATTCCGCTGAACCATTGCCTGGTAAGACCCAAGCCGGCGCAATATCATGGTAAACGGCGATCGCCTGACGGAGGTGACGATAATCGGGGTCAGGATAATGGGGCAAAGCCGAAAAGGCCGATTGAATGGCTACTAAAATTGCCGGTGGTGGGCCAAAGGGATTAATACTGGCGGAAAAATCCAGCAAAGAAAAAGCTGGACAGCCCGCAATTTCTGCTGCCCAACCCAAATTACCACCATGGTGGGGTCGCTCAAACAAAGGGAAAAACTTAACCCCTTAAGAGTTGGAGACTTTATCCTTAAACATTTTGCCAGCGGAAAAAGCCGGCACTTTGGTTGCAGGAATCACCATTTTTTCCCCGGTTTTCGGGTTGCGGCCTTCCCGTTCTTTGCGAGCCCGTGCTTCAAAGGAACCAAAGCCCACAAGGGTCACCTTTTCTCCTTCCGAGACCGACTCCATAATGCAATCGATCGCCGCTGAGAGAACCGCATCTACCTCCTTTTTGGTGATGTTTTCTCCCAGATGCTCCTTCGCTTTCTCCGTGACCGCATGGACTAATTCGCCTTTATTCATGTGGAAAATCTCCTTGATAGTGAGTTTTGTTGAAATAGACTCATTTTTTAGGCATTTTCTCCCAACAACAGCATTATTGAGAGCAGTAACAGGTTCAGGGGGGGAAACAATTTGTAATGATCAAACGCTGAAATCCCCATATACCGGCTGTTTTACTGCCTTATTCTACGCACAAAGTGTAGGAATTGGATCACTTTTCCCCACGAATTTTTGCCATTTTCGGGGATATCGTCACAATCCGTTACTTTTTACTGGCCAATTTGCCAAATTTCCCCAAACCGTTAGCGGCTGAGCCAGGTAATGGCCTGACGAATCCACTGTTCGGGATCGGCAATTTGGCTTAATTCTGGGGATTGGGCCAGGGCGGCGATCGCCTGATTAATTTCCGTTTGGCTGTAACCCAAGGCCAACAGGGTCATTTCTAAATCATCAAGCAATTCTCCTTGGGGCAGGCTGGGGGTTACGGCTTCATCCCAGGCTTGTAATTTACGCCACTGGGCCAATTTGGTTTTGAGTTCTAACGCCAACCGTTCCGCTCCTTTTTTACCTACGCCGGGGGTTTTGCACAATTGTTGAAGATTACCTGTCACCACTGCCTGCACTAGGCCCTCTATGCCCAGGGTATCGATTAAGGCGATCGCCAACTGGGGGCCAATGCCCGACACACTAATCAATTGACAAAATAAATCCCGTTCCGCCAACTTACTAAAACCAAACAAGGTGGCTTGATCTTCCCGTAGGAGCAAATAGGTAAAAATTTGCAGCGGTTCCGGTGGCAGGGGGGTTAACTGTTGGGCCAGGGCCTGGGGAACCTGTAGCTCATAGCCCACACCATTAACCGATAACACCAAAATCCAGCGGCTTTGGACATTTTTGGCCAGGGATACCGCCTGACCAAACAAAAATTGAATCATTAACTAGACCCGTTGGGGAATATAAACAAAAGACAAGGAGTTCCGATTCTTTTAAGTTTATATTTCGATGTTCGATGATTGTGCTGCGCCTAGCTTAAGACAAAATTGCTTAAGTTTAGCGAGCCGATCAAGCCAGCCGTGGTTAATTCGATTAGGGTATCAGCGTTAGCTTGGAAGCCAGAGATAGAGTTGTTAATGGCCAAAAAAGTCCGACTACCGTAGCTAAACTGAGCTGTGTCACCATTATTGGCTAGGATATTGTTGGTCAAAATACCCTTAATGTTGTTTTCAGTTAAACTCGTCACATTGCCGGCATTGGCCGTAAACAGGGTTGGTGTAGTGGCCACAAAGAAAACGTCAGTGGTAGCGTTAAAATCTTTGATAACGTCATAGCCCGACAACAAAGAATCTCCCAGAGTTTGATACCCAAACTTATCGCTGCCTAATCCTCCGGTGAGAGTGTCTTTGCCCGTTCCACCAACGAGAATATCGTTGCCAGCGCCACCGACTATCGTATCCACTCCCCCCAATCCCATCAGGGTATTGTTACCCGTATTCCCCGTTAGGGTGTTGTTGAGGTCATTGCCCGTGCCGTCAATGTTGTTAGTACCCAATAAAGTTAGTTTTTCAACATTGTCGGTCAGAACATAGGAAATGGTGGTTTTGACGCTATCTGTTCCTTGATTAAGGGCTTCGGTGACAAGATCGCCAACATTATCGATGGTGTAGGTGTCGTTTCCTAAGCCACCTTGCATAGTATCTGCTCCCGCTTTGCCATCAATAATGTCATTTCCCCCCAAACCAATCAGGATATTGTTCCCCGTATTCCCTGTCACAGTGTTGTTGAGGTCATTGCCCGTGCCGTCAATGTTGTTAGTACCCAATAAAGTTAGGTTTTCAACATTGTCAGTCAGGGTGTAGAAAATTGTGGTTTTGACGGTGTCTGTGCCTTCATTAAAGGCTTCTACCACGATATCTCCGGCATGATTGACGGTGTAGGTGTCATTTCCCCCAAGCCCAATCAGCATCTCTGCCCCGGTGGTTCCGATCAGGGTATTAGCGTTGGCATTGCCGGTAAAGGTGGGAAGGTTGGAGAGGGGAGCAATGACAAACAGTTGATTTGCAGAGGTGCTACCGCCCTGACCATCAATCACTGTATAGGTCAGTTCTACGGGGCCTTTGTAGTTGCTATCGGGGGTGAATGTCCAGATATTGCTCGGATTATTGGTGAAAGTTCCGGCAATGTTGGCGCTCAGATCCGTCACCGAGAGAATGCCACCATCGGGGTCACTGAAACCGATTAGTAAGTTAGCCGTGGTGATCGAGTAGGGTGTTCCTTCTGTGCCTGGGGCTAAGTCCGCCGTTGCAGCCCCGATGGGGGCTTGGTTAATGTGGATACTCAGGTCGGCGATCGAGGTGGAATTAATGCCATCTTGAATGCTGAGTAGGTCTTGCCATTCTTGCTCGATCGCGCTGATGTCGTCACCGTCGGCGATCGCCTCTGAGATGGCGCTATTACGATCAAAAATCTCCCGGAGGGGTTGAGGATAATTTTTTTTGTCCAATATGCCGTTAATATTAACCCCAAGAATACTGGCTAAATCATTGGCGTTGGCTAGATTCAGGGTTTTATTACTAGCGGCGGCACTGAGGATTTTAGCGGTTAAATTTAGGCCAGTATCATCATCGGACAGTGACGTGAGAATCGCCACTTGAACCGCAATTTTTTCTACGGTAAGGGCCTGGGCATTGGTGGGGCTGGTTTGTAAAACCCCATAGGCGTCATAGTTTTGGAGATTAATATTACTCGGAAGACCCAATACCGTTTTGATGGCGATCGCCGCTGTGTTAGGGGATAAACCCAGATCAATGGCATTCTGTACCAGCGTCGTTAAAGGATTAATACTGCTGGCTCCCAACGGGGCTTTAAGTTGCATCAATGTCACAACCAAGTCACCACTTTTTATGTCCAGAATAGATTGCGGCGCACTAACTGGGGCTTCTACCACAGAGCCACTATCGGTATAACTGGCGATCACTTGGATCTGATTACCGACATCGGCTTGGGTAATTGTGTAGGTATTGCTATTAGTGCCAATATTGCTCCAGTTGCCACCGTTGCTGGAGATTTGCCATTGATAAATTATTATTGCTCCAGATAAGAAGCCATCTGGATCGCTTACCGTTGCCGTGAGAACGTTTCCAACCGAAGTAACACCGCTAATCAGTACAAAACCAGGGGTGTTGGTTGGGGGAGGCGGAGGGGCGGCAACAGAACCCAATCCGCTGGTGGTAACGGTAAAAAGTCCATTGCTAAATTTGGCAAACTCAACATTTTTTAGGGTATCAATCCCTTCGGCGGTAGAACCTGTTTTACTGTCGGTGACGGTATAAGTTGCTGTTCCAGCATCATAGACAAGACCATATTCCGTGCTAGCCCCCGAAAAAACTGCCGTATCATCTAGGCCATCGCCGCCATCCAAATAATCATTACCGGCATCTCCCTTCATTTGATCATTACCGCTCCCCCCGTAAACCGAGTCATTGCCAGCGCCCGCCACAATGATGTCATCCCCTGCCCCTGCATAGGCAATATCGTCGCCACCTTTTAAATCAATATATTCATCCTGGGCAGAACCCGTAATTACGTCATTATTCTCCGTCGTTGAACCAGGGGGAGTTACGCTGACTACCCCAGATCCGGGGGTGCTTCCCGCCGAAAGATTAGAAATGAAAATACCACTGTCATAAACATGGTCACCCGTGTCGGCGATCGCAATTTTAATCTGGTTATTCGCGCCTCCTCCATTAATAGGAGCCACAATTTTTAAGACATGGCTAACACCATCGTATTCAATCGGGAGGGCATTACTGGCATTATCTTGGAAATAACCCGCAGCCAAATTAGAACTAACTACACTCAAGGGGTGATTGGGATCATGGTTAAACAGGGCATAGTTGACCCCATTCACCATTACGATCGCCGAATCGACGAAAGCATCCACCCATTCAGGGTATTCGTCTGAACCAAATACAATATCAAAGCTGATGGAAGTCGCAGTCGGATCAGCAACCGTAAAATCAAAGGCTAGGCTAGTCGCATCATAGGATTGGGTTTGAAAAACCGTATTTACCACTGCATTGATATCTGCATCACCATTATTAAAACCACTGCTGCCGCTATTATCGCTACCAAACCAACCGACAGTATTTGTTGTTCCCGGTGTGGTTCCCGAAGTTAATAGTAATCCAGCTCCGATTCCCAAAGCCCCAAGGGAGCCATCATAAAAATTGACCGCACTCTGGGCTGAGGCGTTTAATGTGATCGAACTAGTATTGACAGTAATACCGGAATTGGCAGACAAAAGCGCATTAGTCAGCAGGGATTTGTTAGTGCCAGTGAAAGTGGAAAAAGGAGTAACCATAACCGTCATTGATTATTTATGGGAGAGTTTCGAGCCATTCTGAGCAACAAACACATAAATCAGACACAATCAAACTTCTTAAAGAAAATATGAATTGGTGCTAGCCATTTGACTTCGGCTACCAGGAATGGAACCCTGGCAATCACAGGCACATCTTTAGGTTTGTCTATTGACTGGAGAATCGCTCAAGGCTACTTTAGCAAACGAAGTTAAATTGAAACTTAACAAACAGCCCAAAAAAAACAATAAGTATTTTTACTTATTGGCGACTGCAACAAAAGCCTAATACTTTAGTTATTATTCACATTCGATAGAGGAAAAATGACAGTAGCCAATAAGCCCCCCAAGTCTGGACTGCGGCTAATTATTAAATTACCGTTATAAAATTCCACAATATCTTGAATAATTGCCAGTCCTAAACCATGGCCACTAACATGCTGATCGACGCGAAATCCTCGCTGGGGCAGAAAAGGGATTTCTTGTTCAGGACAGCCAGGGCCATCATCAGCAACAATCATCACTAAGCCATTGTCAAATGTCACTGTAATTTGAATATGACCCCGGGCCCATTTACAAGCATTGTCAACAAGATTACCCAACACTTCTAGGAAATCTTCCCGATCAAAATTAATATTTTTATTGGGAGCAATTACATTAATATTTATTTGTTTGTCAGCATATATTCTTTGCAACAGACCAACGAGTAAATTAATCTCTTGACAGGGATTAAAAACTGAAACACTTTGTTGGGAGCCAGCAATTCTGGTGCGCTTCAATTCTCTTTCAATATGATGAAGAATCATTTTGGTTTGAGATTTTAGTTTTTGTTGCAATTCTGGATACTGAGAAATTATCTCACTTTCTGCAAGCGTAAATAAAACTGCTAAGGGCGTTTTCAAGGCATGGGAAAGGTTTCCAACCGCATTTCTGGATTGTTGTAAGCGCCGGAAAACTAATCCTAATAAACGATTAATCTCAAGCACGAGGGGTTTTACCTCTACAGGAACTCTAGCAGTTGAAATAGATGCAGTTTTTCCATTAGACATATCTTCTAACTCTTGAGTTAAAAGTATTAAAGGATTCAAAGATCTTTTGACATCTAATGTTTGCCATAAAATAGATATAACCAAAACCACTATGGATAATCCTAAATATGCCAATCTGATATGAATGATGTCAGCGTAAATATTCGTTAAATCTTCCGCAATTGCGATGTTGATTTGATGTCCAAGATAAAGCAAATTTTTTTCTAAGATTAATAGTGGCTGACGATGAGGGCCATTATTTTGATGATAAATCATTGTTTGTTCATTTTGAATCTCTTTTATATCGAGTTTTTCATTGTTTAATGATTTGGAATAATAGGTTTTGCCATCAATTTTAACCACATAATAATGTCCAGAAAATTCTTGATCATATACCGATTCAAGACGGAGACTATTGAAAACCAATTGATTTTTATTATTGGTATGAAATGTGTCAATAAGGGTATCACTATCATGGATTAGTCGGGTAATCATTTGTTTTTCAACCACTGCTTTAATGAAAATATCCGCCGCTAGCCAATTAAAGGAAAGTACAGTGGAAAGAATAAAGACTAAGCCATAATTTAGTCGTTTTTGTAAAGAAATCATTTTTTAGCACCAAACAAATAACCTTGACTCCGACGAGTAATAATTAAATCTTGACCAACAATATGACGCAGGCGATTAATATAAACTTCGATTACGTTACTTTCTGGATCGCTATCATACTCATAAATGTGTTCGCGTAGTTGTGCTTTGCTTAAAAGTCTATTAGGGTTCATCATCAAATAGCGTAGTAAGCGAAATTCTAATGCAGTTAAAACGATCTCCGGTTGATGATTAACTGTCACTGTTTGATCGAATTCATTTAGTTCAATGCCAAAGGCTTTGAGGGAGGGGGGAGGGCTTGATTGAGTTCGTTTTAAAACAGCGTTAAGACGTGCTAATAGTTCTTGGAAATGAAAGGGTTTACCTAGATAGTCATCTGCCCCTGCTTTAAACCCATCTACTTTTTCTTGCCATGAATCCCTTGCCGTCAAAATAATTACAGGGATGGTATTATTTGCTTCTCGCCAACAGCGTAAAACCTCTAAACCAGATAGTTTTGGCAATCCTAAATCTAGAATAACGGCGTCATAATTTTCAACTGTGCCTAAAAACGCTCCATCTTCCCCATCATAGGCAACATCAACGGCATATCCAGCCTTTTTTAATTCTAGCTTTATTGATTGCGATAAATTTAAATCATCTTCGACTAACAGTAAACGCATAACCCAGAG
>Ga0315899_10002569_pt1 | contig 20022 bp, 14 predicted proteins | sample LakEriMetagenome_2_FD_203518 | JGI IMG/M metagenome (GOLD analysis project Ga0315899, IMG submission 203518) | Freshwater fungal communities from buoy surface, Lake Erie, Ohio, United States - Buoy 4 MA112 | ecosystem: Environmental > Aquatic > Freshwater > Lake | place: USA: Lake Erie, Ohio... | reverse complement strand
CGGCCTTCTTCGCGGCCTTCTTGGCCGGCTTCTTCGCCGCCTTCTTGGCGGCCTTCTTGGCAGGAGCCATTTGAACAACCCTCTCACGAGAGATGGAAACGCTCACTTTCCCCCGGTGGAAAGGTGAGCACACACGTCGGGCGGCGCATGCACCGCGTCGTCGTGCGCTACGCGGCCTCCAGGAGGCACGCGCAGGGGAGTGTCCGCACCGCCACCGCGGCGGCCGATGCAGACCAGACTGCGGACCGCCTCACCACCTGCGTGGCAAGGGGACCGGACAGTTGGTGGAAAGACGTGGCAGCGTCGTGCAACGCAACGGCGCGATCGCCGATGCCGTGGAGCCGCGTGGCACGCTGACGGGCGGGACCGCTCGGACGCGCCACCGTGATGTTGACGGCAGGCACGGAGCGAGCCGTCGTTCCGCGCCGGGGCGCGAGCAACGACGGCGAAACGGAAGCCGACGAGCAGTGGTCGTCAGCCTCAAAGACGGTGGTCGCAATCGCGACGCGGGACTTCGGGTGGAACTCGTGCCGTTTTATCGCCACGCGTTGCCGATGGGGACTGCGCGCCCCGATCCTGCGTGAACTCTGCAGCTCAGGGAATCCGGATGTGGACAGCGCGCGCAAGTCGTTGAATTGACGCGAATATACGCGTGGATAATTCAAACGCGCAATAGCGCGTATAAAGAACGCGCGCGATTAACGAAGACTCGCGGCGGACCGACGCGGTCGAACGCCTACCAGAGCCCGCGTCACCGTGCGACTTTTGTCGTTCCCTGCGACGAACATCCTCCGGAGCGTCGCTCCGGTTCACGACGTGGAGTGACATGAAAGCGCTGGTGAAGCAGACCGCGGGACGCGGCCTCACCCTGACGGAAGTTCCGGAGCCGACGATCCGCGACGACGAGGTCCTGGTACGCGTACGGAGCGCCGGTGTCTGCGGCACCGACGTGCACATCTACGAGTGGGACGCGTGGGCTGCGGGGCGATGCCGGCCGCCATTCATCTGCGGACACGAGTTCGCCGGCGATGTGGTCGCCGTCGGCAACCTCGTCGAAAGCGTGAAGGTCGGTGACCGGGTCACGGCCGAGGGGCACATCGTGGACGACCGTTCGCTGTTCAGCCGCACCGGGAACGCGCACGTCGACCCCTCCACCCGCATCATCGGCGTGGACCGCGACGGCTGCTTCGCCGAGTTCATCGCCATGCCGGCCACGAACATCTGGCATCTCGACGACGCCATCAGCTACGACATCGGCGGTATCCACGACCCCATGGGGAACGCCTTCCATACGGCGCTGACCGCCGACATCCCGGGGAGCGTGGTCCTCATCACCGGCTGCGGCCCCATCGGCGCCTTCGCGGTGGGCATCTGCAAGGCGGCGGGGGCAGCGCGCATCATTGCGACCGACGTGAACCCCAAGCGGCTCGAACTCGCCCGCACCATGGGTGCGCACGACGCGGTCCATCCGGACGAGGCACAGGCGGCCGTGATGGCAGCCAGCGACGGCCACGGGGCCGATGTCGTGCTCGAGATGAGCGGCGTGCCAAGCGCCGTGCACCAGGCGTTCGCGCTGGCGCGGCCGGCGGGGCGGGTCAACATGCTCGGCATTCCGTCGCGCACGATCGACGTGGACTTCGCCACCGAGATCATCTTCAAGGGGCTGACGATCTACGGCGTAGTCGGGCGCCGGATGTACGACACGTGGCACCAGATGTCGCGCTTCGTGCGGTCGGGGCAGTTCGACCCCACGCCGGTCATCACGCACCGCCTCCCGCTCGAGGCGGTCGACGAGGCGATGCACCTCATCCGGTCGGGCGAAGCAGGCAAGATCATCTTCAGCATCGCGTAACCCCATGTCGCTCTTCACCGAACTGCAGCAGGAACTCGACGCCCTCAAGGACGCCGGCACCTACAAGCGCCTCAACTACATCGAAGGGCCGCAGGGGGCGCGCGTGCAGATGGAGGGACGCGGGGAAGTCATCGTGCTCTCCTCCAACAACTACCTCGGCCTCGCCAACGAGCCGGCGGTGGTCGAGGCCGGTGTGGAGGCGCTCCGCCAATTCGGCGCCGGCACCGCCAGCGTCCGGTTCATCTGCGGCACGTTCACCGTGCACCGCGAGCTCGAGGCCGCCCTCGCCCGCTTCGTTGGCACCGAAGCCAGCATGAGCTATGTGTCGGCGTGGAACGCCAACGAGGCGCTCACCCCCACCATCGTGCGCGAGGGGGACTTCGTCATTTCCGACGCCCTCAACCACGCCTCCATCATCGATTCGGTCCGGCTCGCCAAGGCGATCACCAAGTGCACCACGGCGGTCTACAAGCACGCCGACATGGACGACCTGCGCGAGAAGCTGCGCGCCCACCAGAGCGCCCCGCGCAAGATCATCTGGACGGATGGCGTCTTTTCCATGGAAGGCGCCATCGCGAAGCTTCCCGACATCCTGCAGATCGCCCGTGAGGAGGGGGCGATCGTGGTCATGGACGACTCGCACGCCACCGGCGTGCTGGGCAAGACGGGCCGCGGCACCGCCGAACACTTCGGCGTGCTCGGCGAGGTGGACATCATCACCAGCACGCTCGGCAAGGCACTGGGCGGCGCGGCCGGTGGGTTCATTGCCGGCCCGGCGGCGCTGTGCGACATCATGACGCAGCGCTCGCGCCCGCAGCTGTTCTCCAATGCCCTGCCCCCCACGGTCGCCGCGAGTGCGCTCGCCGCCGTCCGGTATACCGAGGCGCACCCGGAACTGGTCACGCGATTGCACGACAACGCGCGCTATTTCCGCGCCGCCATTCAGGAGGCGGGCTTCAAGCCGCTCCCGGGCGAAACGCCCATCGTGCCGATCATCGTGGGCGAAACCGCGCTCGCCATTCGCATGAGCAATCTGCTGCTCGAGCGCGGCGTGTTCGTGACCGGTTTCGGATTCCCGGTCGTACCCAAGGGTGAGGCGCGCGTGCGCTGCCAAGTGAGCGCGGCGCACACCAGGACCGATCTCGATGCCGTGGTCGAGGCGTTCAAGTCGGCGGGCAAGGTGGCGGGGATTCTCTAGGACCCACCGCCGCATGCGACACCGGATCGTGTGGACCGAGGTACGCTTCGGTCTCCACGATCCGGTCGCTCACCATTCCGCCGTGCGTCTCGTGCCGGACGACGGCGCCGAGCAGGTCACGGGCCGCCGCTGCCGCGTCGCGATCATAGAACGCGGCGGGCAGCGGGGTGCCGTAGCCATTCACCTTACTTCTTCTTCGCCGCCTTCTTGGCGGGCGCCTTCTTGGCCGCTGGCGCCGCCTTCTTGGCCGGAGCCGCCTCCTTCTTGGCCGGTGCCTTCTTGGCCGCCGGAGCGGCCTTCTTGGCGGGTGCGGCGGCCTTTGCCGGTGCCTTAGCCGGGGCCTTAGCCGGGGCTTTAGCCGGGGCCTTAGCCGGGGCCTTTTCCGGGGCCTTGGCCGCCTTCTTGGCCGGTGCCTTGCCGCCCTTCCCGGCCGGAGCGGCGGCCGGAGCCTCGACCGCTGGCGGTTCCGCCGGCACCGCCGGAGCCGCGGGCGCCGGAACGGCGGGTGCCGGAGCCGGCTCCACTGCCGCCGGCACCGCCGCGTTCACTGCCGGACGCGATCCGCCCACGACCCCGACCATGAGGAGCCCCGGCGGCGGCGCGCCCGGCCCCTTGCCGCGCCCGCCAATACCCCGCGCGCCCATACCCCGCGGCGCCGCCGGCAGCAGCGCCTGCGCCGCCTTGGCCTCGGCCTTCTGCTGGTCATCCACCGCCTTGAGCTGGTCCACGATGCTCGCCGCGTCCGCGGCGCGCGCCACTTCCCAGTCGTCGCCGCGACGACGCAGGTCGATCATGTTCGCATCGTGCGCATCCTGCAGTACCCGTTCGAACATGCGCGTGGCCAGGGACTCGCTGTCGCGGCCGAGCAATTCGAACGCCCGCTGGCGGGCTGCACTGGCCGTGGTGACCTGATCTCCCGAGACGAGTGACTCGACCGCCCGCCGCACGAGGTCGAACGCGTCGCTGCGCGTGAGCCGCTCGCCGCTGCGGCCGATGGCATCGGAGACCTCCGTGCTGCGGAACGCCGGCGCCACTTCGGGGCGCGCCGTTTCGCCCCCCGCGCGCGGCTCGGGGCGCGCGTCGGCACTGGTCGGTTCGCCGTCATCGCGACGGTCACGGAACCGATCACGCCCCCGCCCGCGACCGCGACGCCCACGGTCGCCACGCCCCTCGGGGCGCGCCTCCGGCGCTGGGGCGGCATCGGCCGGCGCCGTCTCGTCGGCATTGGCGGCCGCCGGCAACGGGCGAATGCCGAGCGCCGCGATCACCGTCTGCGGATCGATCATCTCGCCCACCGGCATCGGGATCTCGGCCGTCTCGTCGAGCGCCACATCCACGTCGGCGCCACGCTCCGCGCCCTCCTCGGCCGGTTCCCCGTCGCGGGGTTCCCGCTCCCGTTCGCCGCGATCGCGACCACGCCCGCGACGCCCACGGCGTCCGCGGCGTTCGCGCTCCTCACGTCCTTCGCGCTCGAGGCGATCATCGGCCGGCACCGTCGGCGTGGCCGCAGCGGCCGCCACCACCGTGCCGTCGGGCACATCCACTTCGAGCTGGCCGCTCTCGAGCTTGGTGACCTTCAGGAGCCCACGCTGCTGTGCCTCGTGCACGAAGCGCGAGAACTTCGGGTGGCCCAGGTTCTTCTCGTCGAACGACGCATCGATTTCCTGCATCACCTGCTTGAGGCGGTCGCTGCGCATGACGTCGCCGTTGCGCTTCATGCGCCCCACGGCCTCGGTCACGAGCTCCCAGGGGTCCCAGCGCGTGGTCTCGTCCTCGCCCGTCTTCACGAGGCCCGCGAGCGCGTTGTACGAGTAGTACTCGTCGCAATTCATGACCAGCAGATCGCTCGACGACTCGCGGATGCCCACGCCGATCACGTACTTGCCGTACTCCTTGAGCTTGATGACCATGCTCGAGAAGTCGGAGTCGCCACTGAGCAGCACGAACGTGCCGATCTCGGGGCGCGTGAACACCAGCTCCAGCGCGTCGATCGCCAGGCGGATGTCGGTGGCGTTCTTCTTCGACGAGCCGTAGGCCGGCGCGAAGATGAGGTCGATGCTCGCTTCGGTGAGCGGCACGATGTACTGCGGATAGCGGCGCCAGTCGGCGTAGGCGCGGCGCACCGCGACCTTGCCCTTCACGATGTCCGACGAGAGGAGGTTCTTGAGCTCTTCCTGCAGGTCGGAGCGGATGCCCATCGTGACGTTGTCGAAGTCGATGAGCAGCGCGGCATTCGGCGCGTGCGCCGGCGGCGCGACATTGGGTTGGGCCACCGGGGCCATGGGAGCGACCGACGCGGGGCCGCGATGGAACGGGGCAATGGAGCGGGTCGGCGACGATGCGGCCGACCGGGAGGGATGACGACTCATGACAGCCTAGCCTGGATACGATACTGGGTGATCGAGCGCGTTCGCGTGCAGCGCCGTGGCGCTCAGGGCATTCGCACTCAGCGCGATGGCACGCGCGAGTTCTCGTCGGCGGATCTTGCCGCTCCCGGTCATGGGGAACGCGTCGAAGAAGCGGACGAGGTCGGGGACCTTGTCGGCGGCCATGGTGTCCCGGGCGAACCGCTTGATTTCGTCGCCCGTGATGACCGCCCCTTCCACTGCCACGATGCACGCGCAGACCAGTTCTCCCATGACGTCATGGGGCACACCGATCACGCAGACATCGTCCACTGCCGGATGCGCGCGCAGGCGATCTTCGAGTTCGCGCGGATAGAGCTGGATGCCCCCGCGCGAGATCGTTTCCTGGCGACGTCCGAGGATCCTCACGGTGCCGTCCTCGTCGATGATCCCGAGATCACCGGTGAGAAAGAACCCGTCCGGCGTGTGGACTTTGGCAGTCTCCGCCGGCATGCGCAGATACCCGCGCATGAGGTTGGACCCGCGCACGGCGAGTTCGCCGACCGCTTCGGGTCCGTGCAACTGTCCCGTCATGATGTCCATCGCCATCACCTCGATGCCCGGCATCGCGGTGCCCACCGAGTCCCGGCGGGTCGCTTCGCTGTCGCTGAAGCGGGTGATGGTCACGACGGCGCCCGTCTCGGTGAGGCCGTACGCCACGAGGACGTCGCACCAGCGACGCACCTTGCGGACGAGTGCCTCAGCGACCGAACTGCCGGCCATGAGACCGGTGCGCAGCGAGCGCAGCCGCGACGGGTCGAACGCCTCCTCGCGCATGAGGAGGTGATACTGCGTGGGGACGCCGTGGAGGACCGTGACCTGCGCCTCCGCGATGAGCGCGAGCGCCCCCGCCGCCTCGAAGGCCGGCTGCAGCACCAGGGTGGCACCGCTGGCCATGGCGCCGAGCATGGCACTGAAGCCGAACACCGCACAAAACGGCACCGCCGTCAGCACGCGATCCTCGGGAGACAGCTCGAGGGCCTGTGCGGTGCGCACGGCGTTTTCGACGAGCGCGCGATGCGACAGCTGCACCCCTTTCGGCTTGCCCATCGTGCCCGACGTGTACACGACGGCGAGATCGCGCGCATCGTCGACGTCGTCCACAACCGGCACCGGCTTCCCGGCGCCGCGCGACACGAGATCTTCGAACTGGAAGATCCGGTCGTCGTACCAGAGATCCTCCTCCCCCACCGTGACGACGTACTGCAGATCGGGGAGGTCGCCCAGCAGTTCTTCGAACCGCTGCAGGAAGTCGACGCCGTTCCACCGTTCGATGGTGACGACGGCGCTGGCTTCCGCGTGGCGCAGCTGGTAGCGCAGGTCATGCACCCCCAGCGTGGGGTTCACCGGGACCAGCACGGCACCGAGTCTGGCCGCGGCGAGGGTGGTGATGATCCACTCCACCCCGTTGGGGAGGTTCACGGCGATGCGATCGCCCGCCCCCAGTCCCAATTCGGAGAAGGCTGCCGCCAGGGAGGATGCATCGGCATCCACCTGCGCGTATGTCCATGTCCGTTGCCCGGTGGTCGCCAGTGCGCGCGCAGGGTGCTCCTGTGCACGACGGGCGATCAGTGGGGCCAGGGACCACGATGCTGCCATCTCACTCCGTGAAGCGAACGCCCATCCGGACGGGCAAGCGTGACGCGGGATCGGGTACAGCCACGTAAATTACCGACTATGAACGAGATGCGGAAGTTGAACGGGTCGAATTCCGCGACGGAACCGGGGGCGGGCAGCACCGCCGGGCCGCGCGCCGGATCGCGCGCCGGATCGCGCGCGCCCTTCCGGACCCGGCTCTTCGCCATGCTGCTCCTCTTTGCCCTCGTTCCCACGGTCACGGTAACGCTGGCGTGGGCCGGTGTGGCCACCCGCACCCTTTCCCTCTTCTCGGCCCGATCGGCGTGGGAGCGGATCGCCAAGAGTGGCGACGACAGCTACCGCATCGTGACGGCGGCCCCCCTCACGACCGAACAGCGCGCCGCCCTCGACGCCCATCAGGCGGAGTTGCGCGAGTCGGCGCAACTCGCCCGACGGTTCGACTTCGTGACCGGGCGCTCCATTCGGCTGGTCATCGTGGGTGCCGTCCTCGCCATTGCGCTGGTGGCCGTGGGGGCATCGCGGGTGGCCGGACACCTGAGTCGGCAGCTGAGTCGTCCGCTCGACGAATTGGTGGGCTGGACGGGGCTCATTCGCAGCGGCCGCCCCATCCCGCGTCAGGCAGACCGACGCGGGGCCCCCGAGTTCGAGGTCCTGCGCACCGGCATGCGGACCATGGCCAGCGAACTGGAGACGGGGCGTCGCCGCGCGCTCGAGGCGGAGCGCGCCGAAGCCTTTCGCGAATCGGCCCGCCGCTTTGCCCACGAACTGAAAAACCCGCTCACCCCCATCCGCTTCGCCGTGGACCGGCTCCGGCGCAACGCGCCCGACGAACTGCGGGATACGGTCGAGGTGCTGGCCGAGGAGGCCAGCCGCCTCGAGGTCATGGCCAAGAGCTTCGCCCAGTTCGGTCGCCTCCCCGACGGCCCGGCCGCCGATGTGGATGTGGCGGAAATGGTCAGCCGCGTGGCGGAAACGACCGTCCCGGAGTGGATCACCCTGACCCTCGACTGCGCCCCCGACCTCCCGCTGGTATCCGGCTACTACGAGCCGCTGGTGCGGGCGGTGACGAATGTGCTGCTGAACGCCGTGGATGCCACGCCGGCCGGGGGACGCATCGCCGTGCGGGTGTGGGCGGAGACAACGCCGGGACCAGCCGACAGCACCAGTTTGTCGCCAACTGACACCAAACAGGTGGTCATCTCCGTACGGGATACCGGGTGTGGCATCGCCCCGGAGGCCCGCGCCCGCATTTTCGACCCGTACGTGACCACCAAGCCCGGCGGCACCGGGCTGGGGTTGGCCATCGCCCTGCAGACCCTGCAGGCGCACCGCGGGTCGATCGACGTGGAGAGCGAGATCGGGCGCGGGACCATCATCACACTTCGACTGCCGGTGACGGCATGAGGACCACATGACAGGGCAGCAGGACGACGCCACCTTGCAGAGCCAGCCGCAGGACGGTGGCGGCAAGTCCATCGTCATCACCAAGCAGAGCGACGGGACGGTCCAGCGCATCGAGCTGTCGAACGGCGGCGAGGTCCTCACCTCGAACATCGAGGGCGGACCGGCGACGGCCGTCGCGTCGGTACCGCCCCCGGCCCCTCGCCAAAAGGCCCTGCCCGATGGGCTGCTGGAGATGATGGTGATCATCATGGGCGCGGCCACGCTCATCTCGTTGGGCACCCCCCTCGTGAAGGCGTGGACCCGACGGTTCGAGAAGCATCACGATCTCAGGCAGCAGGCGCAGATCGAACAGCGCCTGACCGCCATCGAGCAGGCCATCGAAACGGTGGCCGTCGAGGTGGAGCGCATCAGTGAAGGGCAGCGCTTCACGACGAAACTGCTGGCCGAGCGCGCGCCGGAAGAGCTGGGACGGCCACGATGAGCCCGCGCATCGTGATCAGGGTGCACTTCGGGCAGTCGGCCGACCAGGCCGCCAGCGCCGCGCGTGCGGCCCAGATTGCGGAGCAGGCGCGCGCCAACGCCGACCGCCTCATCGAGAACGCCATCCAGGATGCCGAGCGTGCCGTGGGCGCCAGCTCCACCGGCCAGGCGCCACCACCGCCCGCTGCCCCCGCTACGCCACCGCCGCCGGGAGGGCCCATCGTCTTCACCAGTGACGGAGGGCGTCCGGTGAGCATCTCCATGGAAAACGGCAGCCTCGTGCTCACGCAGGAGGGCAATACGCAGGTCATTCCCTTCCGCGACGTGATTCCGCGAGAGGCGACGCAGATCGTCTGGGCCATTCCGGCCACGCTCTCCATCTTCCTCATCTGGTGGCCCATCTCGCGCGCCGTCGTGCGCTGGCTCAACCGGAAGCACACGGCCCAGAACGACACCGCGGCGCTGGAAGCGCGCCTGCGCGACCGCTTCGAGACGCTCGAACGCAATCTCGACACCGTGGCCGTGGAGATGGAACGGCTCTCTGAAGCGCAGCGCTTCACCACCAGGCTCCTTGCGGAACGTCAGGCCCCCGCCCCATTGGCCGTTGCCGTGGAGATCCCGGCGGGTGTGCCACGGGACGCGGCCAACGAGGCCTCCGTTGGCCGCGGGCGCGCGTAAGCGGCAGGAACCAGTTCATGCCCAGCGTACTCATTGTCGACGACGAGCCGAACATCCGGCGCATGGTGGGGGCCCTGCTCTCAGCGGAAGGGTACGATGTGCGGGACGCCGCCGATGGGCGCGCCGGCCTCGCGTTGGCGGAAGCGCTCGAGCCGGACATCGCACTCGTCGATCTCATGATGCCGGGCGATCTCGACGGCCTGGCCCTGCTGGAGAAGTTGCGTGAACGCCGCCCCGATGTGCCGGTGGTCATGATGAGCGGACGCGCGGCGCTCACCGATGCGGTACGCGCCACGAGGCTTGGGGCCTTCACCTTCCTCGAGAAGCCCCTCACCCCCGAAGGCGTGCTGCTGGCGCTCGCCTCGGCGTTCGAACTGCGGCAGGCGCGCCGCACGGCGGCGGCGCTTCGCGAAGACCTGGGCATTTCGGGAGAGATGGTCGGCGAGTCGCCGGTCATGAAGGAGGTCCGCGCCCTCATCGCACGCATTGGCCCAACGGATGCGCGCGTACTCATCACCGGCGAGTCGGGCACCGGCAAGGAGCTGGTGGCCGCCGCCCTGCACGAGGGGAGTTCGCGCCGCGACAAACCCTTCGTGCGTGTGAACTGTGCCGCCATTCCGCGTGACCTCGTGGAGAGCGAGATGTTCGGCCACGAACGGGGGGCTTTCACCGGCGCCACCGAACGGCGCATCGGCCGCTTCGAACTGGCTCACACCGGAACGCTGTTCCTGGACGAGGTGGGGGATCTCGGCGCCGAAGCGCAGGCCAAGCTGCTGCGGGCCATCGAGGCACGAGAGATCGAGCGCGTGGGTGGCGGCAAGCCGATCAGAATTGACGTGCGCATCCTGGCGGCCACCAACAAGGACCTGACCCGGGCCGTGGCCGAGGGCACGTTCCGTGAGGACCTGTTCTTTCGGCTCAACGTGATTCCCATGCAGCTGCCCCCGCTGCGTGACCGGCCCGGCGACCTGCCCGCCCTCGTGCGCCACTTCTCGGCGCGTCATCGCACGCGCACCGGTCGGCCCCTGGTGACCTGGCAGCCGGAGGCGCTCGCCGCGCTGGGGGGATATCGCTGGCCGGGCAACGTGCGCGAACTCGCCAACGTGGTGGAGCGGCTCGCCATTCTGCATGCCGGCTCCGAGGTGTCGCGCGCCGACGTGCTGCAGGTCATCCCGCAGGCCGCGCACGGCGCCACCCCAGCGAACGGGACCAGCGACCACGCCGGGGTCGATCCGGCCGACGGGCTGCCGCTGAGCGATGCGCTCGACGCGTACGAGCGGCGCCTCATTGCCGCCGCCCTGGCCCAGAGCGATGGCAACGTGGCCGAGGCGGCGCGGCGGCTCCAGACCGACCGCCCCAATCTGTATCGTCGCATGCGGCGGCTCGGGCTGGCTTCGCCCGCCGAGTGAGCACGGCGCCGCGCGTCGGCAGGCATTCCAACCTTTTGCGGGTTGCCGATGTCCGGCCATGCCCCGGCGTGGCACTCCGACACACCCGTGTCTCCTTTCGGGCGCATCGCGCGTGCCGCGGGGACGCGCCAGTCACACCCGGAATTGATGATATTGCGGGAGCGTCACGCCTCGGCCACCGTGTGATCCCGGTCGCCCTGGTACGGGGCATGCCATGGCGGAGCGCGAACCTCAGCAGGAGTTCCGAATGAGTCAACCCATGACCGCCTCCGGTCATGTCTGCCCCCCAATCCGCCGCCGCGCGAGCATGGTGCGCCAGACGAGCCCCCGTGGAGTGGTGGCTCGAGGCCTGCTCGTCCTTGGCCTGGTCATGCTGCCGGCGTCGGCCGCAGCGCAGCGCGTGGGCGGTGTCCCACGGGATGTCGCACTCGAAGTCACCCGGCTGTTCAACGCCACGGCCACCCGCAAGGTGCGCGGTGACTTCACACTGGCCGCGAGTGACACCGTGCGTGGCGACCTCGCCATCCTGAACGGCAACGCCCGGCTTTCGGGAGTCGTGAACGGCGACGTGGTCGTGCTGAACGGCGATGTGGTGCTGACGGAGGGTGCGCGCCTGGCCAAGGGGCTCACGGTGGTGGGCGGAACGCTGCAGGCGCCCGAGCGCCCCACCGTGACCGGCGAGATTCGCGTGTGGAGCGCGCGCTACCGGTATCAGGAGAGCGGCGACACGCTCGTGGCCGACACGGATTTCCTCACCCGCTTTTCGCAGTGGGTGCGGGAGGACGACGAAGGGGAAACGGAAAGCCAGCTGTTCTTCACCTCGGCGCACACCTACAACCGCGTGGAAGGGCTGCCCATCTACGTGGGCCCGCGCTTTCGCGCCCGTAACGGGGCGACCCGTGTGCGCGCCGAGCTGTATGGCATTTTCCGCACGGGCGACCGCCTGGTGTGGAACGATGAGAACCTGGGCCATCGCGCGCTCTTCGAGGTGCGACAGGGTGAGCGGGCGGGGATCGCCGTGGGCACGCGGCTGTTCGACGAAGTGGACGCCATGGAGCGCTGGCAGCTCAGTGATGGCGAGGTGGGGTTGGCCACCTTTCTGTTTTCGCGCGACTATCGCGACTACTGGGAACGGCACGGGGCGCAGGCGTACGTCTCGGCCTTTGCCGGGCGCGGCCACGAACTCAAGCTGTCGTACGGGGAAGAGCGGTGGAACGCCCGTCGGGCGCGCGATGTCTTCCGGTTGAACGACGAGGTCGCCTTGCGGCTCAACCCGCGCGGTGACGAGGGCGTGCTGCGGTTGCTCACGCTGAGCGGCACCTTCGACACGCGCACGGAATCCCGGCACCCGCGCTCGGGGTGGTACCTGCGCGGGGAGTACGAGCGGGGGCACAGTGACGCGCTGACGCTGGCGCCGCTCACCGTGGGGCTGGGGCGAACCGGGAACGTGACGGAGCTGGGGCGAACCGGGAACGTGACGGAGCTGCGGCCAACCGAGCCCCTCGACTATGGCCGCGCCTTCTTCGACCTGCGCCGCTACAACCGCCTGGGCCCGAATGCGCAGCTCAACCTGCGTGCCGTCATGGGCGGCTGGGTGCACGGCGATGCCCTGCCCGTGCAGCGTCGCCTTGCGGTGAGCGGCATCGACGCCCTCCCCGGTTTCGACTTCCGCCGCACCCTCGGTACGGCGGACGCGGGCACCTGTGCGACCGGCTCCGAGGCGCAGTATGTGCTGCTGGGGCGCCCGTCCCAATGCGAGCGCATGGCGCTCGTGCAGGTGGAGTGGAAGGGCGACTTCCGCATCGACCTGTTCGGTGACGACGATGAGGGCGACCGGCGCTGGCAGCTCGGGCGCGGCCACGCCGATGGCACGTGGGTGATCTTCGCGAACAGCGGGCGTGGGTGGCTCGTGAACCGCCCCGCCACGGTGGCGGGCACCACCAGCGAGGCCGATCCGCTGTTCTTCGGCCGCAACCGGGTGCCCGACCTGAACACCTGGCGCACCGATATCGGCGGCGGCTTCGACTTCGGTGACTTCGGCGTCTACATCGCCCAGGCGGTTTCGCAGCGCGGGCTGTCGCCGAACGTGTACGTGCGGCTGGGCCGCCGCTTCTGAGCGCACGGCTCACCATGACCCGTCTCCGGCGCCTGTGCCTGACGGTGCTGCTGCTCCTCGTGGGCAGCGGCCGGTTGGCGCGCGCACAGGACACGCCGGCGATCGACATTCGCATGACGGCGCAGAGCTATCCGCCCTTGGTGGCCGTTCGCAATGCGCTCACGGACCGCGAGCACGACGAGCTGCTCAAGAACGGGTTTCCGGTGCGCATGCACCTGCGGGCCGAGATCTGGACGGTGGGACGGTACTTCGATGACATCCGCGGGCGCGCCGAGTGGGATGTGATCGTGCAGTACAACGTGGTGGAGCGCAGCTACGAGGTGGCGCGCCTCGTGGGCGATCGGGTCATGCCCCTGGGCAGCTATGTGCGCTTTGCCGACGCCCGCGCGGCGTCGGAGCTGGCGTACCTGCCGGCGCTCCCCACGCCGCGGCGTGGCCAGAAAGGCTACGTGCTGGTGCAGGCCGGCATCCAGGCGCTCGACGTGAGCGATCTCGACGAAGTCGAGCGCTGGCTGCGCGGCGAAGGGGCCCCCGCCGTGCGCGGCAAGCGCAGCCCGGCGTCGGCCATTACGCGCGGGGTGCGCACGCTCGCCTCGCGCATTCTTGGCGCCGAGACGCGGCGGCTGGAGGCGAGGACGCCGACGATGGTGTTCTAGGGTCGGCCGACCGCCCGCAACCCACTCCCCTCGATCTTCTCCAGCTCGCGCAACGTCTCTTCGCCGTAGAAGGTGCGGATGTACTGCGCCTGGATCGGCGTGAGCCGTCGCACCGCCCACGAGAGGTGCACGAAGTGCGGCTCGACCGGCGCGTGCAGCGGGTGCATGCCGATCTCCGCGGGCATGCGATTGGCCTTCCGCGTGTTGCAGGAGCTGCAGGCGGTCACCACGTTCGACCACTCGTTCGTGCCGCCGCGCGACATGGGAATGAGATGATCGCGCGTGAGCGATTCGCGCGGCTTGAGCTCACTCGACCGGCGCCCGCAGTACTGGCACTGATAATCGTCACGCGCGAACAGGAAGGTGTTCGTCACCTGCCGGCGGAAGCGCCGCGGCACGTGCACGTAGCGCGTGAGCCGGATGACGGCCGGACGCGGAAAGGCGTGCTTCTCCGAGCGCACCGGCGCGTGCCGGTCGGCCTCGACGATCTCGGCCTTGCCGTCGATCACCAAACGAAGCGCACGGCGCAGCGGCACCATCGTGAGAGGCTCGTACGACGCATTCAATGCGAGACAACCGGCGATCACGCCTACCCTCCGTCAAGTCGGTGAGTCGTGGAGACCAACGCTGTCGTGCCGCGCCGCGGGAGGCGCGGTGGTGCGTCCCCCGCGCGTGCACGCGGGTCCGGCGAAAAACGAAACCCCGCCGAAGCGCCGGCAGTGGCCGGGAGCATGGCGGGGTGCAGAAGGATCAATGACGCGTGGTCCTGGCGACGACGCCAGCACACCCGCCTGTCCGGCGGGCGCCGCAACTCCGGAAGACGGCGAGCTCGTCACGCGTACGCATGCCGAAGCATATCATGGCGCACCACGCTGCCGCCACTGGCGGAGCCGCGCTCCCGTCTCCCGCTGCCGCGCGTGCCACGCGGGATCGTCGACCAGCACCTGCCCACCTCGTACCAGGACCCGTCCTCCCACCGTCACCAGCGTCGCCTGTGCCCGCCCCGCGAGCGCGTGCACCAGCGTCACGGCGGGATCATGCACGGTGTGCACCGTGGAGCCGTCCAGTGCAAAGGCGGCAAGATCGGCGGCCTTGCCAACCTCCAACGTTCCCACCACGGCATCCAGTCCCAGTGCCGCCGCACCGCCCGCCGTGGCCAACTCGAGCGCCGCGTGGGCGGACAGCGAGTCCGGACTGCCCGATCGGATGGCATGCGCCAGGATGGCCTGCCGCGCTTCATCGATCAGATGCATGCGATCGTTGCTGGCGACCGAGTCGGTGCCGAGGCCGACGGCGATCCCGTGCGCCTGCATACGGTCCAGCGGGGCCAGCCCCTGCCCGAGCTTCGCGTTCGAAATGGGGCAATGCACGATGCTCGCCCCATGATGCGCGATCCGCTGCAGGTCCTCCTCATCCACCCGCACGGCGTGGATGAGCAGCGGGCGCGCCGCCAGCACGCCGGTGGCCTCGAGCAGCGCCACGGGGGAACGGGCCTGCGGCGCGACCGCCATGCCGCGCGCCCGCAGGCGCTCGGCAAATGGCCCCTCGCCACGGCACACGAACGCCGTTTCGGCGGCACTTTCGGCCACATGCACCGCCATGGGCAACCGCTCGGCCCGCGCATACTCGGCCGTGGCCTGAAAGAGCGACGCCGACACCGTGTACGGCGCATGCGGCGACACCCCGGTGCGCACAAGCGGAGTGTCCTGCTGCCGCAGCAGGTCGATTCGCCCGCGCAACCGCGACAGGGACTCGTCACGCTGCGCCGGATCCGGGCCGAACAGCTCGACATACCCAATGCCGCGCACCCCCAGCTCGCGCATGGCATGCAGGGGCATCGCGGAGTCGGTGCAGTCGGCCAGCGTGGTGATGCCGTGACGCAGCGCCTCCACGATGCCCACCCGCGACGCATCCAGCAGGTCGGCTTCGGTGAGCAGGTCACGCCGCACCGCCGTGAGCGTGCGCAACCACTCACGGAAGTCGAGGCCCTCGAGAAATCCGCGCAGCGTGGTGAGCTCGAGGTGGGAATGCGCATTCACCAGCCCGGGCAGGAGCACGGCATCGCCCAGGGAGACCACCGGCACGGGCGCCGCCGTGTGCGCCGAGATCACCTCGCCGGCCGCGCGTGCCGGTCCCACCCAGGCAATCGTATCGGCCGTCACCAGCACGGCACCGTCTTCGATGGCCGGCGCACCGATGGGAAGCACCCACCGTGCCGTATAAAGCGTGCGCTCGGAGGGAACCGGAAGCGGCGGGTCGTGCGTCAGAGGGGCCTCACGTCACGCCGGTGGCAGACGGAAGGGATTGGTCGTGTCGCGCTTCACCGCGGCGCCCGCACTGTCCATGGTGAACGCCGACGGTGCCGCAGCGTCGGTACAGGTGCGCGTCGGCTCGAATCCCTGCACGAAGAACTCCGTGGTGAGGGCGCCCATGCAACTGGCATTGGCGAGTCGACCGGTCGCGGCGTCGATCTCCCGCACCACGACGCCGTCTGGCCGAGGCCAATCGGGAGGCTGCGGCTTGCGACGGTACACCTCCGTCATGAAGGATGCCCACGCCGGGGCCGCCAGGTCGCCTCCCTGGGCGTTCCCCTTGATCTTCTGCGGCTTGTCGAAGCCCATCCACACGCCGGCCACCAGATCGGCGGTATAGCCGATGAACCAGACGTCGGCGCCGTCGTTGGTCGTGCCGGTCTTCCCGCCCGACGGGACGCGAAAGCCGCTGCTCCAGATGCGGGCACCGGTGCCGCGCACGACGACATCCTTCATCATGTTCACCATTAGCCACGCCTCCTCCGGGGAAAGCACGGCTTCGCGCACGAGCGCGGGTTTCCACACCACCTTCCCCGCCGCGTTTTCCACCCGCGCGATCGCGTGCGGCGTGGTGCGCAGGCCGAGGTTCGCAAACACCGAGTAGGCGCCGATCATCTGGATGGGATACGTATCGGCCGACCCGATGAAGACGGAGGGATACGGCGGAATGGGGGTGGTGATGCCGAAACGCCGCGCCATCGTGATGACCGCATCGGCGCCCACGGCCATGCCCGTGCGAATCGCCGCCAGATTGCGGGACTGATACAGGGCTTTGCGCATGGGCATGCTGCCCTGGAACTTCATGTCGTAGTTCTGCGGTGTCCACGTCTCACCGCCCATCTGGTCGAGGGCGATGGGGGAATCGTCCACCACCTGCGCCGGCCCGTATCCCTCGTGCACGGCGGCCGCGTACACGATGGGCTTGAAGGTGGACCCCGGCTGTCGCAGCGCTTGTGTTGCGCGATTGAACTTGCTGTCGCCGAAGTCGCGCCCCCCCACCATGGCGCGCACGGCGCCGGAGCGGGGGTCGATGGCCACGAAACTGCCCTGCAGGTAGGGCGAGTTCGCCGCGCCGGTTTCACCACCGTCGGCGCTGCGGGCGAGATACGCCTCGTACGTCAGGTGGGTGTACTTCCCGTGGCGTCCGCCCTCGATGGCCTGCAACTGGTTCTCCAGCGCCCGCTCCGCCGCCGTCTGCATGTCGACGTCGAGCGTGGTATACACCTTGAGCCCCTCGTCGTAGAGCCGCGCCCCGAAGTGCTCTTCCAGTTCCTTGCGGACCCACTCCACGAAATACGGCGCCACGTCACCCGACTCGGCGCGCTCGGCCAGCTGCAGCGGGTACGCCTTGGCCAGCGACGCGTCCTCGTTGCTGATGGCCCCACCGCGACGCATCAGCTCGAGCACCGTGTTGCGACGCTGGATGGCGCGATCGGCGAAGCGACGCGGGTTGTAGCGCTCCGGCCCCTTGAGCAAGCCGGCCAGCACCGCCGCCTCGGCCACGGTGACGTCGCGCACGCTCTTGCCGAAGTAGCGCTGCGAGGCCGTCTCCACGCCGTACGCGCCGTTGCCCAGGTAGACCTGGTTCAGGTAGAGCTCGAGGATCTTGTCCTTGCTGTAGCGACGCTCGATGGCGCGGGCGACGCGGGCCTCCTTGATCTTGCGCAGCAACGTCTTCTCGCGCGAAATGCGATCGGAGAAGACGTTGCGGGCCAGCTGCATCGTGATGGTGCTGAAGCCCTGCACGTAGCGGCCCGCCTTCACGTTGCGCGCGAGAGCCCCGAAAATGCGGAAGTAGTCGATGCCGTCGTGCGCGTAGAACCGCTTGTCCTCGGTGATCACCACCGCATCACGCACGTGCTTGGGGATGTCCTTGAGGCCGATGAGGGTACGGCGTTCGAGGCCAAGCTCGGTGACGAACCGCCCGTCAGCCGCGTACACCTTGGATGTCTGGCGCGGCACGTACTGCTCGAGCGAGGCGATGGAGGGGCACCGGCCGTCGCGACAGATGACGGCCCAGGCACCCGCCAACCCGCCGGCACCGATGGCGGCACCGAAGACAGTGAGCACCAGCAGCCAGCCCAGCCAGGGGCGCCGCTTGAGGACGGTGGAAAGAGCCATAGCAGGGTGGAAGGTACACGCCGGGGAAGGGATCGGTACCGTTGGGTGGTGTGCTTATCTTCCGGGCATGTCCGCCACGACCAACACCTCCGCACCGCTCGAGGAGCTCGCCTGGCGCGAGCTGCTGCACCAGCACACCGACGGCCTGCCGGCCGCCTTCGCCGCGGGGCAGGTCACCGCCTACGTGGGATTCGATCCGACCGCGTCGAGCCTGCACGTGGGCAACCTGGTGCCGATCATGGGGCTGGTGCACCTGCAGCGCGCGGGACACCGCCCCATGGCGCTGGTGGGGGGCGGCACCGGGATGATCGGTGATCCCAGCGGACGCAGCAGCGAACGCAACCTGCAGGATCTCGACACCATCCGCGCCAACGCGGAGGCGATCCGGCGGCAGCTCGCCAAGTTCCTTGATTTCGAGGGACCGAGTGCCGCCAGACTCGTGAACAATGCCGATTGGCTGTGCTCCCTTTCGCTCATCGAGTTCCTGCGCGACACGGGCAAGCACTTCTCGGTGAATTACATGATGGCCAAGGATTCGGTGAAGAGCCGGCTGGAAAACGGCATCTCGTACACCGAGTTCACCTACATGCTCCTGCAGGCGTTCGACTATCTCGAGCTGCACCGCCGCGAGGGGGTGACGCTGCAGATGGGGGGGAGCGACCAATGGGGCAACATCACCGCCGGCCTCGAACTCATCCGCAAGGCGCAGGGTGGGGACGCCCATGCGCTCACCTTCCCGCTCATCACCAATGCCGACGGCACGAAGTTCGGCAAGAGCACCGGTGGCGGGTCGGTGTGGCTCGATGCGGAGCGCACGTCACCGTACCAGTTCTACCAGTTCTGGATGGGCGCCGACGACCGGGATGTCTCCCGCTACCTGCGGTTCTACACGCTGATGTCGCGCGAGGAGATCGAGGCGCTCGACGAGGCGGTACGCAGCGATCCGGGGAAGCGTGCCGCGCAGCGGGCACTCGCGTACGACGTGACGGCACGCGTGCACAGCCCCGATGCGGCGCGGGCTGCCCAGGAAGTGTCGGCGTTGCTCTTCGAGCGGGCGGACCCGGCCGGCCTGTCGGACGCGGCCCTCACGGCGCTGCGATCAGAGATCCGGTTTGCCGCGTATGCGCCGGTCGCGCAGCCCGCCATGGACGAGGTGGATGTGCTGCATGCCCTGCAGTTGCTGGGCCTCGCGGATTCCCGCGGCGCCGCGAAACGTCTGCTCGAGCAGGGCGGGATCAGCGTGAACGGCGAGAAACTCGCCCAGCCCACGGTGCGTCACGATCGCCTGCTGCGTGGTCGACATCTGCTCATCAAGAAGGGACAACGCGAGTTCGGTCTGCTGCACGTGCCCTGAGCACCCCACCGGCGCCGCGCGTTCAGAACGCCGGCGTCAATCCGCCAAACGCCCGGCTGACGTTCACGAACCCCACCGCGCGGGCCAACGCCCGCGCCCCCAGATCCGTGGACACGAGCGTCGCATACGGCAGCAGCCCGTCGCGCAGCAGCGCCTGCACGGTGCGGTGCAGGACGAGGTGCCCCAGGCCAATGTGCCGGAACGCCGGCGAAACGAGCACCCGCAGGCGCGAGAGGCGTCCGATCGGCGCACCGGCCGTGGCGAGCGCCACGAGCACGCCACCTCGCAGGGCTCCCACCCGCAACCGATCGGCGGGCGCCTCACGCTCGGGTGGCGGCGCGAAGGGGCGCCACTCCTCCGGCGACACATCGAAGCGCAGCGTCTCGAGCAACATGGGGGCGGGGCCGTAGACCAGCACGGCGTTGGCGTGCGGCTCTG
>Ga0315899_10002568_pt1 | contig 20042 bp, 6 predicted proteins | sample LakEriMetagenome_2_FD_203518 | JGI IMG/M metagenome (GOLD analysis project Ga0315899, IMG submission 203518) | Freshwater fungal communities from buoy surface, Lake Erie, Ohio, United States - Buoy 4 MA112 | ecosystem: Environmental > Aquatic > Freshwater > Lake | place: USA: Lake Erie, Ohio... | reverse complement strand
AAATGTCGACTAACTCACCCTGAGCGTTGAAGAGTTGAATGGTCTGACGCTCCGAAGAAGGCACATACACATCCAACGTCATATCATCATCCGACGGATTCGGATACACATTGAAGAAGAACAACGGCTTAATATCCTTCACCCCCGTAGGCGTGGTAATGTTGATGTCATCCAGATAAAGGTTATTTCCGCCATAGCTGGTAAACTCAAAACGCACGCGGAAACGATCATTAAACCATTCGGGATTCGTTAGTGAAATCGTGTTGCTCTCCCAATCAGCCGCAGAAGCAGGTGTAAAGAAAGAATTGGTATTCGCTGCCGTAGGCAAATTCGTCAAACCCTTGTGCAACTTGCGCAAACTCCATGTCGTTCCGCAATCACCCGAAACACTGATGCGCAAACGATCGTCTGTTTCATCAATGCGATTCGCATAGGCCCACTTGTACGTGATCTCGGCGCTCTCAACACCGGTCATATCCATTGTAGCCGTGTAAAACTCATCCGTATTTCCTGCATCCACACTGAAGTTGCGAATACGCAACGACTTTGAGCCTGAGTAAAAAGCATTTGGAGTAATCTCCCACGTTTCATCGCTGTCGACGTTATTGGTAATCCAACTGCCCGGCCATTCCGCCTCAAACCCTTCCGCAAGAGGAGCACTCAACATGCCACCGGTCAGCACACGCACAAACGCCGTTTCGGAGGCGCTGACACTCTGAACACCATTGCTCACGGTCAACGACACATTGTAAACACCCTCATTGGCATATACGTGCACAGGATTCTTGTGCACCAGCGGATCGGCACCACTCAAGGTCTGACCATCACCGAAATCCCAAGTCCAGCTTGTGACATTGTGATACGACTGATCAAAGAACGTCATCGTATCGCCGGCGCATACCGTAAACTGTGACGACGAAAAATCCGCCAGGCATAGTGGTGGATTCAAAACACCTGTCTCTTCCAAGTTGGCTTGCGTCCACAACTGATTGCGTTGCGCCGTATTGCTCTGCAATGCAGTACGCATGCGTGTGCGTTGACCTTCAGTAAACATGCGGCTGCAATAGGAATACTCCATGTAGTTCTGCACATTATCAACGGCACTGCCGCAAGAAGCGCCATCGAGGTTACACGTGGTGTAGCCAATGGTGTTTGGTGTATCGTTTACGTTATCATCAAAATCACAGTTTGAAGCCTCAGCCGGGTTATTGGTTGGACCCCACGTGTGGTACAAATTCAACCAGTGACCGACTTCGTGTGTGAGGGTGCGCGAACGTGCAATCTGACTTGTTTCAATAGAACCTACATAATCACTGCGCATCACAATGCCATCCACAAAGACACCCCAGTTGCCGTTTACATCACCGGGGAGGTTTGTGAATCCTGCAACACCACTGCCAATCGTCTTGCATACCCAAATGTTGAGATAGCTATTGCGTGGCCAGATGGAAAGCAGCTTCATGTCGGAGTTCGTTCCGTCGTTAGTTAAATCACTCACAACACGATTAACACCACTGTGGCAGTTGCCGTCGGGGTCGATGGTCGCCAAGCGAAACTCGATGTCGCAGTCTGCTGCTATAGCTGAAAACGCATCCACAATCACCGACGTATCGGCATTCTGCTTGCGGAAGTCTCGGTTGAGGATGAAAATGGCGTCATTGATTTGCTCCTGGCTGATGTTCTCCGGGCCATTTTCATGAATGATGTGAAAAACCACCGGGATGATATAGAGCTCTGACCCGCCACCACGCTGTGATTGCGCGGCTTGACACTCATTTTCCAGTGCTTCAGTAGCTCTCAGCGCTTCAGCGTGAGCATGGGGGTGACGGGCAAAAAGTCGCTCCTGCGCAGCCACTTGTCCACAGAAATGAGTAATGTGTTCCTGCGCAAACGTGAACGTGCACGACAGCGCAAAAACCACCAACGAAAACAGCTTCATCCGATTCATAATTATAGAAACAAAATTACACCCCCAAGGGTTCAACATCTACAGTTTACAGGGCGGATACCCTAACTCTTGGGTAACCCCATCTGAAACCCCTTCTAAAAACGGTCTGTTTCACGGAAAATCCATCGCGTGGCGTACTTTTGCGGTCCGTTTGAATATACCCATGAGCCAGAAAAATACCCGTAATTTTTGCATCATCGCACACATCGACCACGGTAAGAGTACCCTGGCCGACCGCCTGTTGCAGGTCACCAAAACCGTCGATGAGCGCAAACTAGTCGCTCAGACGCTCGACGACATGGACCTGGAGCGCGAAAAGGGAATTACCATCAAGGCCCACGCGATTCAAATGAACTACACGTTCAAGGGCGAGAAGTATGTGCTCAACCTCATCGATACGCCCGGCCACGTCGACTTTTCATACGAAGTATCACGTTCCATCGCTGCTTGCGAAGGCGCGTTGCTGATTGTGGATTCCACACAAGGTATCCAGGCGCAGACGATTTCGAACTTGTACCTGGCACTCGAACACGACTTGCACATCATTCCCATCCTGAACAAACTCGACCTGCCCAACGCAGAGCCTGAATTGGTGAAGGATCAGATCGTCGACCTCATCGGTTGCGACCGCGAAGACATCATTCACGCGTCGGGAAAAACCGGATTGGGTGTAGATGATATTTTGGCCGCGATTTGTGAGCGCATTCCGGCTCCACAGGGCGATGCCAACGCGCCATTGCAAGCGATGATCTTCGACTCGGTATTCAATTCATTCCGCGGTATCATTGCCTATTACCGCATGAAAAACGGCGTGCTTCGCAAAGGCGACAAGGTAAAGTTCATGAACCTCGATACGGTATACGCGGCTGATGAAGTGGGCATCATGGGACTCACACTGCAGCCCCGCGATGAGGTGCGTGCCGGTGATATCGGCTACATCATTTCCGGAATTAAGAAGGCGACCGAAGTAAAAGTGGGTGACACCATTACCCACCTCGATCGCCCGTGTACAGAGGCTGTAAAAGGTTTCGAAGAGGTTAAGCCGATGGTATTCGCCGGTGTTTATCCGGTCGATACCGACGACTACGAAGAACTCCGCGCTTCGATGGAAAAGCTTCAGTTGAACGACGCTTCACTAGTATTTGAACCGGAGAGTTCACAAGCCCTGGGCTTCGGTTTCCGTTGCGGCTTCCTCGGAATGTTGCACATGGAAATTATCCAGGAACGATTGGAACGTGAGTTCAACATGACGGTGATTACAACGGTACCTAACGTATCCTATTACGCTTACACGTCGAAGGGGGATAAACTCGAAATCCACAATCCATCAGAGCTTCCTGATCAAAACAAACTCGATTACGTAGAAGAACCATACATCAAGGCGCAAATCATCACCAAGGGTGATTTTGTGGGCGCCGTAATGACACTCTGTATTGAAAAGCGCGGCACCATCGTAGGACAAACCTACCTGACGGCCGACCGCGTGGAGCTTACATTTGAAATGCCTCTTGCAGAAATCGTATTCGATTTTTACGATCGCCTAAAAACGATTTCGAAAGGATACGCCTCATTCGATTATCATCCGATTGGCTACCAGCAAAGCGACTTAGTCAAAACGGACATCCTGCTTAACGGTGAACAAGTAGACGCGCTATCTGCGCTGATTCACCGCGACCACGCGTTTGATTTGGGTAAGAAAATCTGTATCAAACTGAAAGAGCTTATCCCGCGACAGCAGTTCGAAATCGCGCTGCAAGCCGCCATTGGTGCGAAAATCATCGCCCGCGAAACCATCAGCGCTCTGCGTAAAGACGTTACCGCCAAGTGTTATGGTGGTGACATCTCCCGTAAGCGTAAGCTGTTGGAAAAGCAGAAAGAAGGTAAGAAGCGCATGCGCCAGGTAGGTAGTGTGGAAGTGCCGCAGGAGGCGTTTTTGGCCGTACTGAAATTGAACTCCTAAATTTTCACAGCAAACACGCTCTACCAAACTCTCAGTCAGCGACGCGCTGCAGCACGTTGCTCCTTGACTAAGGGGAGACACTATTCCTAAATCACGCAACCATGTCGAATAACGATATCATGAAAAAATTGCGCGTAGCCTTAAAGCTGCGTGATACAGAGATTGTCAAGATTCTGAAGCTTGCTGATTTCGACATGACGGAGTCTGAACTCGGAGCGATCTTTCGCAATGAGGATCATCCGAAATACAAAGAGTGCGGCGATCAATTGCTGCGCAATTTTCTGAACGGATTGATTATTCACCTTCGCGGACCTATGCCTGCTGAAAAGCCTGCCGGTGAGGCGAAGCCACAAGCCGACAAGCCGAAACAGCACAAGCCGGAGCGAAAGCAGCTGCATTTTAAGAGGAAGCAGGGCTAGCGGACGCGCAGCAGCGCGTCCTGACTCGGAGTTTAGTTTTACTCCTTAATCCCCACAAGATCCATCATAAACGCATACTCCAGCGCTACTTCTTTCAGCGCTTCGAAACGTCCGCTCTTACCACCGTGTCCGGCGTCCATGTTGCACCAGAAGAGCAACAGGTTGTTGTCGGTTTTGTAGTCGCGCAGCTTGGCCACGTACTTAGCGGGTTCCCAGTACTGTACTTGGCTGTCCCAATAGCCTGATGTGACCAGGATATTCGGATAATTCTTCTGTTCGATATTGTCGTAAGGAGAATACGACTTCATGTAGTCGTAGTACTCTTTGTTTTTCGGATTACCCCATTCATCAAACTCAAACGTGGTGAGAGGAATAGTTTCATCGAGCATCGTGGTGATGACATCTACAAAAGGCACTGCGTTCACTACGCCGCGCCACAAGTCGGGACGCATATTGCAAATGGCGCCCATCAACAAGCCGCCTGCACTGCCACCCATCGCAAAGAGTTTCTCCTTGCTGGTGTAGTTGTTGGCAATCAAATGTTCTGCGCAGTTGATGAAGTCGGTGAAGGTGTTTTTCTTCTTCAGCAACTTACCGTCCTCGTACCAGTGGCGTCCCATTTCCTGTCCACCGCGAATGTGTGCGATGGCGAATACGAACCCGCGATTAAGCAAAGACAAACGTGCTGAAGAGAAGCCCGCATCCATCGTAGCTCCGTAAGAACCATACGCATAGAGCAGCGTTGGTGCTGATCCGTCGAGCGGTGTTCCTTTTTTGTACACGAGTGAAATCGGAACCATGGTGCCGTCTGTTGCCTTTGCATACAGACGTTCGCTGTTGTATTGGCTTGGATCATGACCACCAATAATTTCCTGCTGCTTCATGAGCGTGCGGTCTTTGTTGGTCATGTTGAAATCGTAGGTGCTCGCCGGTGTTGTCAAGCTGCTGTAACCGTAGCGCAGCACGTCGGTTTCGAATTCAGGATTCGATCCCACACCCGCAGCGTATGTTGGGTCTTGAAACTCGACATAGTATTCCGATTTGTTGTCCCAGCGAATGACGCGAATTTGGTTAAGCCCTTCTTTGCGTTCTTCCACCACGAGGTAGTCTTTGAAAATCTCGATGCCTTCCAGCAGCACATCAGCGCGGTGGGCAATGACTTCCTGCCAGTTGTCTTTGGTGGTAGCGGTTTCCGGACAACTCATCAAGCGGAAGTTTTTAGCCTCGAGGTTGGTGGTGATATAGAAGCGATCACCGTAGTGGTCGATGCTGTATTCCAGGTTGCGCTCACGCGGTTGAATGACCTTGAACTCACCAACGGGTGCATCGGCGCTCAACACGCGGTATTCATTGCTGAGTGTTTGGTTGGAGCCAATCACCATATACTTCTTACTCTTCGTTTTGTAAACGAAACAAGAAAACTCCTCATCCTTTTCTTCAAACACGAGGGCGTCGTTTGCTTGCGGCGTGCCGAGTGTGTGACGCCAAATTTGGAATTCGCGCAATGTTGTTGAGTCCTTCTTTACATAGAACAACGTCTTGTTATCGTTGGCCCATACGGGACATCCGGCAATACCTTCAATTTTATCGCTCAACATCTCGCCCGTTTGAATGTTGCGGAACGATGCATTATAAATACGACGGCTAATCAGGTCTTCGCTGTACACCAAAATCGCATTGTCCTCACTCACGTCCAATCCACCGAGCGCCCAGTAGTCGTGGCCTGCAGCCATAGCAGGACCGTTGACAAGAATCTCTTCCGTACCGGTTTCCATGCTGTCTTTCTTGCGACAATTGAAGGCGTAATCCTTTCCCGCCTCGTAGCGTGTGTAGTACCAATAGCCGTTCTGCTTCACGGGCACACTTTGATCGGTTTCCTTGATACGTCCCTTCATTTCTTCGAAGAGTTTCGTTTGAAACGCATCGGTGTGCGCCAGCATCGACTTGGTATACGCATTCTCGGCGTTGAGGTAGTCGAGCACGTCTTTGGTTTGTTGATCGCGCGTGGAGTCGGGAGCATTCTTTTGCTCATCGCTGAGGCGCATCCAGTAATAGTTGTCGACACGGGTATCACCGTGTTCGGTCATTTCAAAGGGAATTTTCTTGGCCATAGGTGGCGTTGCGGTTTGTTGAGTAACGGTAGAGTTACAGGAGGCGAAAATAAGGCTGATAGCGAGGAGTGAAAGTGGTAAGCGCATGTGGAGGGGGATTACGGATGACAGGTGACAGATGACAGATTGGGACGGGGGGCTACTGCGAGTTTATTGGAATATTATTCTTTCGTACGAATTAATGCCATTGCATGAAAGCGGTTTTTTGGTAGGCATAGATATGCCTTTTTGGCATAGAGTGTATCGAAAGTGGATTTAAATATTTGCTCATGAAAAATGAAATCAAAGAGCTATCATACAGCTTCGGAGTCGGAATAGTCAGGCATCACAGCAAACTAGTCGGTAGGGGAGCGCTTTCTTTAGGTTTACAGCTTCTGCGATCGGGAACTGCTGTTGGTGCTTTATATCGAGAAGCCGAGTTCGCCCAGAGCCGTGCAGATTTCATTAACAAGCTATCTGTTTCCCGCAAAGAATGTAATGAAAGCCTTTATTGGCTGCAACTTCTTCACGACACCGGCTTCATTGATTCTTCAGATTATTACTCGCTTTCCAAACAAGCCCAGTCACTCCTAAATCTGTTAACAGCAATCATTCGCACCACCCTAGCCAACACCACAAAAAAATCTCCCCGCGCCAATCCGTAATCCGTCATCCGTCATCTATAATCCGTCATCTGTAATCTGTCATCCGTAATCTGTCATCCGTAATCCGCATACACCTTATCTTCGCCACCCCACACCTCCCTTATGTCAAGAATCCTCACAGGCATCCAAAGCACCGGCACACCGCACCTCGGCAACATCCTCGGTGCAATCATGCCGGCAATTGAAGAAAGTAAAAAGCCCGAAAACGACAGCTTTTTGTTCATCGCCAACCTGCACACGCTCACGGCGGTGAAGGATGCGGCGGCTATTCGCGAGCATACCTATTCGGTGGCGGCGGCTTGGCTCGCGTGTGGACTCGACACTAAAAAGACCACGTTCTATCGTCAGAGTGATGTGCCGGAGGTTACCGAGCTGACGTGGTACCTGCAGTGTTTTACGCCGTTTCCGATGTTGGCCAACGCTCATAGTTTCAAAGACAAGAGCGACCGTTTAAGTGATGTGAACGCCGGTTTGTTTGCCTACCCCGTGCTGATGGCAGCCGATATTCTGCTCTACGGTGCGGAGATTGTTCCTGTTGGAAAGGACCAGATTCAGCACCTGGAAATTGCGCGGGATATCGCCGAGGCATTCAACCATCGCGTGGGTGATACGCTGGTGGTTCCGCAATCAAAGATCAATGAAGAAACGCAGTACATCCCCGGCACCGACGGACAAAAGATGAGTAAGAGCTATGGCAACTTCATCGATATTTTTCTTCCGGAGAAAGAGTTGAAAGACGTCGTCAACAAGAAAATAGTAACCGATGCAACGCCACTGGAAGAGCCCAAAGACGCGGAAGGCAGCGTTGTGTACAAACTGTATAAGCTCGTTGCGCCTGCAACGGATGCAGCGACGTTAAAGTCGAAACTCGAAGCCGGAGGCTACGGCTGGGGCCACGCCAAGAAAGACTTGCTTGAGGCCATCATGGTGCGCTTCGCAGAAGAGCGTAAGGCGTATGACCACTACATGCAGGATAAGCTGGATTTAGACCGTCGTTTGCATGAAGGCGCTGATAAAGCGCGCATCACAGCGTTAAGCACCTTGCAGGATGTTCGTCGCGCCCTGGGCTATTAATAAAATACCTATCCGCTATTATTCGGCGTAAGTGTAAAATTTACACTTGCAGTATTGTCTTTGTTACATTTCTTCTACATTTGTTAGGCTTGTAAAAGCCAAAACAATTAAGGGGACGCTTACACCCCAACTATTTAATTAACCTTACAAAACGTTCATGAAACGGATTCTATTCATTCATGTAATGGCACTGTTGTGTGCTGTTCAATCACACGCTCAAAACTCACTGAATTCAGGCGATTTCAGCACCGGATCCTGGGGATCAGGTCAATCCATGAGCGCATCAGCAGGCACTTCCTTAATCATTACCAAGGCCGTAACTACTTCCGGTGACAAGTACTTCCGCTTCTTCGGAGATGGCAGTCCATGCGGTGAATACCAGCCTAACACTAATGGTGATTTTTTCACGCACAACACAGCTGTGACTACTCCGAACGCAAACTGCGGAAACGCCAATGCGTGGCGCGTAAACGTACCCACTGCCACATCCAACGTCGTTTTCAAAACAGATGGCGGAAATGATGGTATCGATCGCAGCATTGTGTATGTGATCCAAGGCACGGTTCAGTCGGTGAGCAGTGTTGCTCAAAGCCCCACTTCCGGAAACGTATTTCCGAGTCAGGCCGTAACCGTAACCGCCACGCTAAGCGGCGCTTTTGCGACAGGACAAGCCGCATATATGCGCTATACCACCAACAGTTATTCCACATCTACCGTTGTGACCATGACCGGTTCAGGCACATCATACACGGCAACTATCCCGGCATCAGCCAATACACCGGGCGCGTCATTGAGCTACTATATTTTCACCTCCGGTGATACAGCACCTGCCGCGGATGGATCTGACGCCGACTTTGCCACCATCAACCTCAACAACAACAGCGGCTCTAATTACACTTACACCGTTGCATCCGGTTGGACAACGGCAGCAGCAGGTAACTGGGGAACTGCGGGCACATGGACAGCCAATGCAATACCACCAACTGCCACGAACCTTGGAACGGTAACAATTAATCACTCGGTGACACAAAACACGGCTGCATTAGCATCGAGTATCACCATTAGCGCTACCGGCACACTCACAGCAACCGCCAACACGCTTACCATTAGCAACAACACCACGGGTACGACTTTCACTAACTCAGGAACGATGGCCCTTTCGGGAACACACGCTGTAACCTTTGCGGGAACAGCAACGCATACGGTCTCGGGTACAGCCGCGTTCAACAACATCAACACCACCACGGGTGTTAACTTTGGATCATCTTCGACCATCAACGGCACATTCACCATCAACGCCGGAGGATTCGTTTCAACAAACGCTCCGATCTACGGTACGTCTTCAACATTGACGTACAATACAGGTGGCGCATATGCTGCCGGAACAGAGTGGACGGCTAATGCACAGACAGGACAAGGGGTTCCGAACAATGTTACTACTTCAACCGCTTCTACCAGTGTGAATTTTAGTGCTTCTACCCAGTACCGTCGCTTACGCGGTACGCTCACTATTTCTGCTTCTACAACATTTGCGCTTTCAACTGCGGCCGGTGGCGATCTGCAAGTCGGCGGCGACTTCGTCAACAACGGAACATTTACGCACAACGCAAGGGCTGTAACATTCAATGGCACAGCTGCTCAGGCCTTGAGTGGAACACTCAATGGAACCACCACCACGAATCGCTTCCCTTTCCTGTTCATATCCAATACTTCAGCAACAGTTACTGCGAACGTTGCGGTTAACGCTGCCACAACAGGATCGGCCAACAGTTTTACCATTGATGCCGGTGCAACCTATACGCAAGCCACAGGTGCTCTCACTGTGCAGGGTGCTGCTGCAACAGTAACCTTCTTAATTAACGGAACATACATACATACAAGTACTACAGCGGCAAGTTATCCCGGCGCTGGTTCAGTAAGTGTTTCTTCAACGGGCACCTACGTTCACAACAGCGCTGCTGGATTCTCAACACCGCTCAACTCGATCACGTTTGGCACGGGTTCTACCATGATTTATCGCGGTAGCTCAACGCTCACACCGTCTGCGTCTTTCAGCGGTAGAACGTATCACAACTTATCGTTCGAATCCACTTCCGGAGCTCTTTCAGTATCCGGCACAGGTGCGAGTAGTCTTACTATCAACGGTAATCTCTCCGTTGGTGCCGGTTGCACAGTAGGACTTAACGTTACCGGCACACCCGGTCACTCAATCAAAGGAAATATCACCATCGCTTCAGGAGGAACCTTTAACTACAATCCGGCAACAGCAGGAACCTTCAACCTCAACGGCACAACCACGCAGACCATTGCGGCAGCGGGTACATTTACAACAGGTGCAAACGCCACCATTGCTGTGGGTGCGACATCCACGGTTGATTTCGGGGCAACATCCGCGATTGCAGGTTCGGGAACGTTCACCACGGCGTCGGGTTCGACAATCATCACCGCCAATACCTCCGGTTTAAATGGATCGCTCACATTAACCAACAAAACACTCAATGCGGGCACCAACTACACTTTCAATGGGTCGTCTGCACAAGTGACCGGCGCTCTGCTCGCAACGGCCAATAACGTGACCGTTAACAACGCCGCAGGACTCACCTTGAGCGCTTCCGCAACATGCAATGGCACACTTACCCTCACCAGTGGTAACCTAACACTAAGCACCTTTGATTTAACGCTCGGCGCTTCTGCTGCTACTAGCGGTGCATCAGCCTCCAAGTATGTAGTTACCGGCAGCACAGGCCAGTTGAAGAAAGCCTCGCTTACTACCGCATTCACGTTCCCGGTCGGTAACGCAGCCTACAACCCAATCACCATTACGAACACCGGAACCTCTGATACCTATGGAGTCATTGCTTCAGATGGCGCGGTGCCGGATGCAACCATCTCATCCGCTGCAGTCAATCGACGCTGGATTGTGACTGAAGGCACTGCCGGCGGCGGTAACCTGAGTGTAACAGCACAATACAACACCGGCGAAACGGGCGGTACATACACCACCGGTTCTCAAGTTTATGTTGGATTGTACGTACCAACCACCTGGACAACCGTAACCACCACTGTCAGTGGATCGAACCCGTTCACCGCTGCCGGTTCAGGGTTTACACAATCATTGCCAACCAGCGGAACAACCGCCTATTTCGCCATAGGTAACGAGGGCATGGCGCTCACAGCTCCCACGGTTACTACGACCACAACAGCGTCTTCAATAACCAACACCAATGCATCTACCGGTGGACAAAGTATTACGGGATCTTCCCTCTCAGCGAAGGGAGTAGTCTACAGCACAGCGGCAGTAAGCACATCGCCTACACTATCGAACAGTGTCCTTACCGACGGCGCAACAACAACCGCGAACTTTACGAGCAACCTAACGGGCCTTGACGCGGAAACACAGTACTACGTGCGAGCTTACGCTACCAATGCGGCTGGCACAGGTTATGGTCCTGCCATTAATTTCCGAACACTCTCAAATCCGGCGACTGCGCAAGCGAGCGCATTGAGCGCAACAGCCAGTGCATCAGGTGAACTCACCATTAACTGGACAGGTGCTACATTCCCGGGAACAGGAGCAACACAAGGTGGTTATGCTCTGATCTACGGAACCGGATCTCCAACATTGTCCTCAGCAAATGGAAACGCTCCTACTGCAGGTGTTGGCACACTCATCACAATTACACCGACCAACTTGCCAACTGCACCGGCAACATCGTATGTGTTGAATGGCCTTACCGGTGGCACTTCGTATAACTTCCTGCTGGTGCCATTTACATGGGACGGCAGCAATGCAGCGACTTACAACTATCTGACAACGTCGGCACCAACTGCCTCAGCTACAGCAATCACCAACCCCGCCATTACGACCACTACCGCTATCACAAGCATTACGAGCTCATCCGCTTCAAGCGGTGGCTCCGGCATTTCGGCAAACGGCGGAACCATTTCTGCTAAAGGCGTCGTTTGGAATACTTCAACAGCTCCTACGACAGCGAATAGTTCAACCACAGACGGAACGGGAACAGCGGGCTTCAGCAGCTCACTCACCTCGCTCAGTGCGCAAACACTTTACTACGTGCGTTCCTACGCCACCAATGATGTGGGTACCGCATATGGCAATGAACTGACATTCTATACCTTGTCGAATGAGCCTACTGCAGCGGCAACAGCCTATACTGCAACAGCCAACGGTTCTTCTCAAATCGATTTGAGCTGGACAGCTGCAACCTTCCCTGGCAGTGGCGCAACCAACAACGGTTACATCATCCTGCGTCGCATCGACAGCACTAACCCAACGACCACCAGCGTAACCGATGGTGTTGCTCCTGCAAGTTTGTCGCTTCCATCCGGAACAACGCTGGTAACGACAATTACTGCGGGCACAACGACTTCATACAACAACACAGGACTTGCCGCTTCAACACAATACAATTACATCATCATTCCATTTACTTGGAATGGAAGCAACGCTGCAACGTACAACTACTACTTGACCTCTGCGCCAAACGCAAACGCGACAACGGATGCGGGTCTTCCAACGGTTGACGTTACTGTTGCGGCTTCAAGCATCACAAACAATACGGCATCAAGCGGTGGTAACGATTTGATTGAGGGTGGAAGCGCGATTACATCAAAAGGTGTTGCTTACAACACCGCCGGCACACCGACAACCGCCGACAATACCACAAGCAACGGCAGCGGAACGGCCAACTTCACCAGTTCGCTAACGGGACTTTCTGCACAGACCCTTTACTACGTGCGCGCATACGTGACGAACTCGGCAGGAACGGGATACGGCAATGAAATTTCCTTCCGCACGCTCTCCAACCCGGCAACTGCTCAAGCAAGCGGATTGTCAGCAACGGTAAGCGCTTCAGGTGAGTTGACTATTAACTGGACAGGCGCTACATTCCCATCATCAGGCGCTACACAGGGCGGATATGCGTTGATTTACTCCACATCTTCACCAACGCTTAGTTCGACAAACGGAAATGCTCCCGCAGCCGGTGTAGGAACGCTTATTACAATTACACCCACAAACCTGCCCACAGCACCCGCAACATCGTATGTACTGAGCGGATTGACCGGAGGAACCACTTACAACTTCCTACTTGTTCCTTTCACATGGAATGGCACAAATGCAACGACCTATAACTATCTGACAGCATCAGCTCCGACAACATCCGGTCTTGCTGTAACTGCAGCTTCCGTAACAACTACAGCCATCTCTTCCATAACAGCCTCAACCGCAAACAGCGGCGGAAGCAGTGTTAGCGCTGGCGGCGGAAGTATTTCTGCCAAAGGTGTTGTTTGGAACACAGCAACAGCGCCAACGCTCGCTAACAGCTCAACCAGCAATGGCACCGGAACAGCGGGTTATACATCCAACCTGACCTCACTCAGCGCAGAAACACAATACTTCGTGCGCGCCTATGTGACCAATGAATTGGGAACAGCATACGGCAACGAGCTAAACTTCCGTACGCTTTCAAACGCTCCAACAGCACAAGCATCAGGATTAAGCGCATCAGCGACATCAGCAAGCAACATCGACTTAACCTGGACAGCAGCAACCTTCCCGGGTTCCGGGGCCACGGTAACAGGGTATGTGTTGTTGCGCGCAACGTCGCCGAACACACCTTCACTCGGTAATAGCAATGGTGCTGCTCCAACAGCAGGTGCCAACACCACCATTGTAAGCTCAGCCATTTCAGGGGCCGCTACTTCGACCTCCAGTAGTGGTTTGGCGGCTATCACGGCCTACAACTACCTGTTAGTGCCATTCACGTGGGATGGTGTAAACGCATCGACCTACAACTACCTGACAACGTCGGCACCGATTGCCAACGCCACCACATTTGCGTCATTGCCTGTTGCGCAACCCACCGTATTGACACACTCCGCAGTAACTGCAACAACCATCACAACATCCTGGACAGCAGCCGGCGGTGGACCATCAGGTTACATCGTGCTGCGTTCAACCGGCTCGTCGCCGGATACTGATCCTGTTTCAGGCACATCCTACACCGCGGGCAATACCCTTGGTAACGCAACGGTAGTATTTGTTGGCGCCGCCGTTACAACAGGCGCTCAAACAGGCCTTGTTGACGGAACCACTTACTACTACGAAGTATACAGTTACAATGGAACCGGCAGCACACGCAACTACCTCACCACCTCGCCGTTGAGCGGAACACAGGCTACAACAGCTGTAAGTGCTCCTACCGCAACTGCAGGAACCACCATTACCGACAGCGGCTTCACGGCTAACTGGGGTAGTGCGGCGGGGGCGGCAAGCTATCAGCTGGATGTTTTCCCATTAACCTATGATTCGTTCGATAACGCCACAACCCTTTTCTCTGTTACAAGCGGAACCGGCACGTACTATTCGGGTAACTCTGCAGCAGGAGATTCTCCTGCCACAACCACGTTTGTATCTAACGGAACACACAGTTTCGGTAAGAGTAATGGAAGCGTAAGTGTGACAACTACGAATATCAACACAACCGCTCTTGCCTCTCCTCAACTCAGCTTTAAAGTAGCCTCGTTCTCTATTGCAAGCACCGGCAACGGAGCGGACGGTACGGATATCGTAACTGTCGAAATCAGTGCTGACGGTGGTAACACGTACAACAGCACCGTGCGTGTTTTAGGCAACACCAACGCTCGCTGGAGTTTTACTTCAGGAACCGGCGTAGCTTCAACAACCTATGACGGTGATGCAACACCGGTTGACTTCACGCCGGCCGCTGGAGGGGCACGCACTACTGATGGATACAGCACGGTGACCGTTACGGGCTTGCCTTCCACAACCAATATGCGTGTTCGAATCACCTTAGTGAACAACACCGTTAACGAGCGCTGGCTTATTGATAATTTCACCATCAGCCCCGCTCCAGCAAACGTGAGCGGATACAACAGCTTGTCTGTAGCCGGAACAACTCAAACAGTTACCGGACTTTCAAGCAACACCACATACGGTTACGTTGTTCGCACAGTCGGAACCAATACAACGTCCGGTAACTCAAATACGATCGCTGTGACCACGCTTGTTGGACAAAGCGATGCGGATTATCGCACGATTGCATCGGGTAATTTCAACACCGCGAGCAACTGGGAATACAATGATGGTACTTCTTGGGTAACAGCAACTCAAGCGCCCGGCGCCAACAATAACACAACTGTTCAAGCCGCACATAGCATCACGATGAACGTTGCGCATAGCATGAATACCGGAAAAACAATGACGGTTAACGGTGCATTAAGCACAGGTACGTTTGTTATCTCAGGCGGTACGTTTACACTTGCTTCCGGTGCTACGCTGACCGTTGGTTCAGCCGACGGTATCGCATCAACAGGTGCTACAGGTAACATTCAAACAACCACGCGCACCTTCAATGCGGCAGCGAATTATATCTACGCCGGTGCTGCAGCTCAAATCACAGGAACCGCACTGCCAACAACGATCACCGGTTCGCTTGCGATTCAATCAGGAGCAAATACCGTTACGCTCACCAATGCGCCAACAACAACGGACTCACTCAGCTTGCAGTCAGGGTTGTTTGCAATTGGAAGCGGCGCTACACTCAACATCAGTGCAAACGGTAAGGTCGTAGCAGCGAGCGGCGACTTTGCAACAGGTGCTACCGCGGGTACGATCAATTTTGTGGGATTAGGTAGCTTCAGTGGTAACAGTAATCCATACAACGTTTACGCAAACAATGGAGTCAACTTCGGAAGTGGAACCGTTACCATTCAAAATGGTGGAACCTTCCGCATCAACAGCGGTGGTTATGTCGATACGAATGCTCCATTCTATGGGTCAGGTTCAACGCTTCAATACAATGTAGGTGCAACCTATGGCCGAAACCTGGAGTGGAGCGCATCGACCGGTCGGGGTTATCCTCATCATGTAACGATATCCAACAACACCACAGTGAATCCCGTTGGAACAGCCGGAGCCTATGCGGCAGTGGCACTGCGCACAGCAGGCAACCTCACCATAGACAACGGATCCTCTCTATACCTGGATTTCGGTGGAAACAACATGACCGAAGACCTCGTCATCCTGGGCGACATGACCATGAACGGTAACTTCTCGGGAAGCGGCGCCTCAGGGTCTGACATCTTCGTTGGAGGCAATTGGACGAACAACGGCACCTCGGCAAACTTCTTCCCGAATTCACGCGCTGTTTTCTTGAATGGTACAGGAACTCAAACGATTGCCGGTACAAACGCGTCATTCCCGGTATTCCCTTACCTCTTCATTGATAAAACAGCGGGATCAGTTGTCTTGAGCAGAGATGTGCAAGTCAGCACGCAATTCGTACTCTCCAGTTCGAACGTCGCAAACATCAATGCCGGCAGCTTCACGCTCAACGTGAGTGGAACAGCTACCACAGCCCTCGACCGTCAAGGGTCCGGTTACGTCATCGGAAACCTCCGTCGCGGCATCGGCACAGGCACCAACAGCTATGCCTATCCTATTGGTGACGCATCGAATTACACACCGGTGTCACTAGACTTTAACAATGTGACAGGAGCAGGCAATGTGACCTTGAAATCAACTGCTGCTGAGCAAAGTCAAATCGGCAGCAGCGGACTCGACAGCACATTATCAGTCAACCGTTACTTTACAGCGACCAATAACGCAACCACATTTACAAGCTACACCGCAACCCTAAATTTCGTTAGCGGTGATCGTGATGCCGGCATCACAACGAATGACTTGCTGGTCGGATTGTATAACTCTACATGGTCATACCCTACAGTTGGAACTATTACCGCAACCAGTATTCAAGCTTTCGGTGTTGCTTCATTCGGTGACTTCGCTATCGCTGAATGCAAGTCTCCTGCAATCTACACGGTGACCGGCGGTGGTGAATACTGCTCAGGAAGCGGTGGGGTGGATGTGAGTATCAACGACTCGGAGCTGGGCGTAAGCTATCAGCTCAAGAAAGACGGTGTGAATGTAGGCAGCGCAGTAGCGGGTACCGGTAACACATTGTCGTTTGGCAACCAAACCGCCACAGGTCTGTACTCGGTGCTTGCCAACAGCCTTGCTACAAGCGGTTGCAACAACACGATGACCGATAGCGTGCTAGTCAATGTCAATAGCGTAGTTATACCATCCATATCTATTGGCGCAAGCGCAACCACCTTCTGTGACGGCACTTCAGTAACATTCACCGCTACGCCACAATTCGGTGGTTCAACACCTTCTTATCAGTGGAAAGTAAATGGCAGCAACGTTGGAACGGATAATACCACTTTCAGCACATCGACGCTCGTTGATGGTGATGTGGTGACATGCTTGCTCACCAGCAGCGAAGAGTGCCCGAGTCCGGCAACAGCCACAAGCAACAGCATTGAAGTTGCGGTTGTCTCTTTCGAAACGCCTTCGATTAGCATTAGTCTAAGTTCAGGAACAACAATCTGCAACGGCGACCTCATCACCATATCCTCGACTCCCTTGTTTGGAGGTGGTCTGCCAACCTTCGACTGGTTGGTGAATGGCGTTTCCACCGGTGACGCAGATTCAACGTTCAGCACATTTAGCTTAAACAACGGGGATCAGGTAAGTTGCATTTTCACATCCAACTTCTTGTGTACCACGGTTGGTGCCGACACCAGCAATACGCTAACGTTTACCGTTGTTACTCCGCCTCAAGTAGACGCCGGTACCAACATGACCACGTGCGGAACAACGGCGTTCACCTTTGCCAATGGAGCAACCAACAGCAACACAACAAGTATCGCCTGGACAGAAAACGGCGCAGGAAGCATTACGGCAGGAGCCAACACGCTCACGCCAACCTACACGCCTGCAGCAGGTGATTTAGGAACAACAGTAACCTTTACCTTGACCGGTTACGGCAACAGCCCTTGCGCAGAAATTGCTGATAACGTACTGCTCCAAATCGATGCGCTCACATTGTATTATGATGATGATGACAGCGATGGTTTTGGAGACCCACTAAGCTCTCCGGTAGCGTCGTGCACCCCAATCGGCGGCAAGGCAGCCAACAACACCGACTGCTGCGACACCAACGCCGACATCAACCCGATGTGTGAGTGGTGGGCAGATGCCGACGGCGACGGAGTGGGTGGATTCATCTTCACTACGGGTTGCGTTAGCGGATGTTCCGGCTTTGCATCAACGATTCCTTATTATCCGGGCGCACATGGTGGTGCACCTTACGGCATCGACTGTAACGATGGCTCTTCAACAGCCTATCCCGGTGCAACGGAACTTTGCGGCAACGCCGTTGATGACGACTGTGACCAAACCATTGATGAAGGTTGCAGCGGCATTGTCAATGATGGTTTCGCTTACGCGTCATTGTTGAATGTCAACACCTCCTCTGCCTATTACCCGAGTTGTCAGAACATCAACGGAAGCGTGCTCAATGCTGACGTCTCCGCAGAAGGTAATCCTGCCAACGTAGCTTCAGGTGCCGGTCGTGATTCCTGGTACCGCTTTGTAGCTCCTTCTTCGGCTGCTCGCATCCGAGTAGTTCCTACCGGATTTGATGCTGTTGTTGAATTGCGCACGGCTGCGCACCCTGCCGGTCAGGTGGATGTCGAAAATGCCAATGCAACGATTGGCGGAACTGAAATCATGAACGTTTCCGGATTAACCATTGGTCAAACCTATTACGTAGCTGTTCGAAACTATGATGTTTCAGCCGGCGGAACATTCACCATTTGCGTTTCGCCATTGATGCCGAGTGGTTGCGGAACCGCACAACCTACCGGTGGTTACTCCCTGTGTACTTCATACAAAGCAATCTACCGTGGAGCTACAAGCTATACGTTCAACTTCACCGGCGTTGGCGGAACTGCTCCTACCCCTTATGCTACAACAAGTGCAACCGTTTCAAACGGTGTAATTCCATTAAGCAACTCGTCTCTGGCACTTCGTAATGGCGGTATTTACAACATACGTGTCGATGCGAACTATACGCTACTCAATGGCGCAGGTGTGACTGATCCAACAATCACAATCCTCGGCCCGACCACCGGCTGTCTGAACCGCACGATTGCGGCGGCTCCGCAATTGGAAGTTCGCACATCACAGCGTTGTCCTACGACGTTGTTCCGCTCTACGTATCTCGCCGCTGTTCCGATTACAGGAAATGGTAACGCTTGCGGGGCGGTCGCCTACAACTACCGCTTTACGCGCGTAAGCGATTGCACAGGTACAACAGCGATTGGTAGCTCATTCGTGGTGACGACACCGAATGCTTCACCATTCCTGTCGCTCTATGCTGCCTTCCCAAACAGTACCTATCCTTTGCCTAACCTGGGTTACTGGAAAGTCGAGGTTGCTCCGGTGTTCTCGTACGGCGCCACGGCTTATGGTCCGGCACGTGTGATTCAAGTAAATAATACGGCGGCGAGCACCATGCTACCGGAAGAAGCTATTGCAGCTGAACGCTCGGAAACCATGTTTACTGACGTAGAACTCTATCCAAATCCGGGTTCAGGCGATCGCGTAATCGTCACCGCAGAATCTGAATTGCCGATAACCCAATGGGCGATATTCGATGAGCTCGGAAGAAAAGTAGAAGGCTATCAGGTGATTCCGATGGACGGTATCCACTACGAACTGGTGTTCAACAACACCCTCGCCGGTGGACTTTACCACATCACCTGGCTCGCCGATGGAGAGCCTCACAACACCAAGTGGGTTGTGAGCGGACAAGAATGACGCATTACAAGTGACTAGTGACGAATGACTAGTGACAAATAAAAAAGGCCACCGCGTGAAAACGGGTGGCCTTTTTTCATGCATTGAAGATTGGGAAAAAACGCAGTCCAAATTCCGGTCTCTATACATATTCCTGTCATAATCCAAATTCCGGAGTCGGGGCGCCCTCGTGG
>Ga0315899_10002566_pt1 | contig 20057 bp, 19 predicted proteins | sample LakEriMetagenome_2_FD_203518 | JGI IMG/M metagenome (GOLD analysis project Ga0315899, IMG submission 203518) | Freshwater fungal communities from buoy surface, Lake Erie, Ohio, United States - Buoy 4 MA112 | ecosystem: Environmental > Aquatic > Freshwater > Lake | place: USA: Lake Erie, Ohio... | reverse complement strand
TCGAAGTTCTTTTTTGTGACGGGATCGACTCCAAAGAGGAAGCACCTTCGAACTACACGAGCGCACAAATGTACGGTTGCCACCTCTGTAGGTTGAAAAATTTCTGCTCGCGCTAATCTCGCCATGATTTAAACTCCCGAGTAGGGACTAAAAGCAATCAATTTAGATCGCAGAATTAGAGAATCCTAAATGCCCTTCGTCAAGTCGCAAAACACACAAAGGGTGTGTCCCTATGATGCCCGCAAGTGTTTGACTCGAATAGCAAAGATGAACAAATGGGGGCCAGATAAATGCGAACAGAGAATGGATACGATAGTTCGATGGCTGAAACACTCGGCGAGAATCCACAAGGTTCCATTCTTCGAACCAGCAGTGAAGCTGCTTATCAGAAAAGCAATAAAGAACTCACGGTCGCAGTCACAACTGCCGCCCGCAAAGACTGCACGCTAGCCTATTGTCTCGCATCCATCGAATCCTGCGGCTGGACGCCGATAGTCTTTGCCGAACCCGGCTCAACGGAAACGGACTATCAAACGATTCAAAACGAAACAAAGCTCGGTATTTGGCACAATTGGCTTCGTTCCTGCCGATGGTGTCTAGAGCACTCCAGCACCGACTATATCATGACTGTTCAAGACGATTCGCTATTTCATCCGGATAGTAAATCGTTCGTAGATGCAATGTCCTGGCCGTCCAACTGTGGGTTCGTGTCACTATATACGCCCAAGCACTACTCGATTCAAAAGTCTGGGGAGTTGCGCCCGACCGGCATCAATCGCATTGTTACCAATAGCCTGTGGGGCGCGTGTGCTCTGCTTTGGAAACGATCCGTTCTATCGCAAGTTCTCGAAACACCCACATGCAAATACTGGCTCGGTGCCAAGCCAAAGTCAGGCGCAAAGTCAGTCATCGAGAATCGTAGGCTCAATCCTCACTTGATCGCCAATAGCGATACCGCGATCGGAAAGGCCGTCAATCGACTTGGCTTGTCGATGTACTTTGTAGACCCGTCACCCGTCCATCATGTGGCAAGGTACTCCACCATTTCACACGGCGACAATTCAGGACGTCGCAACTGCTATAGATGCGCTGACTTTGAAAAGCCACTTTGGGATCAGGTCTACAATTGAAATTCATCACCTCCCTCAGTCGCCACCGCATCGAGCGTCAACAGTATTGTCTCAAGACCTGGCAACAGTACGGCGAGATAACAGCCGTACAATCAGCCGCTGACATTGATATACTGACACCCCATTTTCCCGAGGTTCGATTTGTTGAGACGGACAAAACGGGTAGCCACAAGTATTGTCTACCAAACCGCGTAAGCATCAAGGCGATGATTGATCAAGGCCCTGGCTTGTTGATCAACAGTGATATCAAGATCGACTCCAGGCACGAGGATTTTCAAGCAGACTGGGAACCCGAGACGGGGCAATTTAACGTTGGCGTTCGTTACGATTTCGACGGACCTGGTCTGCCAAAGATAATGAACATGTACGGGATCGATGCGTTCCTAATTACAGAGGAGGCGATGGAGCTCATTCCCGATGTGGGGTTTGTAATCGGAGTATCGGTCTGGGACTATTGGATTGTATGGCACATGATGACGGAGCGATTCCGAATCAAGGCGAAGACAACGCCAGGCCTACTACACTTGCGTCATCCACAGAACTGGGGCGAGCGAGACACCGAAATAGGCCTCTCGATCATGCGATCCGTGTACGGTCTCAGCGATCCCAAGAAGATCCTGGACTCGGTTATTCCAATTGCAACAAATCGAAAACGCTAGAAACAAAGGGAATCGATTACGATTCAGAGATAGCTCTGGCAGTCGACGGGATCAGCGAGTAACTATCGGCGATAGTTGCGATCGAAACCTTTGCAAATCTGTGGCGAGCATGTTACCCAAGTGGCAGCCTCTGCTTGACGCTAGTACCCCAACCCACTGTTACAATTCGAACTTCTGCTGAAAGTAAGTTCAGCTCAATCCGGTTTGGGTGACCGGTGCGAGTTGGCAGCGAGAGCATGCTCTGAGGCTTGGACTCAATTTGGACGTGATTCTTTGAAAGGCAAAGTCGAAGAAGATTTCTCCAAAAACCTGTTGACACGCCTAACGTATGTAGGCAACAATACCTACACACGGTAGGTAAAAACAATCTGGAGATAGCGAATGATGAAACCCGACACCACACCGCTAACCGAAGCACAGCGGGAAATCATGGAAGTTGTTTGGAACTACGACGAAGTCACCGTCAGTCAAGTCCGTGACGAACTTGCTCAAAAGCGTGATGTGGCACGAAACACGGTTCAAACCATGATCGTACGACTCGAAGAACGCGGTTGGCTCAAACACCGCGAAGAAGGTCGAACTTTCTGGTATTCGGCCAATAGGCCACGCGCAGCTTCTCTTGGGGCGAAAGTGGCTCAGATGATAGATCGGTTGTTTGCTGGTTCGCCTGAAGAGATGGTGACTGCATTGATGCAGTATCGCGGACTTTCGAAAGATGAGGCCGATCGAATTCGAAGCATGATCGATGCTGCCGAAACTAAAGAGGAACCTAATGCTGATTCGAAAACACTCAAGAAAAAGGGAGAGCGATCATGAGCTGGCTTGCATTTGAGTCTCCTGAACAAGCTACTTTATGGGGGGTAATTCGATATCTATTTCAATGGACATCAATCCATTGGTCGCACCTTTCTTTAAAGCCAGCGAACGTTATCCTGGCGGAGTAATGGAACGCTTACCTGTATGGAGTGTTGCTTTCAGTTCAGACGGAAAGCGGTACGCCTGCGGTCGTATCGACGGAAGTGTCTACCTGATGGGGTTCGGAATGCCGAAAAAGATTTCTGCCGCAACTGACGCGGTGTTAAAAGTCGCCTACAGCGCGAATGGCCAACAACTTGCGACGGCCGGGGCAGACGGAAGTGTTAGATTATGGAACGCAATGGACGGAAATGCGATTGCAAGCTTGCCTCCCCATGAGAAAGCAGCGAGATGCGTGGCCTTCAATCATGATTCGAGTCTGGTTGCTTCGGCTGGGGATGATGGAATTGTCAGGGTAACCTCTCCAAACGACTCCACTGCAACTATTGAATTGGAAGCCCACAAGGGACAAGCGACGGCAGTCACTTTTCATCCTTCCGACAATCGATTAGCGACAACAGGCAGCGATGGCCTTGTTCGCATTTGGAACGACAGTGGGCGTGAGGTATTCGTCCTAAATCCACCAGCTAATTGAGATGAGACAAACGATTTCGTTGAAGGTGAACAAATCACTTCGGCAATTTGGACACAACTAGTCGGAGCGGGCAAGCTCCTTCTGCGTAGACCTAGCAATGACGAGCATGAGTGACGTTTAGATGTTGCGAAAGCTTGCCATCGTCGAAACCGTGGATTTACCGAGAAAAGCTTGGTTGGAGCAGAATATTTGCACAGGGTTGCTAGGCTTTTAGATTAGTTCCCCGCTACCCTGAATAAAGTTTTCAGAACGGCGTCACGTCTTTAAACGAGTGACCATCGAGTTCTCGGTCGCCTGTAGTTGTCGCTAGAGTGGCGACCAAGACATCTGCTATTCCGCAGACCACACCCTCGCAGGTCATTTTTTCGTGAAGTGGTTTCGATCGTCGAAAAAGAATCGGAACAAACGAATCTCTGCTTAACCAAGCGATTGCCGCGTTAGATGCGGCATCTCCAACCATTCATGCTCCCGATGAGGTTTTCGCACGGGGAGCCCAAAAGACGGCCGCCCGCCGATTTGGTGACCAGTTTGCAATAGTGTCATCGCCGGATCATGATTGATCGCCTCCGTGTACATTGAACGAACGACACAGAGATCGTCGGCAAGCATTGATGTGTGTGGCAACAATTCGCTGAGCCAGGTGCCACTTTCGCCATGCTGTCCAAAGCTAAAGATACTGGGAGCGATAGGAAAACGTTTTTGGCCAGATGTCATACCGGTCAGTCGTTGCTCAGCACGCACGGAATGTGGCAATTCCTAGTCGAACATCTTTCCAAGCAGGGGCTTGTAGTCAAACAAATCTAACTGTGACGGCGCACCACTCTGCATCAACGGAATAATTCGTTTCGCTTTCGGTGCGAAGTGCGGAGCTTCCGAGCCTATAGAATTAGCTGCTCTCGGATTGAACAGCGAAGCCAGTGCTATCGAACCAACTCCGATACTGCTCCGGAGAAAGTCTCGACGAAAGCGGATGTTGCGTTCAGGCATCGGTATAGGGTCCCGCCTCCCTTGCGATCAGCTCTTCACGAACCTTAACGCCATTAAGAATAGCAACTTCGGTCTTTTCTTTTAGTGACAGAAACGCTGCGACGCCTGCTGCCTCACCCATCGCCATTGCTGTCACATTGACACGTGTCGATGCATGTGCACCTCGAGTTGCTGAATGGCATCGCCCGGCAACAAGTAGATTTTCAAGTTTTTGCGGCAACAGCGATCGATAGGGAATGTCATAGGGTTCGGGCTGAACCTTTTTCGGGTCAAAATCATTAGCACTGCCTACGACGGTCTTGTTGGGATGTAGATCGAGATACCAACAACCCGTGGCAATCGCATCATCAAATCGACGGCTCGACATGAGATCCTCTTCGCTCAATACATGCTGGCCAAGGATGCGTCGCGATTCGCGTACGCCGATCCACGGATAGGCCTCCATGAAGTAAGCCTCTCTAAATGCCGGCACATCTTGTTTCCACGCGACAAACATCGCATATGCGTCTGCCCGCCCTTGTACTTCTGCTCGCGACAGGTCGGCGGCGTCGGTAGGATTTGCCGGTACACGAACCCCGTGGACGTAAACCTCATTTTTGCCAAACAAGAACATCACGCCTGGACCATAATAGTAGGGTAGTTCGCCTCGCTTCTGTGCCGCCGAAAGCGCATCACGGCAAAGCGAACTTATGTTCGGAGTGGGTTGGACGTTTGCAATACGGAAATGCAACGTTAGCGGTTGTACTTCTGCATTCTGTTCAAATGGCGCACCTGCCCAAGCGGCCACATCTCCATCTCCAGTGCAATCGATTACGACTCTTGGCTTCACCTTTACCAAACCATCTTTATTGGCGATCACAACCGTTTCGATTCGATCACCATGGCAGTGCACGTCACAGATGAACGAGTTGTACAACACTCTGAGGTTATCTTTCTGCTCTAGAAACAATCGATCCAGCAACAGTTTAAACTCAAAAGTATTCGGAATCGTTGGATTGTGTTTGGCCACGACTTTGGCGTCAGGCGGGCACACGCCAGACTTTGACAACAATTCTAGCGCGATACCACGCACGACGATGCGTTTGGTGGTGATGTGTGCGATGCCATCGAAGTAGGGAAGACCGACGCTTGTTACGATACCACCAGCGAAAGGGGCCTTCTCAACCAGCAGTACTTTGGCTCCGGCTCGAGCAGCGGAAAGTGCGGCTGCGCTGCCTGCACAGCCGCCACCGCATACAAGTACGTCCGTTTGGATTTCGCGAGAGGATTGGGCCGATTTGGTCAGTTCGGCCGCAGGAGACGGTCGAGCGGCTGATACAGCCGCAACCGTGGCCGCGGTTTGCACAAATTGACGACGTGAGTGCGTGGCGGAATGTGTATTCATGAATTGGTCTGAGATCTGTCGCGAGGAGTGAATTATTGTTTTGTTATTGCTTCGTCCGTGCAGAGCATAGTACTGGCAATGATCGTTAGGGCCGCGAGTTCGCCTGCGTCGAGTCTGGCATCGGTGGGTTTCTCACCATGGGAGAGTATCGCGGAGGCGCTGGCCGCATTCTCCTTGAACGCGACAAGATTGCGCTCAAACCCACGCCGGAGCACGGCGAGCTGCGCGGCGGATGGCGCACGCGCGAGGACGATGCGGAACCCGTAGGCTAGGCGTTCATCCACGGTATCGCCCCCTTCCTTCATCATCCGCTGCGCCAGAAAGCGCGCGGCTTCGAGGTAGGTGACGTCGTTCATAAGGTTCAGCGCCTGCAAGGGCGTGTTGCTACGCGGGCGCTGAAGGGTGCAGGTCTCGCGAAATGGAGTGCCGAAGGCGAGCATGGCTGGATGCGGGATACTGCGTTTCCAGTAGGTGAAGAGCGTGCGGCGGTACAGCGCGTCGCCATGGTCCTGGATGTAGGTTTTGACGGTATCGGCACTTGTGGGTGACATTGTTTCATAAATGCCCGCCGGATGATAAGGACGCACTGGAGGGCCACCGATCTGGGGCACCAGCAGGCCGCAGAAGGCAAGGGCCTGGTCGCGGATAAACTCACCGGTGAGCCGAAAGCGGGGACCGCGGGTGAGCAGACGGTTCTCCGGATCTTTCGCCAGAAGCTCGGGCGTGACCTGGGACTGCTGCCGATAGGTAGCGCTAGTGACGATGAGCTTCAAGACGTGCTTTACATCCCAACCGCTGCGGATGAACTCGCCCGCAAGCCAGTCGAGCAACTCGGGATGGCTCGGCGCATCCCCCTGGGCACCGAAGTCCTCGCTCGTCTTCACCAAACCCGAGCCAAAGATTTGCTGCCAGAAGCGATTCACCACGACGCGAGCGGTTAGCGGATTCTCCGCACTGATGAGCCACCGTGCGAGGCCAAGGCGGTTTCTTGGCAAATCGGCGGCCATGGCGGGTAGCACCGCAGGCGTGGCAGCGGTGACTTTTTCACCCTTCTTGTCATAGGCACCGCGCACGAGGATGAAAGTGTCGCGCGGCTTTGCCATCTCCTCCATGACCATGCTGGCGGGGTATTGCAAATCGAGGTCGCCGAGCTGCTGGTCGATGGCCAGGATCGCGTCGTCGAGACGGCGCACGTCCGGTGAAATCTCGGCGTAGGCGACATGCAGAGCTTTGAGTTCGTCGTTGCTGCGGCTACTCGCGGGCTTGGCGGCGAGCGCTCGAATCGAAGCGGGCACAAGCAGGTCGGGATCATCCGCGGTGACTTCCAGATGCCAACGGACGAGGCCTGTGTTGGCCCGCGTGCCGACGGTGACGACGAGAGTTTCCGGCTCAGTGGGCTGCCGTGGCTGACGCAAAAGGAAGACGGCGCTCTCGCGTTTGCCCGGCTGGATACGGAGGCCATGCGGTGCACGGTTTCCCGGCTTGAGCAATGGCTGCAGCACTTTCAGCGGTAGCGAATCTTCAAAAGCCGCGGCCCGCAGTTCCAAAGGTGTAAGCTTGCCTGCGGTGAGTGCTGCGACTTCGATTTGATTGATGCGGAAGTAGGCGTCCTCGCTGACCGCTTCACCCACCAGACGGATGGCCGTGATCCGATCCGAGTGAATGGCGCTACTGGCTTTGAAGCTCCAGAAGTTGTCGCCGACCTGGATGCCCGTCTTCACCGTTCCGTCGTCGATCTCACTGGGCAGCCCTACGTTGGTAACCGAGCGGAAGGCGAGCCCCAGCCAGCGCATTGGGTTGGCCTGGATCCGCTGCGTCCAGGCATCCATCCCAGGGGGCGGCTGGGAGGCGAGCGCGTCTCGTTTGGCTTGAAACTCCGAGCGCTGTTTTTCGAGCAGGTCTTTCTTCGCATCGAGTTCTGGCGAAGGCAGCGAGACGATGGGCGGGGCGCTGGCATTCGGCTTGGCCTGGCGATTGCCGCTGCCCTGCTCCGGCACGTTATGGAAAAAGGCTTTCAGCGAATAGAAATCCTTCGCTGTAAACGGATCATACTTGTGGTCATGGCAGCGGCAGCAGTTGAAGGTTTGCCCGAGCCAGACAGCAGCTGTCGTCTCCACCCGGTCGGCGGTGTATTCTGCGAGAAACTCCTCGGGAATGATGCCGCCCTCTTCATTGATCATGTGGTTGCGATTGAAGCCGGTGGCAATGCGTTGCTGAATGGTTGGGTTCGGCAACAGATCACCAGCGAGCTGCTCGACGGTGAACTGATCGAAGCGCATGTTGTCGTTGAACGCCGCGATGACCCAATCACGCCACGGCCACATCTCGCGGTCACGATCCACCTGATAGCCATTGCTGTCGGCGTAACGGGCGGCATCTAGCCAGTCGAGCGCCATGCGTTCGCCGTAGTGCGGCGATCTCAGCAAACGATCAACCACCTTTTCATATGCCTGTGGTGAGGTGTCTGCGAGGAACGTATCTACCTCGCTCAACGTCGGCGGCAATCCAGTGAGATCGAGCGATACGCGGCGGATCAGCGTCTCCCTTGTCGCTTCACGCGAAGGCTGCAACGCCTCCTGCTCCAGCCGTGCCAGCACAAAACAGTCGAGGTCATTGCGTGGCCAGTCGGCCATTTTCACTGCCGGCAGCGACACTACGTTGACCGGCACGAAGGACCAATGCTGCTCATACTTGGCCCCGGTTGCGATCCAGCGCTGTAGAGTCTCCTTTTCAGCAGCCGTGAGTTTCTTATGCGACTTCGGCGGCGGCATAACTTCATCTTCATCGTGGCTGATGATACGTCTCCAGACCTCGGATTTGACGATGTCACCCGGCACGATGGCCCCGTCCGCCGTGGCACCATCATAGGTATCAAGTCGCAGGTCAGCCTTTCGATTCTTTGGATCGAAGCCGTGGCAGGAGAAACAATTTTCTGAGAGGATGGGCCGGACATCGCGATTGTATGACAGCTCGGCACCGCTGGCATCGCTGACTACGAAGAGGAAAAGAAAAAGTATCATCATGACAGCACCCCCTTCACCACATTCCCGGCCAAAGCAGTGACGAAGTAGTCGCGTCTGGCATGACGTTGCGCCTTGTCGAAGCCATTACACTGGAAGCAGTTGACGACGAGGATCGGCAGCACATCAAGTTTGATCGACAGCTCCGCAGCGTCACTCTTTGTGATGGTATCGGCGATGAACGATAAAAAAGAAATTAGACAACGATTCATGCAAATGCGTGCGGTTGGGAGTTACGCGAAGATGTCCTTCACCACATGCCCATGCACGTCGGTGAGTCTGTAATCGCGGCCTTGGAAGCGATAAGTCAGGCGAGTGTGCTCGATGCCGAGGAGATGCAATGCCGTGGCATTCAGGTCATGGATGTGAACGGGGTCTTTGACAATGTTGTAACTGAAGTCATCCGTCTCGCCGAAGACGTGACCTTTTTTCACTCCCCCTCCCGCCATCCACACGCTGAAGCAGCGCGGATGATGATCCCGGCCATAGGTATCGTGCGTCAGCGTGCCTTGCGAATAGGAAGTGCGGCCAAATTCACCGCCCCAAATGACGAGCGTGTCTTCGAGTAGCCCGCGTTCCTTGAGTTCCGTGAGCAGCGCGGCGGTTGGTTGATCCGTGTCATAGCATTGGGCGCGAATGTCGCGAGGTAGATTGCCGTGCTGGTCCCAACCGCGATGGTAGAGTTGTATAAATCTTACGCCTCGCTCGGCGAGGCGACGCGCCATGAGACAGTTGGTCGCATAGGTACCTGGCTTGCGAGACTCGGGGCCGTACAGGTCAAATGTGCTCGCGGGCTCGTTCGAAAGGTCCGCCAACTCCGGTACGGCTGCTTGCATGCGAAAAGCCAACTCAAACTGATCGATGCGATTTTGAGTCTCGGGATCGTGATACTCGTCGAGTGTCAGTCGGTTGAGATCACCCAAATCGTCCAGCATCGACCTTCGCTGCTCTCGAGAAATGCCTGCGGGATTGCTAAGATACAAAACCTGTTCCTTGGTCTGCGTGAACCTCACCCCCTGATACTTCGCAGGAAGAAACCCAGCTCCCCACATGCGCTCGTGCAGCGGTTGGGAGTTAACATTTCCAGAGGGCGTAGACACCATCACCACAAAGGCAGGTAGATTCTCATTTTCCGTGCCGAGACCATACGAGGTCCAGGCACCGAACGAAGGACGCCCTCCGATTTGATGCCCCGTTTGCAGCAGCGTCATCGCCGGATCGTGATTGATTGCTTCGGTGTGCACGGAGCGGATCACACATAGCTCATCGGCTAGCTTGGAGGTGTATGGAAGCAACTCGCTGAGCCAAATCCCGCTCTGTCCATGCTGTGCAAACTTGAAAGCACTCGGCGCGACGGGAAATCGCTTCTGCCCCGAGGTCATACCCGTGAGCCGCTGCTCGCCGCGCACCGATGCAGGCAAATCATGGTCAAACATATCGCCCAATCCAGGCTTGTAGTCGAACAGTTCTAGCTGCGACGGACCGCCACTTTGGACAAGCCAGATAACTCGCTTGGCCCTAGGCGCAAAGTGAGTTGATTGCACCGCCATGGACTCTTTAGAAAACTTCAATACGCAAGCGAGCCCAGCGGCGCCGATTCCGAGACTGGAACGAATAAGAAAGTTTCGCCGTTGCAGCTTAAGGTTGTACATAGTGATTTAGTATTCTATATGCCATCGGCAAGCAAATTGAAATTCACGACTCGGACACTGCAGATAGCTTGAGCCTTCATTCTCGCAACGGATTCCTCTCCGCTATGGTCTGTAATCCATCGTCACGAATGGCTACCCTTGCTCCGACAATGAGATTGTCCGAAACAATATTGCCTTTCGAGTTTTCACCAGATGCGATCCAGATGGCTTGATCCTGGTGTGGTTGGGTCTTGATCACATTATTCGTTATCATATTGAAACTTGCCTTGTCCTTCGGATACGAGCTCTGCCACTCAATTTTGATAGCTGAGTCGAGATCTTCCGAGTTCCGCCATCCGTTGTTCTCAAATCGATTACCCTGTATTAGACATTCGCTACAGCCCATTAACCAAAGGCCTTCTCGATAGGAATTCAGTATTATGTTGTTGGAAAACGTGTTTTCGTGGCTACCACGCTCGATCGTCACAGCTCGCGAACCGGCATTGCGGATTATGTTCGCGGTACCAACAACCCGGACAGATCGTTCGACAAAGTAGCTTCCCATCCGTGAGTTCTCAATTGTGTTTCCCATGATGATTCCATCTTCACATGCCACGACCCATTTTGCATCTCCAAAAGAGTCCTCAATACGGTTGCCTCGGATCTCAAAATCGCGAACTCCCGCCAAGCGTAGCATCGCCTTGTGGTCGGACCCCTTTCCGACTTCGCCATACAGGTCATGGCGGATATCAACGTACTCAGTAGCGCAGTTTGCGATGCGATTATTGGCAATGGTCACGCGTCTCGGCATCTTCATTTTGAAATCATTGATATGCGTGTTAACAATTGCTACCCCAGCGCTGTTGAAATCCACGATTTCGCAGTTTTCGATGATTACATTGGATGCGTCGCGGATTACTATCCCGCTAATATTCTGCCGCGGGGGCCATTTCATTCGTTGTCCACGTAACAGACCGCCACGTACGGTTATATTCGTGTGACTGGAATTGGGTATGGTCTGCATCATCTGGCCTGGGGACGAGTAGGCGTCGGCGGCGGTCAAGATGGCCCCATGCAAGTCGAGATCGCAAAAGGAACGGAGTTCGATCCCCGACGCAGCATCGATCCGGTAATTTCCGGGTGCTAATTTGATGGTACCACCACCGTGTCGATACCCGATCTTAGCTGGTTTGTTTTCAAACAACCAAATTTTTCCTTTTTCCATATCGATGTCGAAATCGATATCTTGTTCAAGATTACGTTGATCACGAGTCACTTGAACGCTTGTGGGATGGATACGATCATGCGCGAGACTAATTCCGTGGGTGAAAGACGCCTGCGAGATGGAAAACGTACAATCATCGAGTTCCGATGTCGCCTGAATTTGGACCGACTCGATTTCGGCCAGGTTGGCAGAGCCGCTATAGGGTTGGTTGAGATAGAATCGTAGTCGATGCCAATCGCCGGGAGATGGAACTTTCTCGTGATAGCGAACCTGATGCTGACTTCGATCCTGCAGAATTAAACGCACTTTAATTGCTGAGTTCGAGTGTAGCAGCAACTCAAATGACTCGAATGCTTCCAGATTGAGAGATAAGCCTTCCTGTGTTAACCCCGGATATTCCTTATCCGATCCTTGGATCTGCAGCACCATAGATCCATCATCGAATGCGACACGCCGAATAGTTGTTCCAGAATCCGTAGGCTTCCATTGTTCGCTGTGCTCGACATTTAGGCCTAAAAACATTCCCCCATCGAGTTCCTGATGGTGCACATCTGACAGTCGAGAGATCGCTTGATTGATTTGATGTTCGTCTTTCGTCCCGGTGCAAACATAATCTGCTGCCGCCTTCACTTTCGCAGACGAATTGTAGGGTGCCACATGGATGACTTGGCTGAAGGCCGAACCGGCAAACCAAAGGCAAACTAAAGCGAGACCGAAACTGGAATCGAAGTGAGACTTCATGATTTTGTTATCCAAGTGCTTTAAGAATGCCACGGATCAGAAGTTTAGCCTCGTTCCGGCTTAATCGACCTGGATGGAATTCCAAGGAATCCGGAGTCGGTAGAATTTTATGACACCACTAAGTAAACCTACGTTAGCGCTACTCCACATTCACAGTCTCGCCGCCATTCCGGCTTGCCATAGCCTTGTAGATCATGAGGTCTATGTTTCGGCTCACGAAGTTGACGGAACCGTCACATCGGAGAAATTGCGCACCTCCAGTATGATTGCTGCCAAGGCTTATATCATTGAAGTTTGTACCTGTGTAACCAACTAGGTTGATACCATTCAAAACGTTTTTGCAGCCTGGGTTTACGGTGTTGGAACTTCCCCCTCGGTCCCAGCGGCGAAATACACCTACAGTTCCAGCGCCTGGGAGGTTTGGAGTTGTCTGCGAAAGTTCACCAACCATGAACGTATTGGATGACCCATCGGTAATGTCTTTAAACCCGACAACTGCATCTCCGTAGAGCACTCCACTGGTCGCCATTCCTCCGTGTACCTGATTGGGTAAGACGACCGGGTAATTCTGACCTGTAATGGCGTTTATACCCTTGGGTCCTTGAATTCCGTAGTAATGCAACGTGCTGATTTGAACACCATTAAACTGTTCTGACACGTGAACAAAGTCCGACTCAAATTTTGTGGCGCTGGGACACAGGTACATTGGGACTTTGTTGGACGCGGCCCTTGAATTCAATGGTGTACCCCAAGATAAGCTTTGATCAAACGCGTTGTAAAGCGATGTTTGCTCGATAAAAGGAAGTACCCTAACTGTCCAAGCCAAGAAGTTACCATTCCCGATGCCACCGTAGGGGAATTTGCGGTGTGACGATTCATAATTGTGCATCGCCAGACCGATTTGCTTGAGGTTGTTTGAACATTGCATGCGGCGAGCCGCCTCTCGCGCTGCTTGAACGGCTGGCAGAAGCAAGCCAACCAAAATGCCAATTATGGCAATGACAACCAAGAGTTCAACAAGCGTGAATCCACGCGGCGACGAAGACGAATGAGGGGATTTCATTTTTTACTCCAGACAAGTGATTGGGATATAGATCCGGTGATGAATAACGATAGACTCTTACCCGACAATGCCTTTAAAGACTATTAAGGCATTTGCTCTTTAAGCAGCGGTTTAGCGTTAGGAATCTGAACACTCGATTGCGACTTCTTTTCATCGCGAGGGACTGAAAAGTCTTTTCTTCCACTTGCTTTTTCGAAGTTCTCTTTGACTTCGTAATCGGCAAACAACAACTCAGTATTCGGTTGTGTCGCGGTTGGAGCGCGGTTGTTGCCGGTGATCCTCACGACGTGAGGTCCGCCTACGAGCCCGTCTTTGACACCAGTGTCGTATTTGCCATCGACGATAGCTGCTGCGGACTGAGGACCGCTGTTTCCCGCGTTGAAATCCGGTTCAAACGTAATACTGCCAAACGGAACTGGCTTACCATCGAAAGTCACTGCGCCAGTGACTCGATAACGTTGCACCTCATCGTTGCTTCCACAGCCCAGAAAACCACTCAAAAGTAGTCCTAAAGCGACACACTCGGACGTATATCGAAAAGTCTCGCACGCTGTAGTTTTTTTGTCTTCTATTCTCTTGGCCATCTTGATCTCCTCGCGTTTCCACAAGTAAACTAACAACATCAATAAGCAACAAACGGCCGTCAATTGTATAAGAAGGGACTTGAGTCGCCATTAGCGACAGATTACATTTTGAATCCGATCACCACTGAAGTATGTAGTGAAAGCGAAATAGTCTATGTCGAAAACGACGAAACGCGCACTTGGAGTGACTAAACCGCAAGATTCTTTCATGGAACAGATCGCTCCGGAAAGCCATTTCCATCGCGTTTTTGACGGACTCCCTAACATCCATTTCTTCGCGAAAAACCTAGCCGGTGAAACGATGTTTTTTAGCAAGGGATTGCCTGCACATCATGGAATCATTGACGATTCGGAAATGATAGGTAAGACGGATTTGGAATTAACACCTGGCCCGCTTGCCGAGCAATATCTGGACGACGATCGCAAGGTGATAAGTACAGGCGAACCGCGGTTGAACATTGTTGAGCTGTGGCTAGATGAAGTTGGGCTCCCAGATTGGTTTGTGACTAACAAGTTCCCCATCAAGGACTGGAAAGGAAATGTAATCGGAGTCATGGGGACGATTCAGGCATTGAAAGGTCAGGTACCTCCTGACATTGCGTCTTCAAGCATTCAACCGGCTGTTCAGATCCTACGTTCGCGATTGTCAATCTTCCCATCAATGAAGACACTTGCAGAAAGTTGCATTCAGTCTCCAAGGCAATTGCAACGCATATTTCAACAAACTTTTCGGATGAGTCCTCGGACCTATTGGATGAAATGTCGAATTCGAAGCGCTTGCGATAGTTTGCGGAGTACCGACGAAAGCATATTACTTATTGCAAACAGACTCGGTTTTTGCGATCAGAGCAATTTCACGGCGCATTTCCGAAAACATACCGGTATAACACCGCAAAATTTTCGAAAAGCCAATGCCCGTACGATGGCTGATTGAAAAGCCGAATGGATCTCGATCGCCAAGGTTATTATCGCGGCTGCCATCGAGCAATCGAACGATGGTTGTGTCGACATGCCAATACTCAGTTCGTTCATGACTCACTACTTCAGCTTTGAAGATGGCCCGCGAGCTTATGAGATCTTCAGCCAGCGCCAACAGGCCATCATTAAGGGAGTGTTTGTGAGTTGAAAGTTCGAGCAGCGATGCTGGTGGAAGTCCGGCAATGTGTCGCCAAGCACATAGGCCGAGTCGGGCACGTTTCGCATCCGTTCTAGTGTCTGGCGATAGGCGTTGAAATAGGTCTCAACGACTCGCTCCATCGGCGGATAGATGTTGCCGTCGGGATCATCCATACATTGTGCGTCTTTCGAGTAGATCGCTTCGAACTCTGGTGCATACCATCTTAGCCATTGTGAATGCCTTATCACCGCTGGAGAGAATTCGCTCCTGTCCGCTCGGGCTCAAATCGCACAAGAAACTCTGTCCGTTACACGCCGAGCTGGACCGGGACTATGCTGCAACGGAAGCTGTATTTTCAAATGTAATAGTGCAAAAATTGCTCGAATCCTCCAGCCCGATTATTCCTCTGCGAGAGAAAAAGTAGGCTGGAACAAGCGCAGCGCCGTTCCGAAGCGTAAGTCTCTACCAACTATCCCTTCGCATTTTGAATTTTGGTTGCAAAGCCTTCGATGCGGTTATCAACCAACTCAATCCGTTCTGCTTGCGGGCTGATTCGAATGCCAGTGCGCTGCAAGGCACCACGGGATTCATTAATGATGTTGTGGGCGATGCGAACATCCTTGGTCTTGCCTTGAATATCGATGGCAATCCCGGTATCACCACCATTGTTCTCGATGCGATTATCTTCCACGACATTCCGATTCGCCCAGAAATCGAGGCCGCGTGCCTCGTCCCTAAACAAAATACCTACTTTTCCACTGCCTGTAATCGTATTGTTGCGCATCACGTTATCGGTATCGTTGTGCCCGATGGAAATGCCGTAGTTCAGGTTGTCAACGATCTTATTATTTTCGGCCAATCCATATTTGACTCCCCAACACCAAAATAGCCCCAATCCATTCTTCTCCAGTCGACAGTTTCGGATCCATGGTCGCTGTGAACCAGAACCAGGATGAACTCCCAGGTCGGCGTTATCATGGCTGAAACACTCGTCGACCAAAACATCGTGACAGATTTGGAAGCTGAAACCATCGCCGTTGTAGTTTCGAGACTCGACGCGACGGAAGGTATAACGATTGCAATCTTGAAGAAAGATTCCGCCGCCATAGTTGCCGTTAAGATTTTGCGTATTCTGGCGATTTCCGTCGAGCACGATATCTTCGATGGTTACATCTGCGGTGTTCGAACTTGTTAGGAGCGGGAACAACGATGAACAGGTTGGTGAGCCTGAGAGCCAAAGGTTTTCACGTAGTCCATCGTTCAGCTTGAAACGGTTGCCGGAACGAGCCACCAAGGTTCGTTTGATGACTATTTCTGCCTGATTGTGCGGGTTTTTCGCCTGAAAAACAACACTGTCACCGACGCGAAAGTTACTGGATTTTTCCAGAGTGACTTCCTGATCATACCAGTCGGATTCAGCCGACAACGGTACTGATTCAGATGGTATGCGAGTCAATATCGTCTCTGGCCCAGCACCAACGAGTCGAATGCCCGACGGAAGTTCCACAGCGGCTCGAAATGTATAGGTCCCAGGTAGAACTTTAACTGTTCCACCGCCCATTCTCGCCACGTAATCAACGGCTGCCTGCAGCACGCGATCGCTGTCACCTACCAAATCGGCTTTATCGCGTCCCACCGATAGCGTCAATCGTTCTTCCCAATTGGGTTCGTGGCGCGAATCACCGTCGGTTGCCCTTGGATTCTTTATAAGAGGTCGGTCATCGCCCCAACCCAGAGATGCCATGCAAGCTGCCGCTCCAGCTCCCGTGAAACGCAAAAATTGTCGCCGACATGGGTGCATTTTCAGTGCTCCTTTAGCCTTCAAGTGATGATTGGTTCAACCGACATAGCGTTTGAGCTACGACGGAAGCTCAAACCCCTTCCGCCGCTGACGAACCAAAAGTTTGTTAGCATCCACATCGTCAACAAACGACTCCAAATCGGGGTTCCATTTCAGCTTTCGACCCAACTCGCGAACGATATTGGCCAAGTGGCAAACGGTAACCGAACGATGTCCGATCTCGACATCGGCAACCGGCAGCTCTCGAGATCGAATACAGTCCAACCAGTTCTGCATGTGCCACTTGGCTTGCCAAAGCGCCAAGCTATCGCTCCACTTCCGCTCCTCCTCAGCAATATCAAGTCGCTTTAGAAGTTCCTGGGCAATCTCTGGAGGATTCGAGGTGAACTTATTGCGATTGATCTCCAGCTTTCCTTTCTCGCAAATGAATATCGCTCCACCCATCGGCCCTTTGCCCGATTCAATTGCAAAGTTAACGACAGTACCATTCGCATACTTCATCCGCAGTTGACCATCGGAACCAGGTGTTACGGGTTCTAGTTCAACAGGCCCTGTCGCATCCATTCCCAGCGCCCACTGAATTTGATCGACGCCGTGAGCACCCCAGTTCGTCATCTCCCCTCCGGCAAAATCTCGCCATTGCATCCATCCCATCCACTTCTGGTTGTAGGGCCTTTCGGCGGCTTGGTTAAGCCACATGTTCCAATCGAGCCCCGGTGGAATGTCTTGAGTGGGGAGGGGCTGCGCTGGCGAACTCTTTGGTCCAGAATACGCGATGGCACGCACTTCAAGGATCTTGCCAAGCCCTCCGTTTCGAACGATCTCGCAAGCCACTCGATTCATCTCCATAGACCGTTGCTGCGTTCCGACTTGAAGAATGCGCTGGTGCTTTCGAACCGCCTGAACCAGAGCTCGCCCTTCTTGGATGTAGAGAGTCAATGGCTTTTCAGCATAGATATCTTTTCCAGCCTGACATGCTTCGATACATGGTTTTACACGCTGAAATTCTCCGGTCGCAACTATAACAGCATCAATGTCTTTACGGTCCAATACTTTTCGATAGTCGGTGTAGATTGGCCAATCCCCCCGCGCCTTGGACTTGAACTCGCCTGCTCGAACTTCATTACAATCGCACAAGGCGACCAATTCGGCTGATTCCGGAAGTTGCTGAAGCAGTAAGGAACCTCGTCCACCAACTCCAATCGCACCCACGCGAATCCGATTACTTGCTGAGGCATACGCTCGCGTCGAACAAGGCAACCAATCGGACGAGAGACCGACGGCTGTGGCGGTGGCTGCAGATCGAACTATGAACTTACGCCGGGAAGAAACGGATAGCAATTCAGGTGGCTTCGTCATCTTTTTGGATTGCGATGAAAATAAGAACGGAGAATGGGAGAGATCAAAACGCAAGTATACCTGATGAGGATAACATAGGCCTGAAACCAATGCCACTTTCCAACCAGGATTCTAGTAGGACCTTCTTAGAATGCTCGGCATCCTAATAATTGACGAAAATTCGGAAAGGCAGATCTTCGATTTGCCAAAGCCTAAAATACGATGGCGATTGAATTGAACTACTGCAACACACATAGAAATGGGAGTCGACGATGAGGTCTTTTCTTTTCGGTTTGTCCTTGATGCTGGCGCTAAGTGCAGCGGCAGCCTCTATTGCTCAAGAACGATCGTCTGGAATTGAACTACAGCATCGCAGCCCAAAAATCGGCCCAGGAAGAAATTTTTGTCAATACGTCAACGAAGGTTGGCTGCAAAACACACCGATACCCGCCGATCAGTCTAACTATGGTTCGTTTTCCGTTTTGGACGATGGCGTTAAAGCTGCCACACGAATGCTGATCGAAGAAGCCGCCTCTTCTAACCCTGCTCCAGGTAGTGACGCTCAGAAGGTCGGTGACTTCTTCAAGAGTTACACCAACATCGAATTGCGCAATCAATTGGGCGTACGCCCAATACAACCTCTACTCAATGAAATTGCAACTGTCAAAAACAGTGCCCAGTTGGCGACGCTGGCTGCCAAGCTCAATCGACTGGGAGTTGCTGGTCCGATGACGATGGGGGTGGCACAAGATGCCAAGAAGAGTGCTCAATACACAGTCTATATCTCTCAATCGGGATTGACCTTGCCCGACCGCGACTACTACTTGAAGGACGAATCCTCAATTCGTCAGGGCTCGAGCAGATTTGAAGGTCTATATCGAAGATATGCTCGCCGTGGCAGGTCATGAACGGATAAGAAAATAAAAGGACATGCACAGCAATTGGGATGGACTCAGCGGAATTCAGAATCGAATGCAAAGACTATCGGTGCTCGAACTGCGTCCGATGGAGAGTTTGTCTTCTCCACAACAGCAAAAGCATCAAAAGATGAGGCTTCTCATGACTGCCGCGGAAGAATTCGAGCGGAATTCGATCGATTGGTACGTACCGCTACCCCAATCGAATTCTTTCGTTCCGTCTCAGAGACGCCTGAAGGCGGAATCCTACCCTGTCGAACCGTCAGCCGATGTTTGCAAGATGCCGAACACCCAACTTGCCCGCTAACGCTCGCATTCGATCGCGACTGGCTGAAAGAAAGCGACCTACCCACGTCTTCTCGTGCAACCGCTTGATACGCTGACTCCAAATCTCAGCGCTACTTTGAAGTCGCTCAAAGATACCTTCCAACTCACTTGAGACGACGGCCTTCCCCTTGCGAACCATGCGGCTCGTGTAGTCGACTAACAACAGATATTGGCCTAACGTAAACCCCTCCACGATCCCCTTCCGCAGTGATCCTTGACGTTGGCGATCTTCGATCGGAACTAACCACAACGCATCTTCGATATCGCCACTCACCGCTTGGGCAGCAACACTGCTAAAGGGCGATGAGCTTTCTTTCTCGCCGCCCGAGCGGTGGGCTCTTTGCTCCGACAGTGCCATGCATTTCCAAGAACAGCCCTGAATTCTAATGAATGCCGTCCCTTCAGGGCTCTCGCGTCGCTTCGCGACCAAACTCAATGATTCGCCACGCCTTCGCGACCCGAAGGAAGAAGAATAAAGGATAGACTGTTTTTGTTACTTAACTGGTTTATAAAATCTATTCACAGCGGCAAAGCCTCTGGGCGTGCCACCCTGAGGTGTCAGGAACATGTCAGGAACCGTTTCAGAACTTTTGGCAATATTTTCGCACTTCGTTAGTGAGTTTGAGCCGTTGTTCGAAAACCATGGACTAGGCCAACAGCGGCTTGACGACGTTGCCATGCAC
>Ga0315899_10002565_pt1 | contig 20059 bp, 12 predicted proteins | sample LakEriMetagenome_2_FD_203518 | JGI IMG/M metagenome (GOLD analysis project Ga0315899, IMG submission 203518) | Freshwater fungal communities from buoy surface, Lake Erie, Ohio, United States - Buoy 4 MA112 | ecosystem: Environmental > Aquatic > Freshwater > Lake | place: USA: Lake Erie, Ohio... | reverse complement strand
CAACGATTCAGGAAACTCCAAGGCCATCGACTTGCCTTGATACTCCTTACCCGTCATCAACCAATCCAACGAGACCCCAAGCTCCTTTCCGATCGAATGCAAATTCGATGAACTTACATTCCGCTTGCCACTCTCAAGCTCAGAAAAAAAACTCTTGCTCAGTCCCACCCGACCGCAGATGTCCTGCTGACTGAGACCTAACTCCTTACGACGCTTCTTTATCCGATCCCCTACACTCGCCATACTTCACCTGCACTCTCGAGTTCTCTTCATCGACTCGGAAACATATTTACTTTCTATCCATACTCTTCCGTCAAATATTGAATCACTTCAAGCGATTACTATGAACCTAAAGCAACTCAGCAACTTAAACCAAACTAGCAACCTGAGCCAACCCAGCAATGTAAGTCAGCTCAGTATCCTAATCCAACTCGACGCTTAGGTGCGATTGATTATGCATCGCCCGGCTCCGAATGTCCAACTCTTGACCTGTTCTACAAACCGCCCCCCCTCTTGAGGGCGGTTTGATTAAGAGAGAGCAATTCTTCGAAATTATGGCTTGGGGCGGACATACACACGCATCCGCTTGTTCATCCAGCTCGATGCACTATTGGTAAATGTCCAATCCTTGGTATTACCGTCACTATTGCCGATCCCAATATCCGCCCTCTGCGCTGCTTTCCATTGATTGATCGCAAAGATCGTTTGCTTCGCTCCCACGTTATGTACTTGCATGCTCCCATAACCATCGGGTGGCACGGCAATCTCATCTCCAAAATCGTAGATGCTATCAGAAGCCCCCTCGACGTGCGCTCCGTTGACCATCCCGTAATTGTCGGGCCAGAACTCGATGCTCCCTGAACTTATCCCGCGTCCACTTTCGACGTTCGATGTGCTACTGAAAACATCCATATCCTCCACTGGCATCTGGAATCTCGCACCACTCGATAAAGTCGGAATCCCAATCTTCTTGACGTCATCCGTAAACGCCTTCATCGTGACGAACACCTTGCGCTCAGCCCCATTGCTGTCGGTCAATTCAACAAGATACCCAATTCGATCAAAGGAACCATTAGCCGCATCCACCTTGACGTCATACTGAATGTCTGCCGACAACTTGTTTAAATCCAAATCATAAATGAGTTTGTATTCCTTCGCGGTTGAAATCGAATCTAGGAAATCTGGCTCGACTCCCGCGCGAAACGCCCCGACAGGCAACCCCGTCCCACCACACAGATTCGGTTCAGCCAACATATTCCAAGCGAAACGAAAGGCCCGAGGGGCCTTCACGGCTTCACAAGTCAAAATTACTTGATCGCCTTGGATAAACGCCTTCGCCGGATGGTAGCCATTCGACCCAACGCCAATCACTTCAAAATGACTCGGCTCCTTCCCATCTCGCGTCTTCAATCCTCCTGCGGTGTTCTTGAAAGTCACCTTCAATTCACCACCCGATACTTCGAACCCCTCCATCTGAGGACCTCTAGCAACCACATCGGTCTTGCCATAAGTGTCGCGCAAAGCCAACAACGCTAACCGTCGTCCTACCTCTTGCTTGTTCGGCGGATGAATATCACTGACCGTTGCGATGTCGTTAATGACCACCATACCCGTTGAAGGTATCGCTTTCTCGATCGCTCCTTGCGCCTCCCAAAACTTTGCTAATGTTGTCGGATCCGCATCGCCGTATCGAAAAGGTGCAATCTGTACATAGTAAAAAGGAAACTCGCCCTGATTCCACAACGTTCGCCAACCTTGCACTAACCCCTTCTTTTTCTCCAAATACAACATGCCCTCATCATGGTTGCTTTCTCCTTGATACCAAATCGCACCGCGTATCGGGAACCCAACCACCGAATGGATCATCCCGTTGTACAACATGGTTGGATCTTGGTTACTCGTAAAAGGTGCCAAATCTCCAGGATAACCAGGACTCGGTTCCACCAACCCCTTACCACCAACCTCTTGCTTCGCCCTCTGCAACCAACTCTCTAAACGCTCGATGTAATCACCAAGCTTCTGCTGATACTCCTTGCTACCAGGTGTTCGCCCCATCACCGAGCGATAAATTCCACTCAATGTTTCAACTTGTTCAAATCCAACTGGTGGAACCCACGGCTCAATACGTGTTCCACCCCACGATGCATTCACTAAACCCACCGGTACATCTAACTTCTTACTCAACTCGCGCGCCATGTAGTAACCACAAGCGGTAAAGCCAGCTACCGTCTGCGGAGAACATACTTGCCACTGCCCCTTGAAATCCTCCAAGGGAACCATCGAAGCGACCAAAGGTACCTTGATGTGACGAATCAATGGATGATCTCCGGCCGCTATCTCCTGCTGCGGATTGCCACTCGCAGCGACCGTCCACTCCATGTTCGACTGACCAGAACACAACCACACTTCACCGACCAATACGTCTTCAAACCGAAGCGTGTTCGCTCCGCGAATCGTCAAGACTTGCGGCAACTTCGATGCCGCCATCGCTGGGAATTTCACCACCCATCGACCTTGATCATCCGCAACCCCCTGCGCGCTCTTGCCTCCAAACTCAACGACTACTTTCTCTCCCCCTTGCGCCCATCCCCAAAATCGCAACTCCTGATCCCGTTGCAATACCATGTGATCGCCAAAGACCGCCGGAAGCCGCACGTCACCCAACGACGCGCCGATCAAGCCAATAGAACAAATCACCATCATAGAGAACATGGTGATGCTGAATCGTATTACACGAACACGCCGCAATTCATCAAAAAAACAATGCATGGACTTGGATTACCAATCAAGAAGTGACTCGGGGGCGATGCTAAATGCAAACTTACTTTAGCCCATCGATTCGGATCGTGCTAGTATCCGAACAGTCACGGATATGCCTCGCAGGCTCAACACCTACTTCGGAGCACCTGCCGGCTTGGATGCACTCGGTAAATTACTCGGCGAGGCATTCGGTGTGGCACCGGACCGCTTCGAATCGCTGGTCAGCTTCGCCGCTACCCCCTTGCCGTCTGAGCCCTTACTATCCCCAGACACTTCGTCCTTTGCTATCCGCTCTGTAATCACCCCATCTTGCGACTTGGAGAATATCGGATGCGCAAAAGTCACCTGCGAACGATGCTCTACCCCATTAGCGGTCTGCGAAAGCGGATACTCGTCATTGCTCGAACCACCCGTACCAATCCCGTCCCCAGCAAACCTAGTACCTCGATAAATGGTCCCCTGCTGGATTGGGCCTACCCCCATAAACCAACTATCCTTCGCGTTGCTCCCAGCCTGCGCAACACCCGACTGCCACAGCGGCTCGCGAGTCTCGCGATCATAAGCGAACACGGCTACCTTCGCCGCCGCACTCTTGACTTCCTTCTTCGCTATCGAGAGCTCAGGGATGATCGGCAAACTTGGGGTGGACGTGATCAAAGTAGAAGCACTGCTCAAAACGTTGCTTGCAGGTAACCCATAAGTCATGTTGTGTCCGTCGGTGCCGAGCGCCCCGACACGCGCCTCACAGATGATCTCTGCCAAGTCCTTGGTATCGACCAACATGCAACCCGCCGCTGTCAACTGCTGCCTCAAAGAACTGATAACGTAATCGGACGTGACCAAATTATGGGTCATCGGCACCCCTGGAATCGACTTGCCCGCCGATGACATGTAGGTGGTGTCCAAGAAAATCTTGTACCCAGAAAGTGGCCGAAAATCGATCTGCGATACTGTCGCATCCACCGCGTCGCTCATCAGTAACTGCTCGGTTGCTGTCACCGACTTGGTGGTCCCACACCCAAAAAAACAACTCATCCACAAAGAACTACCCACAAACAGTAGCCCTAACCCCACGGCGCGAACGCGCTCCGCCACACGTAACTGATTGACTTTTCGTATACTCCAATTCATCCGAGTGGTATTCACTTTGTGTTCCCGTCGCCCCTACCGCATTCTCGATGATCCCTGCGCTTCGGTCCGTATCGCTTGCAACAACGGCTCACTCGGCCGATCGATTTGCACTTGTTGCACCCGCCCCTGGGCATCGATGAACTGAACCGCAAGCTTCGAAGGTGTGACATCCCCCACACTAGACTTGGGTTCAATCAAACGCTCCAAACCCAGCTTGGCTATCTGCTCATACAAAACTTCCGTTCCACAGTAAAGCCCTTCATCAAGCTGGCTATCTGCGGCATAACACACACCTACCAACTCACCTTGATCATTGAATAACCCACCCCCACTGCGCCCTTGAACCGGTGCACCTGACGTCTCGATATTCGGAGCCCCGAGATAACGATTCAATTTCGTAACACTTGAATCACGCACACTAGGCAACTGCCCCTGATCACATCCAACACTGAATACGGCTTGACCCTCACGAAGTCCGCGCCCACGGCATATCACAGGTGCGACTTCTACCGGTTTTCTCGGGCGAAACACAACCAGCCCAATGTCCTTCTCTTCAATCTGATGGTGGATCAACTGCCCCACATAAGCCACAGGCACTCCCTGCTCAAAGACCTCAATGCTGATCGGACTATTTGGACTCATATCCCGAAATAAATGCCCACACGTCAGCACCAATGCTTCTCCCTGCTGGGAATCAATGATCGTCCCAGATCCAACCGCTTGATGCGACGGCTCGTCAACAATGATCCGCACCGTCGCCCGATGAGCTCGCTCTTTTCGCGCCGCTTCACCACCACCAATGCTTGACCCCGTACTTGATGCCACTGCGGTTGTGGAAGCAACCGATTGCATCGGCCGCATCGGCACCAATGCTCCCCGGACCAACTCATTCGTCGCTGATTGATGCCTAACCAAACCACCGGCAGTACTTGGAACCGTGACTTGCACCCCTCGCAATGAGTCCGCTGCCGAGGAACGAATCATCCGCTGTGTGAATTCCAAAAGATTCACTTCGCCCAAAATCCGATCCACTTCGCGTCCAGCACGAACGAGAATCGTCGTCGGGGAAGTATGCACCCGCCATCGCTCCACTAAATGCGTCTCGCGACGCATGTCGACCGTGCGAACTACCCATCCTAAACCCACCGCTTCTTCGACCACCCGGTGCATCTGAAGACTCGCAGGATCGCGAGAATCAAGAAAACTTAATGCTACGCAATCCCCCACCTGGGCCACCGAAGTCGCCCCTTGCGCATTGGCCCCTAATTGCTGCGCATTTGCCCAGGAAAATCCCAAGCAAACCCACATTGCCAACAAGCAATATCCAATGTTGAATTCTCTTCGCATGCGATCGGATCCTCCCTGATCCCGTGTTGATCCGGAGTTTCCCGATTCCGCCCATCCAAAGCAAGATCATTCCTGGGAAATCGGTAGGACGTCGACGCTTACCTGTAAGCTGGTAAACCCGCCACCGACAAAAACCCCTTGAACCGGCGGCACATCGGAGTAATCTCGCCCCCAACCAATGGTGATGTGATCCAACCCAGGAATCACGCAATTCGTCGGATCTAAATCCAACCACCCCAAAGGCCCCAAATAAACGGAAACCCAAGCGTGCGACGCGTCAGCACCTACCAATCGAGGTTTGCCCGGGGGAGGAATCGTCTGCAAATAGCCACTGACATAACGCGCAGCTAACCCCATCGTCCGAAAACAGGAAATCATCACGTGCGCAAAATCCTGACACACCCCCTGACGCTTCTCTAAACTCACCCGAGGAGGCGTGCTGACCTGCGTCGCAGATGGCGTGTAGCTCAACTCCTCGTAAATCCTCCGATTCAGCGCCAAAGCAAACTGCAGACTGTCAACCTGCGGATCCCAAATCGGTTCCACGAACTTACGAAAATCCTCGTGAGGCTGGCAATACCGCGAAGGATACAGATACTCCATCGCCTCCAAATCCCGATTCCCTACCGAACCGGTCGCCCCTCCGAACCCCTCCACGCCAGCAATCCAATCACGCAAGTCCGTTACTGGCAACCCTTGCGGTAAACCCAGCCCCGCTCCCCCCTGGCTTGCAAACGAAACGCTCTCCCGCTCAACTTCGCACTTCGAGACCACGCGCATCGATGCATGAATCCGCTCGATGCTGTAAAACTCAGTCAAGTTCCCAAAGGCATCAATCCCCTTGACCCTATAATCCGGCGGAGGTGTCACCTCCACTTGGGAATGTAACGTTCGCTGATACGACAATTCCCTTGGACGCAAATGCAATTGGTTGTGACAAAGCGAACTTTCAGAGGAATACACGTAATCGGTCACATGCGTAATCGAATAGCGTCGCACCCGCGGCTGCCGAGCTTCTCCCGAATTCAAGTTGTCGCTCTCGCCGTTCGTCATACCACCACAATCGGGAAATTGTTCGAAAAAAAACCAAGCTCATCTGTGGCCCATGCACGCCACTGCCAGTTTGAGGTATCCTAACTCACCGCAAACGAAATTCCTAAAACCTTTCCTACTTACGATATCGCGAATCATGGAAACCGTCCACGAGAGTATCTATGACTACCCAGTCTACTACGATTTGATTTTCTCAAGCGACTGGGTAGCCGAATACAAATTTCTCACCGCAGCATTCGATAAACATGTCAAACGCAAATGCACTCGTTTGCTCGAACCAGCTTGCGGTACTGGCCGACTCCTCTACCGTATGCTCAAAGCCGGATACAAATGCGATGGGCTTGATCTGAACGAAAAAGCAGTCGAATTCTGCAATAAAAGACTCCGCAAACATGGGCTTAAAGAAACCGCATTCGTCGCAGACATGTGCGATTTCACCACCCCAAAGCCCTACGATGCAGCTTTCAATACCATCAACTCCTTCCGCCACTTGCTGAGCGAAAAAGCCACCGTAGCACACTTCCGCGCAATGGCTGCCGCAATCCGTCCAGGTGGAATTTACGCCCTAGGATTTCACCTCACCCCGCTCGTCGGACCAACGACCGACGAAGAATCCTGGACTGCCCGCAGAGGACACTTACAAGTCAACACGCGGATGTGGCCTCGCGATAAAGACACCAAAACGCGTATCGAGCGATTCAACCTCCGCTTCGATATCTATAAACCCACCGGCTCCATGCGAATCGACGACTGCCTAGTCCTACGCAGCTACACCTACAAACAATTCGCTGCCATGATCAAGAAAATTCCGGAATGGGAAATCGAAACCGCATACGACTTCCGCTACGACATCGATGAACCTATCGAAATCGATGAATCAACCGAAGACGTTGTCTATATCCTAAAACGCAAATAAGCACTCGCAACATCCAAACCCCGCGACTACCGATAACCAGGGTAGCCACCCTCCTCAGCGAAGAACTCGCTCCAAACGGGCAAGTGCTCGCTGACTTGCCCCGCTTGCTCTAAACTCAAATTGAATTTGCGCAAGAAATCGATCACCCCTGAGCGACCTGTAAACTCATCTCCAGTACTCGGCGGAAAGAGGATGTGATCAAGCATCTCGTCGCCGCGTATCGTCGTCGCCATGTTCTCAATGGCAAATATCCACTTCTTGCTCCTCAAACTCTCCAACCGAGCATCCGGCACCCCAAACCCACCCGCCAAAATAATATCGTCCTCTCCACGACCGTCCCGCCCAATGCTCTCGACCAACCCCGCCAAGACGCCTAACTCCTGATCCAACCTCGCAGGAGAAAGATGCATGTTGACCAAAGAAAAAGTCAACGCTCGCTCCGCTGGTACCAACCGACTGCGAAACCATCCAACCAACGGATCGAATTCGAGTAACTCTCCAGGATCCTCCACCGTATACAACTGGTATCGATCGGTCTCAACCCGCTGCGTGTTGTACACAAAAGCCAAATGCATCGCTTGATGCAGCGGCCCAACTCGAGGCCCAACTAGGTAATCGTAAGCCCCACCCCCCTGATTGATCCGATCGACCAACTTCGGTAACACATCCCTCTGACGAGATGTGATCCCTTGAAAAGCCACCACATCAAAATTGCGTGACACCCGCGCGATGATCTCCTGCACCGCTAACTTCCCGGACTTCTCTTCGTCATACCCCTGAAGATCAAACGATGCAATCCGCAACGTCGGTGTTACCGGTAAACTCGGTACCAGCTCCCCCGATCCTCCCTTACCCACCACCACTCCTGCTATATCAGCATTGCGAACTTGATCCGCTGTGCTACCCACACTTCCAAAACTTCCCGATCCCACCCCACTCCCTGATCCTACGGGACCAGCTTGACCACTCGCCCCTCCTGCACCTTCCCCCCGGTAATACACCGGAAACCAACCCTTCGGATCCACCCAATCCTTCAACTTCGCCACCACCCCAGCTCCACTCCCACTATCGCCCCCCCCAACTCCACTCTTCGGCTCGATTCTCAATGCATCAAGCCCCCGAATCGAATAGTACTCGGAGGCATACACCAACCCTCCGATCAATGCGGCTACCAATAACGTTCGTTTGCTTAAAATGGCCATAGCAAACTATCCATCGTCCATCCCCGAACCACTAGCCAGAGAAGTTCTCTAGAAGTCCCCTTAGCAATTCACGACCAAGACCACGCATTCCGTTTATCCCGATTAGTTCACCCAGCACTGCGCTCAGTAATGACCCACATGATGACGCGCGTAGTGAACAGCGTGATAAACCTCGCAATCCACCCCCTATTTTATCGGGTCGTTCCTACCGCTCGAACGTCTTGGTCAACTCCCCCAATCGATCTGCCAATCTCTCCGTCAACATCCCCGAACCGCACCGCCAACCCCAATTCCCTCCAACACTCCCAGGCGTGTTCATCCTCGCTTGTGAACCCAACCCTAACAAATCCTGAATAGGAGAAATCGCCATGCAAGAAACGGAGCTCCAAATCGCTCGTATCATCGCCCAATGAATATCTTCCGGAACGCAATCCAAATAACGCAAAGCAAACGTACGCTCCCGCTCAATCTCCTCTGCCGTCCGCACACTTCCTTGACCTGGCTGACTTTGAAACCAACCGACCACCGTATCATTATCGTGCGTCCCAGTATACGAGACACTGTTCACCGAATAGCGATGCGGCAAGTCTTGAGAACCCGCACCTCCACTCCCAAAACCAAACTGCAAAATCCGCATACCTGGAAACCCAAAAGCATCCCGCAATCGCCTAACCCCATCGGTGATAAATCCCAGATCCTCTGCGACCACAGGCAATTCTCCACCACTTATCGCACCATCACTTACCCCACCGCCGCGTATCTCACCGAGCCCTCGAGCTACACTGCGGAAAAAATCCTCTCCCGGCCCCTCTCGCCACTCCCCAATCCGTGCATCCGGCGACGAAGCTGCAATGGCATAGTAAGCTTCAAAACCCCTGAAGTGATCGATGCGAACCAAATCACACCACTGCAACACCCGCTTGAATCTCTCGATCCACCACCGATAGCCATCGCGCTGGTGCTCATGCCAACGATACAAAGGATTCCCCCACCGCTGACCCAACTCGGAAAAGTAATCGGGCGGAACTCCCGCGACGACCGTCGGTTGCCCCTCCTGATCCAATTCAAACAAATGCTGATTACCCCAAACATCCGAACTGTCCATCGATACAAAAATCGGGATATCCCCCAATATCCGTACTCCACACTCCGACGCAAAAACTCGCAACTGACTCCACTGCCGATCGAACTCGTACTGAACGAACGACTCGAACTCACACTCCTGCCGCAACCGCTCCCGCCAACGAACCAAATCCCCTTCCTCCCGACGACGCAACCCCTCACCCCACTGCGTCCAAGCACTCTCGTGATGATGTGCCTTTAAAGCCGCATACAAACAATGCTCATCCAACCATTCGCGCTGCTGATGACGGTACTCATCCCAACCTTGATGCCACCGAGCATCCATCCTATCCCGACGCTCAAAGGCCCGACGAAGCAACGACATGCGAACCGCCGTCGTCTGCGCAAAGTCAACTTGATCATGGGCTATGTGATCAGTAGCTATGTGATCAGGGACTAAGTGATCGCCGACGGCTTGCCCTCCGGTCGCTTGAAATTCGGCCGCTTGCAAACGGGCCGCTTGCATACTGGTCGCTCGAGCGCGATGCGCCTGAATCGTTGCACTTCCGCTCTGAGCATCCTGCTCGTCTAACAACCCGTCGCGAACCAAGAGCCCGGGACTGATCAATAAAGGATTCCCCGCGAAAGACGAAGGGGACTGATACGGCGAATAACCATACCCAACCGGCCCAACGGGCAATACTTGCCACCACCGCTGATGCGCACGCGAAAGAAACTTTACGAACTCATAAGCCCCCGGCCCTAAATCTCCACTTCCGAAATCCCACCCACAGCGAGACTCATGGGGCAGCGAAGTCACATGCAACAACTGCCCAGCAGCCCTCTGAAACAGACTTTCCATGATTCCCCACCCCCCAAGATACGCCTAGAACTCACAACTGCCAGGCGTTCGAGGAAACGGGATCACATCCCGAATGTTCGCCATCCCTGTAGTGTATTGCACCATCCGCTCAAGCCCCAAACCAAATCCCGCATGCGGGACTGAGCCAAATCGACGCAGATCCAAATACCACCAATAATCCTCAGCCTTCAACCCCGAGGCTTCCATCCTCGCTACCAACACATCTAAGCGATCTTCACGCTGCGAGCCACCAATGATCTCACCAACACCTGGCACCAACACGTCCATCGCTGCAACGGTCTTCCCATCATCGTTCAATCGCATGTAAAACGATTTGATCTCTTTGGGATAGTTGTACAAAATCACCGGCCCTTGCACGTGCTTCTCTGTCAAATAACGCTCATGCTCGGATTGCAAGTCAGTACCCCAACTTACGGGATACTCGAACTTCTCTCCACACTTGCTCAATATCTCCACCGCCTCCGTGTACGACATGTGCACAAATGGCTTGTCCAAGACCAACTGCAAGGATGCCAACAAGCCTGGCTGTATCCGCTTCTCAAAGAAATCCATATCCTCAGCGCAATGCTCAAGCGTCTCGCGAATCATGAACTTCAAGTAACGCTCTGCAAGCCCCATGTTGTCGGCAAGCTCATAGAATGCGGCTTCCGGCTCGATCATCCAAAACTCCGATAAGTGCCTCGAAGTGTTCGAATTCTCAGCGCGAAACGTCGGACCAAATGTATAGATCTTGCCCAATGCACACGCGTACGCTTCACCTTCCAACTGACCACTTACGGTCAAATATGCGGACTTGCCAAAAAAATCTTTGCTCGTATCCACCTTGCCGTTGACCATCGGCAATTGATCGAGCGGCAATGTCGTCACACGAAACATCTGCCCAGCCCCCTCACAATCACTAGCCGTGATCAGCGGCGTGTGTACCAACACAAACCCCTCTTGGTGAAAGAACTCATGCGTCGCAAAACTGATGCGATCCCGTACGCGTGTCACCGCCCCAAAGGTATTCGTTCGAGGCCTTAAATGCGCCCACTCTCGCAACTTCTCAAACGTGTGCTGCTTCTTCTGCAACGGATAATCCGTCGCGCTCGCCAACCCCATCACCCGCAAAGCACTTGCAGCTAACTCCGTCGACTGACCCTGCCCCTGACTAGCTTTTAACTCCCCCTCAACCACGACGCTCGAACCGACAGTCAACGTCAATACGTCCGCTTCGTAATTGCTCAACTTGCCATCAGCTACCACCTGCAAGTTCCCGAACGAACTCCCATCGTTGAGCTCGATAAAACTAAACCCACCCTTGCTGTCGCGACGTGTACGCACCCAGCCTCGAACCTGAACCATCCGCCCAACCGATTCACCTCGACGCGCCTCTTCGATCGATACCCAAGGCGTTGTCATTCCCACTTGTTCTGCCATCCTGATGCTCCTTCGATCCCTAACGACTCGTCAAGACCCTAACTACCGCTGCGCAAACCGCAAGCCTCTACTTAAGAGCATTGTAGCGACTTTTCAACCTCCGTAACCCTCGCCCACCAGCTATCGCTTTAGCTGCCCTATCAATTCCTCCCCCGTCATTCGAAACGCGGCATCATGAGGACACGAATAAACGCAGCGCGGCGTTCCTCCAATGCTCTTGCACTGGTCACATGTCGTCGCTCTCTGGCGAATCACCGGTATCTTCTCTTGACCCTCCTGCCGGTACCCATCCTGATGACCGACCATGGTGATATTTCCATAAGGACAATTCGTCGCGCATTGACCACAACCGATGCAGTGATCCTCGATGACTATCTCTTTGTCCCCCTCACGAAAAATCGCATTCACGGGACACCCCACCAAGCAATACGGATCGGTACACGACCGACAACTCGTCGCAATCAAAAAGTTCTCGAAACGCAATCCCTCGCGCACCAACCTTGTCTGCCCCCCGTGCGAATCGGCACAAGCCTTCGAACACTCATCGCACCGCGTACAAGACTCTAAATCCAACACGAGCAAACTCTGCGCATTGTACAACCCTTGCGAAACAAAACTCGCTTTCATGGTGTCTTCAACCGGCACCCGATTCGCATCGCGCCGCAACAACGACTCCGCTCGCTCAATCAACACCCGCTTGAACTCCGGATTGCTATCGGCAATCTGACGGATCAACTCTCCATCGATCCTTACTAACTCAACGTGATCCAACGCCGAACAACTCGACGTGCGCAACCCGGCAACGTAATTGAGCGCTTGCAACTCGTCTCTTAACTCTCCCTCATATAACTTCGATAATACGGCCACTTCTCCAAATACCCCGATGCTCCCATCAAGGCTTCCAGGACCAATGTAGTTGACGACTTGATCTCTCATCCCCTGCATCCGCGAAACCTTGACGTATCCCAATCGCACCAAATACAAATCCCGCCCAATCTCGCCTTCGCGGAAAATAGGCTGACCGGGCTCGACACTCATAAGCTCAACCCCCTTGGCCAAACTCTTGAGCTCTTCGGGCGACAAAGTTTTGCAAATCGGTATACGGCTCAAGTCCGTGTTGAGCGCATGTCGCCGATACGCTTCATTCAACACCCGACGACTCGCTCCATTGCGCTGCAACATGTACAACACATTGCTACCGATCTCAATAACTTCGGACTCCTCGACCGCCACTACCGTCGCCGTCCGAGGATAACGATTCAAACAAGCCATCTCCCCAAGGATCACATCCTCCACTCCACGGTACACCTTGTCTTCTACCCGTTGTGGTGCCGAATCGCTCCCCGTCGCCAACGTCGGTACACTTCTGCTACCCCCCGAAAACCACCCGAAAAACCCTCGCCCCTTCCCCTCACGATGCGATCTTTCAGCCCCCTTGCGCCGAAACTGTATCTCAAATTTGCCCCTCTGTATCAAATAAGCCGTCGCACCGTACTCTCCCTCGCGACACAACACATCGCCCGCTTGCAACACCCGACGCACGCAAGCCCCACCGTTGAACTGCAAGAACTTGTACGGAATCCCTGAGAAGATTGGGATCTGTAACATCTCCTCCGGAGAAAGAACTGCTACCGAACGCCCATCCCGACGCGCTCCGTCCTGAACTCCCTCTCCTGCTAACGTCTCGATCTGCTTCTCCACCACCAACTGCCGGAATTGCAATGCATCCGTCGGACACGAAATCACACACTCTCCACACGAAACACAAGAACTCTCCAACATGGGCAAATCCATATCAAAAGCAATCCTCGCTTGATAACCCTTGCCCGACCTAGCCATCACATCGTTGTGCTTGATGTCATTACAAGCCCTCGTGCAACGCTGGCACATCACACACGCATCATGATTGACCGCAATGATTTCCGACGAGGTATCTACTCCCCGCCTACCAGCTAGCCCACTGGGCGCATAACGCATCCGCATCGGATCCGGAACAAATCGATGCACCAACTTCTTTAACTCGTTCGGCTCATAAACCTTCGGCGCCTCGACCAATCCCTCAAGCTCCCCTGCGGAAAGATGCTCCGAAGCCAACAACTCGACGATCACTCCCACCGAATCGCGAATCGTCTCGACCGTCTTGGGATTCTCGCGACTCGCTAACGTCGTGATGACCATCCCCTCCTTGACGTGGTACGTACAAGCCGACACCAAGTCCTTCTTCACCCGACCACTTTTGCGCCGCTCTTCAATCTCCACCAAACAAACCCGACATACCCCAACCGGTCGCAAATGCTCCCGATGGCATAACACCGGCACAGGATTGATGTCTTCAATACTCTTTACATAAAGCTGGGTCACCGCATCGTAAATCGTCGTCGGCCTTGGGACTAACTCCCCTCGCTCATTGACCGCTACCACCCCCTGCGAATTCCTCAACGGTACCGCTTTCTTGACAACCACATCCTGACCATCAATGGTGATCCGAACATCTTGCTCCAAATCTCCCAACGTAGCATCCGCCGCACGGATCAACTGACCATCGATGTCGCGAGCAAATAAAGCCTCTTCGCGCGCACTGATGTACTCGCCATGTTCTTGTTCTTGCTCTATCGCCATGATGTCTCTACTTCACCGAAAAATACTACACCGAATGAAAAAACTTCAAGTACGTCCGGAACGGCTCGCTTGCAACTTGACCCAACCCGCAAATGCTCGTCGTTCGCATAATCCGAGATAACACATTGGCATTCTCAACCAACTCCGCTACGAACTCTTGATGCTTGCCTGAGTCGCTTACCGATGGCTTGCCCTTGACTTCCTCAGACAAAGCAACAGCCATGTCCACAAGCTTGCGCGACCCTAACCGACAAGGAACACACTTGCCACATGACTCTCGCTGATAAAACGAACTACAAGCAATCGCTTGATCCAACATGTCGCTTCCCACACCATAAACCACAATGCCCGCCCCAAGCATGAATCCGATCTCCCGCGACGCTTCAATGTCCAACGGCAAATTCCTAATGTCCGTCGGAACCCCAACCAACATCGGATATTTCAACTCCGATGTCTCCCCACCCTGCGCATCGAACTTCTTTACTAGCCGAATCGACCGCTCGGGCAACATCGCTGGTAAAAAGCCCCCCGAAGGACCACTCAATGCGACTGCTAACAATCCAACCCCTCCCTTCATCCCACCAGCATACTCGTCGATCAATTCTCCCAACGTTATGCCGCAAGGTACTTCATATGCCCCAGGTCTGTGCAAATCCCCACTAATGCTGAAAAAACGACGCCCCTTCGCTCCGTTGCACCCCGCCCCCCGATACCAACTCCCACCCACAACAACACCGACTTGCTCGTTCGCTTCACGCAACAAGATCGATGGCACCCAAGCGAACGTCTCAACGTTGTTGAGAATCGTCGGCTGATCGTACAATCCATTGGTCTGCAACTCCGGCGGCCGATTGCGAGGCTCCGAACGCTTACCCTCTAAAGCCTCGATCAAAGCGGTCTGCTCACCGCACACATAACCCCCAGGACTAACGAAGACTTCTAAATCAAAACTTCGACCACTCTGAAATATATTCTTCCCCAATGCCCCAAGCCGCTTTGCCTCCTCAATTGCTTCTTCCAATCGCTCGATCTGCTCTTCATACTCATGCCGTATGTAGATGAACCCTTGCCTTGCACCACTGACAATCGCTGCGATTAGCATCCCCTCAATGACTAAATGAGGAGCCGCTAACAAGATCTCGCGATCCTTGAACGTCCCCGGCTCACTCTCATCCGCATTGCACACTACATACTTCGTATCCCCAGGTGCCAAACGAGCTTCATCCCACTTCGAGTAAGCCGGCGCACCGGCCCCACCCATCCCCAACAACCCGGCCGTTTTCAACGACTGAATAATCCTTTCGGTACTAGGGTCTAACAAGAACCCCCGCACCGCCGCATACTTGCTCGCTATCCCAACATAGCTTCCACTCGCTCGATAACAGTCAATCTGCGATTCCGAAAGTGTCTGCTCCGCTCGCTCCGCGTCGCTGTCTGTTTGCACTTGCTCACCGGCAAGCACCTTTGCGACGATCTCGCGATAGACATGAACCTCCCTGCCGACAACCAACCGCTGCGACGGCCCATGGCTCATCGCTGCACTGCCCTTACTCGAAGATACCGGGCCCTTATTCAAAGATACCGGGCCTTCAATCAACATCGCCGGCGCTCGGTCGCACCGCCCCAAACACGACGCTTCATGCACACTCAACCGATCCTCGCCCACCTCGGACACCAACCCTCGCAACTCTTCGGCAATCGCCACCGATCCCCTTAGCCGACAGCTCATGTCCCGACAAATCGAAACACGACACTGCGCCGGAGGTGTCCGCCGATAATGGGGAAAGAAACTCACTACGTCCTGAATCACCCGAACCGGTTCACCTACCTGTCCGGCGATCCGCTGAATATCCACATCCCCGACATACCCCTGACGATGCTGCACATCCTGCAACATCTTGGCAATCCGGGTTCCTACCTGCCGTTCAACAAGTGAGTTCATGGTTTCTGCTTCAACGTTTCTGCTATCTGCTCTAACCAATCCGATATGTCTCGAGGATACCGAGTCGATCCCGCGTAAGGCATCTGCTCCCCTCGCCGCCATTCCTGCTGCGCAAGCCCCCAAGAAGGCTGATACACCCCGTGCGCGTTCCTCGCCTCATCCACCCCACGCCTGAGGGCTGTCGCTCGAAGCACCTGCTGCAGTTGCACCGCCGACTCCCAACTCATACGCGATGCTCTTTCGAACAACTTTCGATCTATCTCACTCCAATCCGAAGGCACTTTCAGTGCTACACGATTCGCCACCATAGGATCCAATACCCCTAACAGCTCATCGCACAACCGGAGAATTTCCTCACGACGCTTCTCGCCCCAAAGTGACTCACCACCTACCAACAATTGTTTCAACTCTTCGCAGCCTCGACGCCACCTTGCAAGCCCCGCTTCAGGATCCGACAGCCCACCACCAAATGCCGTTACATCGCTTAACATCAACGCTACATCAACTTGCTCTAAATACCATCCGTCCCACTCGGGTTGCCCCTTCCCCCCCAATCCGTCAGCACTCCCCAAACGATGATGGCAGCTGGTACACCGGTACTCGGTCAACTCCATCACCACTCCCTGCTGTATCCGGTCTTTAAGTAGCTCCAGCCGACGCTGGGCCGATACGAGCTTCCCCACCCTCCAAGTATCTAACGACGCATCACTGCCGATCTCCCCTGGAATCGAAGTCGTATCCCAATGATTCGGATATCTAGCCAATGAATTGCTCAGCTCGAAGTATGTCGGCGGATGCCCAGCCGCCATCAATTCATGCGTTACCTCGCGACTCCCCAACCGCACCGCAACTCCATCTTCATCGCGAATCTCGCTATCGCGACCTAACTCCCCAACGTGGCACGACGTACAACCACTGGCCAATACCCATATGTTCGGAGTACAAACGCGTCCCTTCGCCGACTCATCTTCAAAGCGTAACTCTCCCTTCCCCTTCCACTCCTGCGAATAATGCCCCTCCCCCCAAGCACTTGCTGGCCCATGACAACTCTGGCAATCCACCCCCAACTTGCGCTGGCTCTTCGGCGAAAACTCACTGGCATGACAAGCTACGCACTTCGCTTCCAAAAAAGCTGCATACCTCGGATCCATCGTCGATGTTGGAACCTCGGAGTCCTCATGAGGCCATAACGCGCGGACGATCCTGTACGACTCCTGACTCAACAACCCGACATAAGCACTCGAATGCGGATCGCGCTCAATCCAAATCTCTCCAGCATGCTTCCAAATCTCACTCCCAAACTCGGATTCCCCCCGACCTCCAATCTTCCCGATATCTAATGCTGCTCCATGACAATTCGATGAATTGCAATCCTGACGAACAAAGAAATCTTTAACTACCTCTCTTATCGAACCAACCTCCTGCGAATAGCCGCACCGCAATTGCCCACACAGCGTGAAACTTACACTCAAGACGCAACTTGCACTCAAACAGACAATCCTCCACACAACATCCAGAGTCACATCTGGCTTAAGCCCCCCAACTGGCTCAGCGCATCCTCCTGGCTCACGCTTGTTGTTCATGGCCGCAGTCCAATCTGATCGACAACCGCAGAACTGTGATGGTATCGATGACAATCAATGCAATCTGCCGTCGCCACATGCGGGTTTACTTGCCCTCGTTTCGCTCGCTCAACGGGATCGCTGATGTGACACTCTTGGCAACTCTTCACCCCCTGAATCATCACTTCCTTAGCATTCGCTCCCAACGTGTGACACTCCTTGCACTCCATTTGAATGTGGGCACCATGAGTAAAACTTGCGTCGGCAAGCCACTGCATGGGAATCTTGCTAGGCTCGACAATCTCATGAGCCCAAGCGTCCCGATGGGCGTCTGATACAACTGGCTTAGCAACAGGCTGTGAAAACGGCTGGTAAAGCTGATGACATTTCTTGCACCCTAAAGAGACATACAATCCTTTTCGCGCACCCTCGACATCTCGTTCCATAACTTGCGAGAACGCTTCGCCTGTGCTGTTGGTTTGCAACTTCTGTAAAACCTCTCGCAATACATCCGGTTTGGTCGCTTCCTGCTCTGCGTTGCCAGCGAACTCCTTGAGCAATGCACCAGCGACTCGCTCGCGTTCCGCTTCGATCGATCGCACCATATCCAATCCATGCGGCACCGGTGTTTTGTGACACACTTCGCAATGCCTTTGAAATTGCACGGGTTGATAAAGCCGCTGACTCGTGCCGGGATAATCGGGCTCATGGCAATCGCTACACTTGAGCTGGATCAATCCCTGAGCCCCCTCAGGTCGCTTCAACGCAAAACGATTCGACCAATCTTGTATCCCCTCCCACTTTAGCGAGGTGGCATCACCAACCGTCTTCGGCTGACCGGGTTGCATGTGTTGCACATGACTAAAAGTTATGGTCCCCGGATCCTCGGCTTGTTCGATCTTTCGAAACGCTGGATGGTCGCTAAAGCTCGTGACCTTCGCAAGCACCCTAGTGGAATCCTTTGCGTAAGGAGTCAAATCGGCATGGCACCGAACACAACTACTATCTGCGATATCAAGCAGATTATGGTGGAATCCAAGATGTTCATGATGGCACGCTACACAGGACTCACTTTGGAGTACCTCGGGCTTCGTCCTCGATTCAAAATGTCCCGACATCCTATGACAAACGCTGCACTTCTCATTGTTCAAAGCGATCACATCCGAACTGCGGCCGAAACTTACCTCGCGAATCGGCGAAAAAGCCGCATGACACTTCTCGCACCCCGTTTCATTCCATGCGAAATGGGCTTTGGATAAGTCCCCAGTGCTCAATTGCTTGCGACTACCAGTACCAAACAATATCCAACTGCCATAGAGCAGTCCCAACAGCAATCCACCAACCCCCAGCCATCGCTTCCAGCGAATAGAGACATCCTCGATAGACGTATAACGCCGATCGATTCGCGATGCACGCTGCTTGCCTGTTATCGCCATCTCCGATGCCTCACGATCCGATCCCCTAAATGTACCTTAAGGACTCTATGATATGCACAACCAACAATACAGTTAACAATACGCTGATCCCTGCATGAAAAGCTACCCAACGATGCAACCAAGCGTGTGCCATCCTCTGCGCATCGAATTGCAAGCGCTGCATGACCGTTCCCTGCAATCGCTCCACCACTGGAATCGCTTCCTGCGAACACGCTTCCTGCAAACTCGAAAACCAACCCTGAGCCCGCTGAACGGTTCTCAATGGCGAAAGCTTGGCCGCCACCCTATCGAAACTTACTGCTCCATCGAGATCAGCAAACCCTCGAAGTAAAAATGGCTCGATCACTTCGACATACTGTTTCCAAATCACCATCCGATCAGCATGCGTGCACTCACCGAATCCCTCTTGCCCCATCGCCGTTCGCTGCGGATCGCGCCTTTGAACCGCTCCAACAACGATCTGCTTGCCTGAAAAACCATCGACAAACGAACCACCTGATTTGAGTGTCTCCAAATGCTTCTCCAACCCAACCATCTTTCCCGCTTGCTCGGGCTTCGTTCCTAAAACTACCGTCAACATCTGACGATTCTCCAAAGCGCTGAGCAACGAAACGTCGTCGATCTGACTCGGGATCGTCTCCTGCGGCAAATTTCCTAACATCCACCTCGGTATGATCACCTGCATCAACCAACCGAATACCCCACTCCCCAACACCATCAACAACAA
>Ga0315899_10002564_pt1 | contig 20064 bp, 22 predicted proteins | sample LakEriMetagenome_2_FD_203518 | JGI IMG/M metagenome (GOLD analysis project Ga0315899, IMG submission 203518) | Freshwater fungal communities from buoy surface, Lake Erie, Ohio, United States - Buoy 4 MA112 | ecosystem: Environmental > Aquatic > Freshwater > Lake | place: USA: Lake Erie, Ohio... | reverse complement strand
TCTCCGCCGAGCGTCCTGTTCTTGTCGATCGCTTTCTCGAGGATGCAACCGAGGTCGATGTCGATGCTGTGCGCGACGCCACGGGTGAAGTGCTGATCGGCGGCGTGATGGAGCACGTCGAAGAAGCCGGAGTTCACTCTGGTGACAGTGCGTGCGCCATTCCGCCACAGACGCTTCCCGAGTGGGTGGTGGAAGTCATCCACTCGTATGCCGAAGCTCTCGCAGCTGCGCTGAACGTTGTGGGTCTCCTCAACGTGCAGTTCGCAGTTTCGGGAACGACCGTGTACGTGATCGAGGCCAACCCCCGCGCAAGCCGCACCGTTCCGTTCGTGGCTAAGGCCACGGGAGTTCCTCTCGCCAAGGTGGCCACCCGGGTGATGCTCGGCGCGACTCTCGCCGAGCTGCGCGAAGAGGGTTTGCTCACCGAGCCCGTTTCGGGTCACGTGTCGGTGAAGGAAGCCGTCTTGCCCTTCAATCGATTCCCCGATGTCGACACCGCGCTCGGACCGGAGATGCGCTCCACCGGCGAGGTCATGGGAATCGACTCCACTTTCGGTCTCGCTTTCGTGAAGGCGCAAACCGCGGCAGGAACCGTGTTGCCCACCGAGGGCATGGTGTTCTTGTCGCTGGCAGATCGCGACAAGCCCGCCGGACTGGTGGTGGCCAAACGTTTGCGTCAGCTCGGTCTCGGTATCGCCGCAACCTCGGGAACTGCCGAGTACCTCTCGCGCTTCTCGGTCCATGTCGACGAGATCGTTGCCAAGTTGTCGGAGTCTGCCGATCAGACAAAGACAGCCGTGGGGCTCATTGCCGAGGGTCGCGTTGCCTTCGTGGTCAACACACCGCGGGGCAGCGGATCGCGTTCCGACGGCCAAGCCATCCGCAAGGCCGCCAACGTGAATCACATTCCTTCGGTCACCACGGTTGATGCCGCCTTGGCCGCGGTGCATGGATTGCTCGAACAGGGAGGCTTGTCGTTCAACGTGAAGTCTCTCCAGGAATACCTCGCCGAAGGTCGTGACAGGCAGGGTCGCAACAAGCTCGACAGGCGAAGCGTGTGAGGCTTCGCCGCTCACGTTCCGTCGCGGCGCTAGTCGTTGCAGGTGGTGTCGAGGTTGGTTCTGTCGCGTTGCGACAACCGGTGTTGACTGCCTCGGGTACGGCAGGGCATGCCGACGAGTTCCAGGAGTACATGGACCTGGGCGAACTCGGTGGCGTGGTGGTGAAGTCGCTGTACAAAGAACCGTGGCCCGGGAATCCGGCGCCACGGGTCCACCCGCTGCCTGCGGGGATGATCAATGCTGTGGGCCTTCAGGGTCCCGGTGTGCACAGCTGGATCACTCACGATCTTCCGGCGCTCGAGCGTGCAGGAGCCGCGGTGGTGGCGAGCATCTGGGGTCGAGGTGTGAGCGACTACGCCGAGGCGGCCCAACAACTTGCCGGCGTGAGCGAGCGCATCGTTGCACTCGAAGTCAACTTGTCGTGTCCAAATCTGGAAGGTCGCGGCGGCATCATCGCCCACGATGCAGCAACAAGTGCCGCGGTCGTCGATGCCTGTCGTGTGGCCGGTGTGCCGATGTGGGCCAAGCTCAGCCCGAACACCGATCGCCTCGTCGAAGTTGCACAGGCAGTTGCGGAGGCGGGTGCCGATGCCCTCACGTTGGTCAACACGGTTCTCGGCCTGGCTGTCGACGTCGAAACTGCCCGGCCAGTCCTCGGCAACGGGGGTGGGGGAGTGTCCGGACGTGCGATTCATGCTGTCGCGTTGCGTGCCGTGTACGACGTTCGTGCCGCCATGCCGGACATTCCGATCGTCGGGGTCGGGGGCATTTCGCGCGGCGAGCACGCAATCGCCATGTTGCAGGTGGGGGCCAATGCAGTACAGGTCGGAACTGCGAGCTTCGCGCGACCCGACGCGGCCATGGTCGTGCTGAACGAGATGCATGCATGGGCTTCCTCGCACAAAGTCACGTCGTGGAAGCAGGTCACCGGCGCCGTGTTTCGGTAGTGTGACGCCATGCAAGGGACGAGTGATGCGTCGATCATCGAAAGCGTCATCCTTCTTCGTTCCTTGCGAAACGATTTCCTTCGCGATATTTCCACCGGGGTCGTTGTGCCGGCCAACATCGGCGCCTGTGTCGCCGGGGAGCCGGCTCTGGCATCGATCTATGCAGTGAAGGTTGCCGAAGCCATTCCCGGGCTTGGAAAAGTGACTGCGCGTCGCGCGCTTGGTCGCCACGATGTCGACGAGCTTGCTCCTGCAGGCGAAGTCGACCCGCAAGTGTGGTCAAGCATCGCCGTGGCGATAAATGAGACCGCCGTGGCGATGAATGAGACCGCCGTGGCGATGAATGAAGCAGCCGACTGATGCCACACGACGAGATGCACGACGAGATCCATCAGCCCAGCCCCATCGTGATGGTGGTCTCGGGTCCCGGTGGCGTGGGCAAGGGCACGATCGTCGAAGCACTCATCCAACGTGACGAGCGACTCTGGCTGAGTCGTTCGTGGACCACTCGTGAGCGCCGTGAAGGCGAGCGTCACGACTCCTACGTCTTTGTGTCGTCCGAAGAGTTCGAATCCCGCATCGCCCAGGACGGTTTTCTCGAATGGACGTCGTTTCTCGGCAACTACTACGGAACACCGTTGCCCGACCCCGAACCGGGCCGTGACATCGTCCTCGAAATCGAGGTCGATGGAGCCCGTCAGGTCAAGACCGTTCACCCCGATGCGGTACTCGTCTTCGTTCTGCCGCCTTCCCGGCTGGAACAGCAGCGCCGGCTCCGGGGGCGTGGCGATCCCGAGCAGAAGGTGGAAGAGCGTCTGCGCAAAGCCGAAGAAGAAGAGCCTTTGGGCATTGCCATGGCCGACCATGTGGTGGTCAACGACGACCTCGATCTGACACTGCAAGAGCTGGGCCGAATCCTGCACCACGAGCGGAATCGCCGTCTGGGTCGGTAGAATCAAGCTCATGCGCGCAAACGACTCCATGATCAACCCGAAGATCGAAGATCTCCTTGATCGTGTCGACTCCAAGTTCAGCCTCGTCACGTTGGGTGCCCGTCGCGCGCGACAGATCAACTCGTACTTCAATCAGCTTGGCGATGGTCTCGGCAACGCCATTCCGCCCCAGGTCAGTTCGGTTGCGCGCAAGCCCATCAGCATCGCCTTCGAAGAGATCGTTGCCGACAAGATCGTCAAGACAGATCTTCCCGACGACGTCTATTACGACGCAGTCGACGGCACCTCGTACCTCACTGGCTGGCCGGCCGACGGCGAAGAATCTGGCGAAGGTGAATTTGGCGCCGATGCCGAAGCAGCTGCCGCTTCCGACGCAGCCGACAGCAACGAAGCCGCTGAGTAGTTCCACTCGCTGAACAACGGTCACGACATGTTGGCTTCAGGGCAACTCGCCGGCCGTTTCATCGTTGTCGGAATCTCCGGGGGAATCGCCGCCTACAAGGCCATCGAGGTGTGTCGTCAACTCGTCGACGCCGGAGCGCATGTTGCGCCCATCATGACTCCCGACGCCGAGCGCTTCATCGGCAAGACCACGGTGTCAGCGCTGTGCTCAGAACCAGTGCACACCTCGTTGTGGGACGATTCAAGTCCGATCCCTCACACGCGTTTGGGTCAAAAAGCAGACGTCATCGTGGTGGCTCCGGCCACGGCACGAGTGATTGCGGCCTACGCCGCTGGAATGTCTGACGACCTGCTCACCGCAACGCTGATTGCAACCCGCGCACCCGTGGTGGTGTGTCCGGCCATGCACACCGAGATGTGGGAACACCCTGCCGTACAGGACAACCTCTCGACCTTGCGCAAGCGTGGAGTCGCCATCGTCGACCCCGAAGACGGACGTCTCGCTGGGGGCGACATCGGCCGTGGTCGGTTGGCCTCAGCTGAGTCGATCGTGGCCGGAGTTGTTGCGGCGCTCGGTGGGTCCGACAGTGCGGTGGCAAGTGTGCTGGCCGGTCGACACGTGGTTGTGTCTGCTGGTGGTACACGTGAACCCATCGATGCGGTGCGGGTCATCGCCAACCGTTCGAGTGGCAAGCAAGGCCACGCCGTGGCTGAAGAGGCGGCTCGTCGCGGGGCTCGGGTCACACTGGTCACCACGGTGCCATTCGGTGGCAACACCCACGGACGCATCACGCAGGTTTCGGTCGACACCGCGGCAGAAATGAAGGCGGCTCTCGACGCACAGGCCTCGTCAGCCGACGTGGTCATCATGGCGGCGGCGGTTGCCGATTTCCGGCCAGTGCCCGTCTCTGAAGGGAAGTGGAAAAAGGACGCCGGCGCACCGCCGATCGTGCTTGAACCCACCCCCGACATCCTCGCTGGGTTGGGTGCGGCGAAGCGTCCAGGTCAGATCCTCGTGGGTTTTGCCGCAGAGACGGAGAATCTCCTCGAAAACGCCCGGGGAAAACTGACGCGCAAGAATCTCGATCTCGTGGTGGCCAACGATGTTTCCCTTCCCCAAGTGGGCTTTGGTCACGACACGAATGCCGTCATCATCGTGAGCTCTACGGGGGTGGTCGACGTACCGCTGGCCGACAAAAACAGGGTGGCATCACACGTATTGGATAGCGTAGAGAAGTCACTTCACCCCACACAGGAGCATTCGTGAGCAAGTACACGTTCACCTCGGAAAGCGTCACCGAGGGTCACCCCGACAAAATGGCCGACCAAGTCTCCGACGCGGTTCTCGATGCCATCCTGACCCAGGACCCCAACGCTCGTGTCGCCTGCGAAACTCTCCTCACCACCGGTCTGTGCATCGTTGCCGGAGAAATCACCACCAATGCCTACGTGCCGATCCCGGAAATCGCCCGCACGGTCATCAAAGACATCGGCTACGACAATGCCCTCTACGGCTTCGACGGCAACACCTGCGGTGTCATGGTCACCCTCGACGCGCAAAGCCCCGACATCGCCCAAGGTGTCGATGTCAGTGAAGAGATTCGCAAGGGCAAGAGCGGAGAAGACATTCTCAACAGCCAGGGTGCCGGCGACCAAGGAATGATGTTCGGTTACGCATGCGACGAAACCAGTGACCTCATGCCGTTGCCCATCTGGCTTGCGCACCGCATGGCCGAGCGTCTCACCGAGGTCCGCAAGTCGGGTGCCATTCCGTACCTTCGCCCCGACGGCAAGACCCAGGTCACTTTCGACTACGAAAATGGCAAGCCCGTTCGTTTGAAGACTGTCCTGATTTCCACTCAGCACGCCGCCGAGGCCGATCGTGACACTGTCATTCGTCCGGATCTCATCGAGCAGGTCATTCGCCCGGTGATCCCAGCGCAGTTCGTCAACGACAACTACGAAATCTTCATCAACCCCACGGGCAAGTTCGTGCTCGGTGGGCCCCATGCCGACACCGGCCTCACCGGTCGCAAGATCATCGTCGACACGTACGGTGGCATGGGTCGCCACGGCGGTGGTGCATTCTCCGGCAAAGATCCGTCCAAGGTCGACCGCTCCGGTGCCTACGCAGCACGCTGGGTTGCCAAGCACGTGGTCGCCTCAGGTGCCGCCACGCGCTGCGAAGTGCAGGTTGCCTACGCAATCGGTGTGGCGCATCCGGTCAGCATCCTCGTCGAGACTTTCGGAACCGAAAAAGTGTCGCCCGAGGCAATCGAGGCCGCGGTGCGTCAGGTGTTCGATCTGCGTCCCGCTGCCATCGTTCGCGACCTCGACCTCAAGCGCCCCATCTACCGCAAGACGGCCGCTTACGGTCACTTCGGTCGTGACCTCCCGCAGTTCTCGTGGGAACAGCTCAACAAGCTGGCCGACTTGAAGGCAGCTCTCAAGCTCTGATCACTTCACTGCGCGTCGTTCCCGATGTCAGCGGAATCGACAAGACATTCGACTACGCCGTGCCCGACACGATGGCCCTGCCTCCGGTCGGATCCATCGTTCGTGTCGAACTCCACGGCAGACGCGTCGATGCGTGGGTGCTCGAGCACGTCGATGCATCAGGTGCGAACTACGACCTCAAGCCGGTGATCAACGTTCTCTCTGTTGGTCCACCCACCGAGGTGGTGGATCTTGCGCGTTGGGCGGCTCGTCGATGTGCAGGTCCGTTGCGTGCGGTCTTGGCCTCGGCCTCGCCCGACAAGCGCATCAAGCATGTGCGTTCGTCGTCGCCGAGCAAAACAGGAGCAGTTTCGTCGCAGCGTTCTGTGTCCCCGCAAGCCGAGCAACTCCTGGAGCGCGGCGGGGGAGTCGTTGTGTTGCCGCCCATGCGACCGGTTCGACCGGTGCTCGAGGCGGTCCTGCGTCGCGGGCGCGTGCTTGTGGTGTGTCCGGCGGTGGGTTTTGCCCGCATCGTTGCCGGAGCATTGCGCCGCGAGGGACTCTCTGTGGCGCTCATGCCCGACGACTGGCAACGTGCAGCCGAGGGGGTCGACGTGGTGGTCGGCGCTCGCAGCGCGGTGTGGGCGCCATGTCCCGACATGGCCGGAATCGTGGTGTTCGACGAGCACGACGAACGCCTCCAAGACGAGCGCAGCCCCACATGGCATGCGCGCGACATCGCCATCGAGCGGGCGGCACGTCTGGGCGTTCCATGCCTCTTGGTGTCACCGTTGCCCACCGTGGCCGCCGTGCGTTGGGCAGGGCCCGAAAGAGTCGTGTGGCCCGAACCGCAAGATGGCGACTGGCCGCGCATCGAAATTGTCGATCCCTTCACCGAACTCGGCGACGAAGAGGCCCCCAAAGCGGGTCTGTTGTCCTCGGCGCTCATTGCTGAACTGCGCGACCCCACCCGCACGGTTGCCTGTGTGCTGAACGTGAAGGGTCGAGCTCGACTGCTCACGTGCAAGGGCTGTCATGCGGTTGCGCGCTGCGAAAAGTGCGATGCCGCGATGCGCGACATGGGAGACGGACGCCTCGAATGTCCGGCTTGTGCCAACCACAGGCCACACGTGTGTCAGAAGTGTGGCGGCGCTGCGTTGGTGCTGGCACGCAAAGGTGTGCAAAGGGCAATGGAAGAGATTCAGGCCGCCGCCAACCGTCCTGTACGCGATGTCACGGGCGCCACCGACACCGCGGCCAACACATCTGCCAACGTCTATGTCGGTACTGAGGCTCTGTTGCATCGCGTTGCCAGTGCCGATGTGGTTGCGTTTCTCGACTTCGACAACGAAGTTTTTGCGCCCACGTACCGTGCCGCCGAACACGCATGGTCGCTCGTGATCTTGGCCGCACGTGTGTTGCGAGGCGCCACCAATGGTCGGATCATCCTTCAGTCAAACGATGCCACCAACTCGCTGGTGGCGGAGTTCGCGCACCCCGAGCCAATGCGCATCCTCGAGGTAGAAGCGGAAAAGCGCCGCCAGTTGTCGCTGCCGCCTTTCAGCCACATGGCGCGTGTCGTGGTGGGCGACGGTCAGCCCAACGAGTTGTCCCATCCGCCACTCGGTGTTGCCGTTGCCCAAGTCAACGATCGCGAGTTTCTCGTGCGCGGCGACGAAGCCGACTCCTTCGTCGAGTTCACCAACGTGTTGCGGTCGGCCCACGCCCGCGTCTACACGGACCCGTCGCGCTACTGAGCGCTTATGCGAAGCACGCGAAAGCCCTTCTTGCTTCCCACGCGCTCCACGGCGTAGCCCTGTCGGGTGAGCCATTCGGCGAGCGAGTCTGCACCAAGATGCTTTTGCACGACAAGGAAAGCGACTCCAGACGCCGACAGTCTGCCGAGCCAGGTGAGAAGTATCCGGTGGAGTGCTTCTTTACCGATGCGAATCGGAGGGTTGCTCCAGATCAGGTCGAACTCGATGTCGGCCGGCACGTCAGCGGGGTCGCACACCTTGACATTCCGTGCCCCCAAGCGCGAAGCATTTGCCGTTGTGAGTTCACGTGCACGGGGGTTCACATCCAGCGCCCACACGGTTGCCTCCGGCGAGAGGTTGGCCAAGGTCAGTGCGATGGAACCCCAACCACAACCAAGATCGAGAAACGTGCCGGCGGGCGGTGGCATTGGCGTCAGCGAGAAAAGGACCGCGGTTCCCTTGTCGAGGCCCGCGTAACTGAACACGCCCCGGTCTGACTGCGCCGACAGGTCCCTGCCGTGAGTGCGCCACGCCACCTCGCGTGGAGCCGACCCCAACCGAGAGAGGTCATCGGGGTCGACATCGAAGTAGTGCGACGCCGAGTCCGAAGTGTTCGGGCTGTTCACGCTCGCTAGCCTTGCACGCGTGGCCCACGAAATTCGCACATACGGAGACCCCGTCCTCAAGTCTCAGGCCATGGCCATCGAGAAAATCGACGACAAGTTGGTGCGTCTCACCGACGAGATGTTCGACATCATGTACGAGGCCCCCGGAATCGGCTTGGCCGCACCGCAGATCGGTATTCAAAAGCAGTTGTTCGTCTATGACATCGGTGACGGTGCCGAGGTGTTGATCAATCCCGAGATCGTGGAGTCGTCGGGTGAGTGGGTGTACGAAGAGGGATGCCTGTCGATCCCCGGCTTGTACGTCGAGATGATTCGTCCCAAGGAAGTGTTGATGAAGGGCGTCAACCTGGCCGGCGAAGAAGTCACCGTGGAAGCCGACGAGCTGTTGTCGCGACTTTTCCAGCACGAACTCGACCACCTGCAGGGTGTGCTCATGTTCGAACGCATGACCCCCGACCAGCGTGTCGAGGCGATGGCCGAGTACCGGCGCATCCATGATCCCATTGCCGACACGGGGCGCACCACGCGGTCGCGCAAGCCGGTCGAGCCGCGCGTCATCAAGTTGAAGTAGGCACACATCGCACCGCGAGTTGCGCCGTCCTGCGCCACACGAGATGTCGTCTTCTTCGGCACTCCCGAAGTCGCCGCACAAGTTCTCCACGAGTTGCTGGCTGCATCGATCCACGTGATTGCGGTGGTGACGCGGCCAGACAAGCGCCGGGGTCGCGGCAGTGCCACCGAACCATCACCGGTGAAGAGGGTTGCCCTCGACAACGCCCTTCCCGTGTTCGAAACATCGGACGAGATCGTGGCTTGGCTGGAATCTCGTGGTGTCGACGGCGTCACCGGGGTGGTGGTGGCCTACGGGCGCATCATCAAAGACCCGCTTCTCTCGCTTGTTCCGCTCGTGAATCTTCATTTTTCGCTCTTGCCCCGCTGGCGTGGTGCCGCGCCGGTCGAGCGGGCCATTCTCGCCGGCGACACGGAGACCGGTGCCGCAATCATGCAGATCGAAGAGGGCCTCGACACGGGCGGGGTCTATGCCGTCGAGCGCACACGAATCGACGACAACGAAGATGTCACCACTCTGCGTTCCCGTCTCGGAATGCTCGGGGCACGCACCTTGGTGCAGTTGTTGAATCAGGGATTTCCCTCCCCGGCTCCGCAGCAAGGCGAGCCGTTGCATGCGGACAAACTCGGTGTCGACGACTTACGTATCGATTGGACGCAATCGGCGATCCAGATCCAGCGCGTCATTCGCTTGGGTGGTGCGTTTTCGTCGTTTCGGGGTCAACGTCTCAAGATCCACCGTGCCGAAGTGGCACCCGGGGCCGGACCGTTTGGTTCGATCATCGAGGCGGGTAGGGCCGATGTGGTCGTCGCCTGTGGAGAGGGTGCACTGCGGTTGGTCGACGTGCAGCCCGAAGGGAAGAAAGTGATGAGCTCTCGGGACTGGATGAACGGTGTCAAGCCAGTCGTTGGTGACACGTTCGGCGCTGACTACGGTGCATCCGCATGAGCACCGATTCTCGGGATGCAGATCACAAGTGGCCTGCCAAGGTGTTGACCATCAGCGACGGAGTCATGTCTGGTCACCGCGACGATGCTTCGGGGCGGGCACTTGTGACGCTACTCGAGGCAAAGGGCTTCGATGTGATTGAGCACCGGGTCACTGCCGATGGGGAAGACGCAGTCGCACGTGAACTCGGCGACATGACAAAGGTCTTTGCCGGACTGGTGGTCTCCACCGGTGGCACGGGTTTTGCTCCGCGCGACCAGAGTCCCGAGGGTGCGCGTCGTGTCATCGATCGCGAGGCACCCGGTCTGGCCGAAGCCATGCGCGCGGTGAATCCTCTCGGCCGACTGTCACGTGGGGTGGCCGGCACAGCGGGAAGCGCCATAGTCGTCACCCTGCCGGGGAGCCCCCGCGGTTGTGTCGAGCAGTTGGAAGCCATCATCGACGTGCTGCCCCACGCACTGGCGCTGCTAAATAGCGAGCCCACGCAGCACTGATCGCCGTAGGCTTGCGGCGTGCTTCGCCTCGTTCTCCCCAAGGGCTCTCTCGAAAAGGCCACACTCGAACTGTTCGAGGCCGCCGACCTCACCGTCGTGCGGTCGTCATCGGTCGACTATCGCGCCAGCATCGACGATCCACGGATCGTCGAGGTGCGCATTCTGCGTCCTCAGGAAATTCCGGTGTACGTGGCCGAGGGTTTGTTCGACTTCGGCATCACCGGCCGCGACTGGGTGGAAGAAACCAGCAGCTCGGTGCACAGCCTGGGTGAACTCAAGTACTCCAAGGCCACATCCAATCCCGTGCGCGTGGTCGTTGCCGTCGACGGCAACTCGCCGGCACAGAAGGCCGAGGATCTTCCCCACGGTGTGCGCGTCACCAGCGAATACCCAGAGATGACCAAGCGCTTCTTTGCAGACAAGGGCATCACGGCCGACGTGCGTTTGTCGTACGGAGCCAGCGAGGCCAAGATTCCCGACATCGCCGACTGCGTGGTCGACATCACCGAAACGGGTCGCGCACTGCGTGCCGCGGGTTTGCGGATCATCGACACCATCCTCACCAGCTACACGGAACTCATCGCCAACACAGAGTCGTGGGCCAACCCCGACAAGCGCCATGCGATGGAGCAGATTCACACACTCCTCAACGGCACGCTCGAGGCCCGTGGCCAGGTGCTGGTCAAGCTCAACGTCAGCGAAGCGAACTTTGAAAAGGTGCTCGCCGTTCTCCCGTCGGCCAAGTCACCGACGGTCAGCCGTCTCGCCTCGGGTGATTACGCCGTTGAGTCGGTGGTGCAGAAGCGCACCATCAATACGGTCATTCCGGCATTGAAAGATGCCGGCGCAACCGATCTGCTCGAGCTGCCAATCAGCAAGATCATCCACTGAGGTCATCGATGTCTCGTCGTTACGCCGCCACCGACGCACCTGCAGTGGAGGGAACGACCAGAGGCGAAGTCGTGGACTTTGATGCCCAAGCCGGGCTCGGATATGTCCGAAGTTCAACGGGGGAGACGTACCTTCTCCACTGCATTGAGGTTGCCGACGGCACCCGCGACATTGCCGTTGGGCAGGCGGTGGAGTTCTCCACGGTCACTCGATTCGGCAAGGCCGAGGCGGCCTGCGTTGTCAAACTATGAAGACGTTGCGTCTTTATCTATGAAGACGTTGCGTCTTTAATTTGTACGAAGGCGATGCGGATGTTGTCGAGGGCCATCTTCAGGGTGGGCTGCTCTTCGCCGAGTCGGCCTTCGAGGCCCTCCACCAAGCAGGCCACGGCATCAATGGCCAGGGCAGCTTCGAAAAGACGGGGTGGTTCGGCCGACAGGTGGATGGCCGCCAGCTCGTAGAGACCCATCACGTGGTTCACCACCACCACCTCGGCGGGGACCTCGGCCAGGCGCTGTCGGGACTCGGCCAGGGCTTCGGCGGCGTCAGCGATCAGGTCTTCGGTGTCGGGGTTGCCCGGGGCCACGGGGTCTGTCGTCATGGGATGCGACGCTAATGGTGCAACGGGGCTGTTTGGCCCTGTAGCCTCACAACACAAATCAGGCCAAGTGGGTCCACTTCTCGTCAGAGTCGAGGTCCCCACCCAGCCACCCCATTTTGGGAGTGCGTCTGGGTCCCGTTTCACGGAGATCCTCCGTGTGGCGTGACCTTGCGCGTGCCCGATGTGGGATACCTATCCATCGGCGCGAACAAAGAGGAGCAGCCACTTGCACAGGAGTGAACGGCCATAGCTACGGCGCAGAACGAACCGCGGTACAACGATCGCATTCGGGCTCGCGAGGTGCGCCTCATCGGCGCCGACGGCACCCAGTTGGGAATCAAAACCCTTCCTGAGGCCCTCGATCTCGCCAAGCAATCCGACCTCGACCTCGTCGAAGTCGCACCGCTTGCCAGTCCGCCCGTGTGTCGCATCATGGACTACGGAAAGTTCCGTTACGAGGAATCACAAAAAGCCAAAGAGTCCCGCAAGAAGACATCGCAGGTGACCATCAAGGAAGTGAAGTTCCGGCCGAAGATCGGCAAGGGAGACTTCGACACCAAGGTGCGTCACATGCACGACTTCTTGGAAGACGGGCACAAGGTGAAGGTCACACTGCAGTTCCGCGGGCGCGAAATGGCCCACCCGGAACTCGGAGCCAAGATTCTCGATGCCGTGATCGCGCAGTTGGGTGAGTCCGTCAAAGTCGAAACCATGGCGCGTCTGGAAGGACGCAACATGACAATGGTGTTGGCCCCCGAAAAAAAGGTAGTCAAGAAGACAGAAAAGAAGCCGGAGAATTCCGCCGCAGACAGCACGCCTGCGGTTCCGGCGGAAAACACACAGATCGTCAGTGAGTCAGGAGAAGCACATGCCGAAGATGAAAACAAGTAAGACAGCAGCAAAGCGTTTCAAGAAGACCGGTACGGGCAAATTGCGCCGTCAGCAGGCCATGCGTCAGCACCTCTTCGAGAAGAAGGCATCCAGTCGCACCCGTCGCCTCGCTGGCGACGTCGATGTCCACCCCGGCGACGCCAAGAAGATCAAGCGTCTTCTTGCCGAGCGCTGATCAGCGGCACGGTCCGTATTCACGTTTTTGACAGAGTTTTGAAAAGGTAGGTAAATGAAATGGCACGTGTAAAGCGCGCGGTGAACGCCCGCAAGAGCCGCAAACAGACACTCGAGCGCGCAAAGGGTTACTACGGCAACAAGAGCCGTTCGGCTCGCGCCGCCAACGAGCAGGTGATGAAGTCGGGGCAGTACGCATTCCGCGACCGTCGCGCAAAGAAGGGCGAGTTCCGTCGTCTGTGGATCCAGCGCATCAACGCCGGATGCCGCATCCACGACATGAGCTACAGCCGCTTCATTGCCGGACTCAATGCCGCTGGCATCGAAGTCGACCGCAAGATCCTCGCCGATCTCGCCGTGCACGACATCGAAGCATTCGGTCGTTTGGTTGCTGCCGCAAAGGGAGCACTCGACTGAATCAGTCAGTCATCGGTTTCACGAGCACCCCGGTTCGTCGGCTGCGCCAGCTTCTCTCCGAGAAGAAGGCGCGTCACGAGGCGGGGTGTTTCGTCGTTGAGGGGCCCATTCTCGTGCGTGCGGCTCGCGATGCCGGCCTGCGCATTGTCGAGGAGTTCGTCCGAGTCGGCGAGAGTCCCATCACAGACGGTACGACCCATTTCATCGACCAGTCCACACTCGAACGAGTGGCATCCACCGTCACGCCACAGCCGAACATTGCGGTCGTCGAGATGCCCCGGCTCACGGACGATCTCGCATCTCTTCGTCGCGGCAACTGGTGGATTCTCGTGGCAGACCGCGTAGCCGACCCGGGCAATCTCGGCACCATGGTGCGCAGTGCGGTCGCTGCGGGCGCCAGTGCCGTGGTCACCACGTCGGGATCAGTCGATTTCTATTCACCCAAGGTGGTTCGAGCCGCTGCTGGTTCGTTGTTTGCGGTTCCCTGTGTCGCCGACGTCACCTTGAACGACCTTGCGGCAGCCGGCTGGGACTTGGTTGGTACGTCATCTCATTTGCAGCCCGGCGCGGTCGCCTACGACGAAGCCGATCTAGTGAGCAGTTGTGCCGTTGTCATGGGCAACGAGGCAGCAGGAATCGATCCGCAGGCGCCGGTGACCCGCTGGGTCACGATCCCACATCAGGGCCCGGTCGAAAGTCTGAACGTTGCCATGGCATCGACCGTGTTGTGTTTCGAGGTGGCACGCCAGAGAAAGCACCACCGTCAACAGGGCCTCGGCAAGTAGCGTTACGGCGTTATGCAGAACGACATCACCGCCGCAGTCCAGGCCGCCTTGGCGGAGATCGCAGGCTTGTCGAACTCCGGCGAGGTCGCGGCTGCGACCCCCGGGTTGGTGGGCAAGAAGGCGCCGCTCGGCCTGTTGAAGAGCAAGCTCGGTGGTCTTGCCGACATCGAAGAACGCAAGAAGATGGGGCAAGCCATCAACGACGCCGTGGTCTCGGTCGAGGCGGCGCTCGCAGTCAAGCGCTCGGAATGCGACGAACGTGAACTGGCAGAACAGTTGGCCTCCGAGCACATCGACCTCACCGAACGCCTGGGCGTTTCTCAGCGAGGCCGTCTGCACCTCGTCACGCAGGCCACGCAACGACTTGAAGATGTCTTCATCGGCCTCGGATTCCAGGTGGCCGAAGGTCCTGAAGTCGAAAGTGACTTCTACAACTTCGAGGCTCTGAACATGCCCAAGTCCCATCCGGCTCGCAGCATGTGGGACACCCTCTTTGTCGAAAGTGCCGACGAGGGAAGCGTTGTGCTGCGCACGCACACCTCGCCTGTGCAGATCCGTGTCATGCAAGAGTGGCCACCGCCCATCTATGCCATCATGCCCGGGCGCGTTTTTCGCCGGGACACTCCCGATGCGACGCACATGCCGGTCTTTCATCAGATCGAAGGCCTCGTGATCGATCGCAACATCACCTTCCGCGACCTTGCGGGCACTATCGAGGCATTCACCAAGGCGTTTTTCGGCGCAGAGTTCACGTCCCGCTTGCGCCCCTCGTACTTTCCGTTCACCGAACCCAGTGCCGAGTTCGACATCCGACGTGCCAACGGCTCGTGGATCGAACTTGGCGGGTGCGGAATGGTGCACCCCAACGTCTTGCGTGCCGGTGGGCTCGACCCCGAGGAGTGGTCGGGCTTCGCCTTCGGCTTCGGCATCGACCGAATGGCCAAAGAGCGCCACGGTGTCGAAGACATCCGAGAGATGTACACCAACGATCTTCGTTTCCTGAGGCAGTTCTCCTGATGAAGGTTCTTCTTTCCTGGCTCAACGAGTTTGCCGACTTCGGCAACGAGATCGAAGAGTTGTCCGACGCCATGACGTCACTGGGTATGCCTGTCGAAGAGGTCGTGCAGGCCGGAACCAAGGTCCCGGGTGTGGTGGTGGCACAGGTGTTGCGCACCGAGCGTCATCCCGATGCCGAAAAGGTTCATCGCGTGTATGTCACCACCGATGGCGCCAATGAACTGCACGTCTGGTGCGGTGCGTTCAACATGCAGCCCGGCGACAAGATTCCGCTGGCCACCTTGGGAACCAAGATGCCTGATGGCCGCGAAATCCTGCGTCGCGGCATCCTTGGTATCGACAGCGAGGGAATGCTCTGCAGCGCCAGAGAACTCGAACTGAACGATGACCACGGCGGCATCCTCATTCTTCCGGCGGATCTTCCGCTCGGAGCCGACGCATTCGACGCTCTCGGAGTCACCACCGACACCGTGTTCGACCTCGATCTCACGCGCAATCGGCCGGACTGCTGGGGACACTTGGGTGTGGCCCGAGATCTCGCCGCCCACATGCGTCTCGCATTCGGATCCGACATTGCCGGAGTTGCATCGCATCCGGTGCACGCATTGCCCGTTGCAATCGTTGATCGCGAGTCGTGTGGGCGCTTCACCGCAACCGTCGTGAAGAACATCCGAATCACATCGTCGCCGCAGTGGTTGCAAGACCGCCTCGCGCGAAGTGGCATGCGACCCATCAACAACGTTGTCGACGCATCGAACTACGTGATGCTCGAGCGCAATCAGCCCACCCATGCCTACGACCTGCGTTCCGTCGAGTCGGGTTTTCGGGTTCGCTTTGCCAAGCCTGGGGAGACCATCACCACCCTCGACGGTCAGTCCAGGGATCTGAACCCGTCCGACATCGTGATCGCCAACGGCGATGACGTACCGGTCGGACTGGGCGGCGTGATGGGCGGTCTCGATTCCGAAGTTGTCGACTCCACCACAGACATCGCTCTCGAGGTGGCGTGGTTTCCGGCCGACACCGTGCTCGAATCTGCCGCGCGGCACGGATTGCGTTCCGAGGCTTCGGCGCGCTTCGAGCGTGGTGCCGACCCGCACGGTGTGGAACTGGCCGCATGGCGCTTCGTCGAGATTCTGCGTCTCACGTGTCCGAATCTCGAAGTTCACGGTGCGCCACAGATCACCCGGAATGATCTGTGTCCGGCCGAGTTCGTCACAGTCGACGTGCGCCTGAAGCAGGTCGAGCGCATCCTTGGAGTCAGTCTCAACGCGCAGCAAGTGGCTGATCTCATTTCACCCATCGGCTTCGCCTGTGAGGATCGCGGTGGCGTTGTAGCGGTGGCCGTTCCGTCGTGGCGGCCCGACTCCACCACGGAAATCGACGTGATCGAAGAGATTGCGCGCCACTACGGCTACGACGCACTCGGCAAGAGTGTTCCGAACTCCACGGTGCATGGTCGCTTGTCCACCGTGCAGCAGCGGCGCCGCCTGGTGCATTCGGTGATGATCGAGGCCGGCTGGAGTGAGGCCATGCCCAATCCGTTCCTCGATCCGAACGCGGCTCGGCAGGCAGGAGTCCCCGACGAGGCACAACTGGCGCTCGTCAATCCGTTGGTGGCCGAAGAATCGGTGTTGCGCGTTTCCTTGCGGCCCGGACTCTTGCGGACAATCGCCTACAACCAATCCCATCGCGTCGACGCCATCCATCTCTACGAAGTGGGCCACGTGTATCCGCGTGGTACCAGATCCCTTCCCGATGAAGAAGAGATGTTGTGTGTCATGTCAGTCGAGTCCCGCAATGGGGAACTGGCTGCTCTGAATGCGTGGACCTTGCTGGTCGATGCGTTGAACATCGGTGCGCAAATCGACCAAAAGACCACGCCTCCCGGCTATCACCCCGGCCGCAGTGCCACGTTGCGGCGAGGCAAGCAGGTCATTGGTGCCATGGGGGAGATCTCTCCGGTCGTGCTGAAGCGCAACGGCGTGTCGGGGCGAGTGAGTTGCCTCGAGGTGTCTCTGACCACCGTTCTTCGCGAGGAGCCAAAGCCCGCATCGGCAAAGTCCGTGAGCCGCTATCCCTCGAGCGACATCGATCTCGCGTTCGTTGCTCCCGACACTGTGGTGGCATCCGACATCCAGCGGGCTCTCAAGTCAGCCGCAGGCCAACTCGCTGTGAGTCTCGACATCTTCGACATCTATCGCGGAAAGGGAGTCGCCGAAGGGTCACGCAGTCTCGCCTTCCGCCTGAGGCTCCAGGCACCGGATCGCACACTCACCGACGACGAAGTGGCCGGGGTACGGCAGAAGTGCATCGACGCCGCCGCAAAGCTCGGAGCCACTCTCCGCTGACAGGTATCCGTGTATGACTATACATTTATCTGTATAGTCATACACCTATGACAAAGAAGCAAGCCGCCATCATCGGTGCCACGGGCTTTACGGGGGTCGAGCTGTTGCGCCTGTTGTCTCGCCATGGCGCGATCGAGGTGGCGTATGCCACAGGCGACTCCCAGGCCGGCCAACGATTGGCATCGCTGTATCCAAGCCTTGCCGCTGCGTACCCGGACCTGTTGGCCGAGCAGTTCGACATTGCCAAAGTCGACGGACTCGACGTGGTGTTTCTCTGCACGCCCCACGAATCGTCGTTGGAGCTGGTGCCCCAGCTACTCGGCAAGGTGGGATGTGTCATCGACCTGTCGGCCGCGTTCCGTCTCACAGATCCGGCCTTGTATCCAACGTGGTATGGCTTCACCCACACGCATCCGCAACTGTTGTCCAGCGCCGTTTACGGCCTGCCAGAGGTGTATCGCGCGCAACTCGCCGGAGCATCGCTCGTCGCCACCCCCGGTTGCTATGTCACCGCCGCAACGTTGGCATTGCGCCCACTGACGCAGGCAGGAATGATCGAAACCAGGGGCGTCATCGTGGACGCTGCGAGTGGTGTGTCGGGCGCCGGCAAAGCACTCAAGTCTTCGAGCATGTTCTGCGCAGTCGACGAGGACTTCACCGCTTATGGTTTGGTGTCTCACCGCCATACGCCGGAGATGCAGCAGCTGATCGGTGCCGAGCTCCTGTTCACCCCGCACCTTGCTCCGATGAATCGCGGAATTCTCGCCACGTGTTACGCGCGGCCGGTCGATGCGGCGACAACCACCGAAAGTGTTCTCGAAGCGTTGCGCAGCGCCTATGCCAACGAGCAGTTCGTCACGGTCATCGACGACGTGCCGTCCACAAAGGCCACACTAGGAACCAATGCGGTGCACATCACTGCTCGTGTCGACCAGCGCACGGGTCATGTCATCGTTGTTTCGGCACTCGACAATCTCACCAAGGGAGCCTCGGGCGGTGCTCTGCAGGCGGCCAATGTGGCACTCGGTCTGGATGAGTCCGAGGGCCTGGCAACGGTGGGGGTGTGGCCATGAGCACGCCGGCTTCCACGGCACAGGTACTCATCGAAGCATTGCCCTACATCCAGCGTTTTGCAGGCAAGACCGTGGTGGTGAAGTACGGGGGCAACGCGCTGTCGGGCACCGAACACGCCGATCCGCTCGACGTGTTCGCCCAGGACATCGTGATGTTGAGGGCGGTGGGGATACGTCCAGTGGTGGTCCACGGGGGTGGTCCGCAGATCAATGCCATGCTCGAACGCCTTGGTGTGCAGAGTGAGTTCCGCGACGGACGTCGCGTCACCGACGAAGCCACGATGCAGGTCGTGCGGATGGTCTTGACGGGAGAGGTCAACCCCAGCATCGTGTCGGCCGTCACCGCCCGTGGTGGCCGGGCTGTCGGTTTGTCCGGCGCCGACGACGGGATGATCACCGTCCAGCAACGCGATCCAGCACTCGGTTTCGTGGGTGATGTCACCGGGGTTCGTACGTCGGTCATCGAGCAGTTGCTCGATGATGGCTGCATCCCCGTCATCGCAACCATCGGAGTCGACGATTCGGGTCAGGCTTTCAACATCAACGCCGATTCGGTAGCCGCGGCCGTTGCGGGGGCGCTCGATGCGGAGAAGCTCTTGTATCTCACCGACATCGAAGGTCTTCGCCGCGACGTCACCGATCCGTTGTCGTTGATCAGCGCACTGAGTGCCGCCGAACTTGCCGAGTTGCTCCACGACGGCACCATCGCCGGAGGAATGATTCCGAAGGCCGAGAGTTGCCTCGAGGCCGTGGCACTGGGCGTCCCCAACGTCCACATCCTCGACGGTCGGGTGGCGCACGTCACGATCATCGAACTGTTCACCGATGCCGGTATCGGAACAATGGTGAGTGCCGGCAGCAATTCGACATCATCATCGACATCAGCACAGACGAAAGAGAGTTGAGTCATGGCACAACATGGTTTCCCCGAAGCGTCGAGCGTCGACCATTGCCCGTTTCTTCCCATCTTCGGCCCACCCGCCGTGATGTTCGTTCGCGGAGAAGGAACCGAACTCTGGGATTCCGAGGGCAAGCGCTATCTCGACTTTCTCTGTGGACTTGCTGTCACCTCGCTCGGCCATTCGCATCCCGTCGTCAGCGATGCGCTGTGCGCGCAATCGAAGCAGTTGTTGCATGTCAGCAACTACTTCGCCAATCCCGTTGCCACCAAGGCCGCGCAAGACATCAATGCGCTGCTCAAAGAAGCCACAGGGTGTGACGGACAGACGTTTTTCTGCAACTCCGGCGCCGAAGCGAACGAGACTGCCATCAAGTTGGCACGCAAGTTCGGCGGACGGGGTCGCCATGTCATGGTTTCGGCGTTGGGAAGCTTTCACGGTCGCACGCTCGGGGCGTTGGCGGCCACTGGGCAGCCCGCAAAGCACGAACCTTTTCAGCCGATGCCCGAGGGTTTTCGGCACGTCCCGTTCGGTGACATCGAGGCGTTGTCCGGTGCAGTCGACACGTCGGTGTCAGCGGTGCTGCTCGAGCCGGTCCAGGGTGAAGGCGGTGTGGTGCCGGCTCCCCCCGGTTACCTGAAGCAGGTGGAACAACTCTGTCGGGAACGGGGCGTTCTGTTGATCATCGACGAGGTGCAGACCGGTATGGGTCGCACGGGCAAATGGTTCGGATTTCAGCATCATGGCATCGCACCCGATGCGGTCTTGAT
>Ga0315899_10002563_pt1 | contig 20069 bp, 16 predicted proteins | sample LakEriMetagenome_2_FD_203518 | JGI IMG/M metagenome (GOLD analysis project Ga0315899, IMG submission 203518) | Freshwater fungal communities from buoy surface, Lake Erie, Ohio, United States - Buoy 4 MA112 | ecosystem: Environmental > Aquatic > Freshwater > Lake | place: USA: Lake Erie, Ohio... | reverse complement strand
AACTATGTCTTGGAAGCAGTCCCCGAGATTCGGGAACTCTCGTGCGGGCTTGTGAACTGTTTCTTGTTGCACACCTCAGCGAGTTTGACCATCAATGAAAATGCGGACCCAAATGTGAGGGCGGATCTGGAGATGGCGTTGAACCAAATCGCACCCGAAGATTGGGATTACATCCATACGGAAGAGGGGCCTGACGACATGCCGGCTCACGTCAAATCGTCACTTCTGGGGTGCAGCCTGACAATCCCCATTACCGATGGCCGTTTAAATTTAGGGACATGGCAAGGCATTTATTTGTGCGAGCATCGCAGCCACCCGACTCGACGAAGCATGGTGATCACCGCTTCTGGCAATCCAGCCGGAAGGTGAACCGGGCTGATATCAGCCAGTCGATCACCCAAACTCAGGCGGGGTTTAGAGGGGTAAATCCCGAAAATCGACTTGTTTTCCACCACATGCCCCAGGATGGCAGCGGGTTTAACCAAATCTTAATCGACCGCTTTCTGACACATCCCCCCCAAAAAGCCGCGGGAGAAATCGAGCCGGCCGGTTCTTCCCCAGGCCACCAATGCAGCTCAGCAAGCCATTAAAGCCACCCAAAGCCGAATCGCTTCGCTTTAATGTGCAGTTTTGTTTCATTAACCTCTCCACCGAAAAGGCGAACCGGAAAGTCGCACAGTCAGCATTCGCCGAAATAATCATGATTTTAAGAAATGAAGAAGAAAAAGCCAATTGTCAGCGGGGGAACGACATGTAATCTATCTGTTGTTCTTCGTGCGGCATCCCAGTTGCACAGCGATCTTTAGCAATTGATTTTTTTGAGGGGTTTATGATTATTCGCCACTCTATGCGAACATTCTCAGCCAGGCGAGCCTTTACGTTGGTTGAGTTGCTGGTGGTCATTGCGATCATTGGCATTCTCGTTGGTTTACTCCTGCCAGCGGTCCAAGCGGCGCGAGAGGCTGCACGTCGAATGCAGTGCTCCAACAATCTGAAGCAGATTGGGTTGGCTGTTTTTAACTACGAATCGGCCCACAAGCGATTTCCGCCTGGCCGTTTGCTACCTGATCTTTCGATTGGGGGTGTAGTATCCGCTAATTACACCAACTACAACAACATCAACGGGACTCCGGGACAATGGACCGGATTCCGTTCGGTTCATACTTTTATACTGCCTTTTATGGAGCAGACTGCGATCTATAACCTAATCGATTTCGGGGCTCCGACTTCGGTTCGGATGACGATGAATGGCGCGCCGTTCAATCGCAACTACGTCGCGTATGCGAATGCAGCCAGCTTGTTCATTTGTCCGTCAGACCCCAACACAGGTCGGGTCATCACCGAGAACAACTACCGCTACAACTTTGGAGGATCGACCCATTATGCTGGAGCATTGAGCAGCGCGGCGAACAATAACAACAATGCTACGCTCGGCCAGTTCACCGTTCGAGGCAACGGTGCGTTCAGCATCGGAGATGCACTGCGGATGGGAGCAGTTACCGACGGCTTGAGCAACACGGTCTTCTTCGCCGAGCGAGATAAAGGAAGTGGAAGAGATATGGCTGCAGCCTTGCCAGATCGTCGATTCGACATGATCACCATGCCTGGAAGAACGCGGAACTTGATTTCGCCAGACCAAATCTTCGATGCATGCCGAGCATACGTCCCCGTGGTGGATTCGTTCAACTTTAATTCGCCTGGCCGCTGGCTTGACGGGAGCGATTTCTCCAATGGATGGCCATTCGGGTTCTATTCGAGCACCATGTACAACCACGTAGCTCCCCCCAACTGGGCAGGCTTTGACTGCGGTCAGTGGAGTTCGATTCCCGACGCACCAGGCGAACACGCGATCGTTGCGGCACGTAGCTCCCACACAGGTGGCGTGAACTCCGCAAGGGGCGACGGTTCGGTTAGTTTCGTGACGAGCAGCGTTGATACGATTCTTTGGCGTGCTCTCGGGACTCGTGACGGCGGAGAGGTTGCCAACATTGACTGATGTTTGGTTGCCAGGTTGAACGCTCCCGTTTACTCCCAGCTGAATGACCAGATTGTGTTCATAGCGAAACAGTATCCATCTTTAATGTCCAGCAATTGATTCAACCCTTTAAGCCTCCTGTTTACTTCAGGAGGCTTTTTTTATGGACTTCAAAAAGGCCTATTAGTAATGAAGCGATTTTTTTACGTTTTGGTTATTTCGATAGTTTTTGCCCCTTGTTTGGGATGTGGAGGCCCAAAAGGAGATCCCGTTTCCGTTGCTAACAGCGAAGCCAGCTATACCGAAGCAAAAACTATGGTGCTGGATGGTAACTACGAACCTGCATTGCCCAAACTCGAAGCCGCCATCGCCGGTGGGGGCCTGGGCCCAGATCTTTATGTCGAGGCATTGCTTCTACGAGCCCAGTGCTATGCCACGTCAGGTCAACTCGACCAAGCAGCCGCGGACATGGAAAAAGCTGAGCAAGGCTCTCCGTCTGAGGCCATGATCGAGTTGACCAAAGGGGTTATTCTTGAAAAGCAGGGCAACTCGGCTGAAAGCAAAGCGGCGTTCGCCAAAGCAAAGAGACTGGATCCGACCCTTAAACTACCTAAATAATTTAGACTGCTTTACCAGTCTTGCTAGAAAAACGGATGCGATCGATTTCAAAAACCGCATTTGGTTAATGCATCCTGGGATTGCAAGCAAGAAAGAGATCAATTGCTTGCTTGTGTTCCATTACATCATGAACGCGAAGCACTTGAATTTTTTGCAAAACCAGACTCAAAGATACGCCAACCGTTCCCAATGTCCGACTCACATCTTTGCTTCCCAGGAGCTTAGCTATAAACCCTTTTCTCGAGTGACCGATAAGAACGGGTTGCAATGTCTCGTGAAAACGGGACGCATTTTGGAGCAACGTGATGTTATGTTCGTGGGTCTTACCAAAACCAATTCCCGGATCGAGGCATATCTTGCTTTCCTCTATGCCGTGATTAATCAGCCATTGTCTTCGCTGCTTTAAATAGAGGAGGATGTCTTCAACAACATCGTCGTAGCGAGGATTATCCTGCATGGTTTGGGGAGTGCCCTGCATGTGCATAGCACAAACCCCGGCACCGGTTTGTTTGGCGACATCCACCATTGCAGGATCTGCTTCTAGCCCAGAAACGTCATTGATAATCGAGGCCCCGAGCTGGATAGCCGCGCTGGCTACCGTCGCTTTCTTTGTATCGATCGAGATAGGAATCGCGACTTTTCCCTGCAGCCTTTCAAGCACTTCGGTAACGCGCCGAAGTTCTTCTTCTTGTGCGACGGATTCGCTGTACGGGCGAGTACTCTCACCTCCAACGTCTAGAATGGCTGCTCCATGATCTTCCATTCGCTTTGCTTGATCCACGGCGGATTGCACCGAATAGAACTTACCTCCGTCCGAAAAACTGTCAGGAGTAACATTGAGAATTCCCATGATGATTGGCCTGTCGGTAAAGGCCAATCGGCGATCTCGAATGTCCCAATAGGTTGCAGCGTTCACGGTCATGATTGTGGTCTCGGTCTGTTTAATGTCCAGTTCTGGAAACGATAATTCATGCGAAGCGATCTCGATAGTGACAATGATAACGCGAGTTGTCATCGATCGTGCCCAGCAGATCAACATCGAAGAATTGCGGTGATTTCGGGTAATTCATTCGGAGCTAACTGTGCAGTCGATGCGAGTATCTTGTATGATGAGAACAGGTCAATGGATGCTTTGAAAAGACCGCAATAATGGGGTCTGATCCCAGTAGACGTTATTCCCCAAACCGCAGACGGATTACGAGAGATACTTCATTATGCTTGGACGCCTCCCTGGGTTACTACGACACACACGCCTATCTTTTGCCGATTTGCTTGCTTTAGGCTTATGTTGCGTTGTTTGTGTCTCATTTAGCGGCGCGTCGGTGGGAATGGCTGATGAGTTACCCTTCGAGATGGCGGAGGGCTTTCACGTTTCAACAGCAGCGGGGGACGATCTGGTTCACGATTGCTTTTGTATGACTACCGATGGCTTGGGAAGGCCCGTTGTTTCGGGACCTGGCTACATCAAGACCTTAATAGACGACAACCAAGACGGAATCTACGACCGGGCTATAGTTTGGTCGACAACTCCTCAACAAGGTGCTCAAGGTTTATGGGCTGAGGGACGGAAAATTTTATGGGTTGGGGATGGTGGGCTTTGGTCTTCTGAAGACAAGAATGGAGACCTCGTAGCGGATGGCACACCGACGAAGCTCGTCGAATTTCCAACAGGTGGAGAGCATCACGTGCACGCGATTAGGAAAGGCCCGGATGGGTATTGGTACGTCATCGCGGGTAATTTCTCGAACGGGATTTCGAATTTACTCAACGATCAGAACTCCCCCGTTAGCCGCCCCCGAGCCGGCACTCTTTGGAGGATTAGCCCAGACTTTGCTACCAAATCGGTTTGGAGTCATGGCATGAGAAACTGCTATGACTTTGATTTTCTACCCGACGGTCAAATCGTCACGTTTGATAGCGACTGCGAACGAGAGTCCGCATTGCCATGGTATCGACCCACGCGCGTATTCGTCCTCGCACCGGGATCCGATGCAGGTTGGTGTGGCCAGACTTGGAAAGACCATGACGAGTATATCACCATGCCTCAAACGATAGCGTCTCTAGGACGTGGATCGCCGACTGGAGTAGCGGTGTATACGCACAACACTTTCCCCTCCAAGTATCACGGCGCAGTCTTTGTTCTCGATTGGACGTTCGGTCGAGTCATCGCGGTAATGCCTTCTCGAAACCTACCTGAATCTCAACGGGTACCCAATAGGATTCCAGCCGTTAATTTTATGCAAACCACTGGAGTCAATGGATTCGCTCCGACCGATCTTTGTGTTGCGAGCAACGGTGACCTTTTAGTTTGCACGGGTGGACGCGGAACCAAAGGTGCGATTTATCGTGTATCTCCGTTAGCCAAAACAGACAGCCCAGCGATCGCCCCAAATAGTGAAACAGATTCGATTAGTGAATCAAATTCAATGTCGAGCAACCCGACCGAAAATGTCGCAACTTTGTTTGAGCGAGCTCTGCGAACACAACGGATTGATGAGTCCAGCGCGAACTTGATCGCCAAGACGTTAAGCTCGCCCAGTCCATGGGATTCTTGGTCAGAAGCGCTGTGGAGAAAGAATCTCTTACCAAAGCACTACGATATGCTTCTCCAAATCGTAACCGATGAGTTGCCAATCGATTGCGATGAGTCCACTGCAGCATCTCTTAAGCTACTGGCTGCTCAAATGTTAACACGAACCGGCGATAGCGTACCAACTAACGCGATCATTCGGGCGGTGAGTTCTCCATCCCCCAGCTCTAGGCTTGCGGGTTGGTGGCTAGTTGGGCGTGGAGTCATCACCAATGTTCAGCGTGATGCCATCAAAATACAGGGATATGCGAGCGCAGCCATGATTCCGGAAACTCAAACACGTTGGGGCGATCATCTCGGATCCGAGTTACCTCGGCTTTGCTTAGAAGCTTTCGGATTAAAAAGGTGGCCCATGGCACGATTAGAGCCATTTCAAGTCGAGAGCACTCCTGCTGGAAACTCTCTAAGACGAACATGGCTTTGGGCTCTAAGCCGATCCCCGGCTCCTCTGATATCAAAGCAAGACGCGGCAAAACTAGATATGTTCCTTGCAAAACGTTGGTTCGGTCCGGGACTTCAAAATCTTGATACTCGACTGCTCGATTTTCTCGCGACATGGTTTCCGAAGAATCACGATAGTCTCGATGAACGGGAACGCTTGGAGTTCTTGGCAGCTTTACAGTCTGCCCTCGGTGATCGCAAAGGAACGCTACCTCAGCAAACGGATCCTGCCAACCCTGATGTTCTCGACGGCTACAAGGGACTAGGAGTTCGACAGCTGCCCGACCATGTTCGTAAAGGTTGGTGCGATTGGTTGCTATACCTAATCGACCAAGCCCACAACAGTGATTCAGAGCATCTAGAGATAGAAGCCATTCGTACTCTAGCCATGTTCGAACCAGCGGACAGCAAAGTTGTTGAGATTCTTTTAGGTCTTGCTGGGCCCAAGACACATCCAACCTTTGACATCCACTTGCTTTGCGCGATCGCGTGCTGTACTGCTCCTAGAGCAGAAGAGACGAGCGCGAAGACAGCATCATTGCTTATCGGCATCGTTAGAAAACTAGAACAAGCCGGTATGCATACCGACAATCAATGGCCTAAAAGAATCCAACAGCTAGTAAGTGCGTTGATGGCACGAGATAGCAAACTGGCTAGTGCATTCGCTGTAACGCCTGGTCAAAGCTGTGCGAATGATATTGTGCTGATTAATGCATTTCCGGTGGATACCCAAGCGAAGGTGCGAGAGCGACTACAAAAAGAGCTGCTCCAGTCGGAACCTAATTCGTGGTCCAATGCCATTGTTCGATATGCACTGCAATCACAGCCACTTTCCTCCGAAACATTAAACGCACTGAGAAAAGCAATCGAAGTGCCGGAGTTGCGACGGGTCGCCATCGAGTTGTTGTCGAACTATCCGAATGCGGAGGACTACAAAACCTATCTCGATACGCTAAGTGAGTCAGACCGAACCATTTGGGGTATTGCTTGGAGAGGTTTGCAATCGCTTCCGGTGACGTTAGCAGATGAAGAATGGCCAATCATGGCGAAGCTGGTATCGGAAACTTGTAATTCCTCCAGTACTTTGCCGCAGGACGCCGTACTAGTTCGTGCACGTTCGGCTGCAAAACAGCTTGGCATCGCAAACCCGCCAGCATCGAACAACTGGAACGAGTGGGGGCCCTTTTTGAGGGAGCATTTGGCCGAAGAAGTGTATGGACAACTTTCGCAGCCAAAAGCAAAACTCGATTGGGCCGCCAGAATGAGACAAACCGAACGACTGATGGGAAATCTAGACGCTGGCAAGATATTGTACGACCAAAAGTGCGCCAGTTGTCACGGCGCCCAAACAGCCTTGGGTCCGAGTTTGGCTGGCGTCACAAAGCGGTTTTCTCGAATGGATCTAGGAACAGCGATATTCGAACCTAGCCGAGATGTATCGGATCGCTACCGAGCAGTGCGTATATTGACCATCGATGGTGAAGTTTATACCGGACTGGTCGTTTACTCTGCAGCCGACGGCACAACCATTTCTACGGCCACGGGACAGATCATCCGGGTGAACAAAGACGATCTCGAACAACTCGCTTATTCCACAGAGTCAATTATGCCAAGCGGGCTATTGGATGACAGTAACGACCAGGAGCTGGCTAACCTCATGGCTTATTTATCATCGCTTTAAATTGCAGCGTCGATGGTTACAGCGGGTCCAGGCTGACCCGCTTACTGCTGCGACGGTTTACACTTGAGTCGGTGCAACCCATTCATTTCGTGGTGTAGATGCGTCGTTCAATGGCGCCGCGGTAGAGGAGCGTCGTCGTCGTCTTGGCTTGTGAGAAGCCCATTCTTTGGTCATCAACTCAAACACTTCAGGGCTTTCGTATCTGACGATATTCTTCCCCTCGGGAATCGGACCGATCAGCCCTCGGAAGACTGGCATCCCGCGCAAGTCTAAATCGGTGCTGCTATCCTCAATCCCAACCTGTGTATGAGTTCGAAAGATAAACTCAGCCGAATGAAAGTCACGAATGCGGAGAGACCCATCCTCTGCACGCGTGACCATTCGGAAAACATCTTTTTTGCCCATGGGATCCCCAATTCGACTCACGTCGACAACAGTGTATATGTTTCATAGTTCGGGATTCCGTCCCCTGGTAAAAGTTCAACGCAAAGAGTTCAAACTGCCTTGCGACACATAAATCAATACTGCTCTCGGCCACATCCATGTGAAACTCGCAGTACTAGGTGCCATCAATGGCTAACCTCTCTATTAAGGTTTTCGGCTAAGAAGAGTCAAACGTTGCGAAAGATGTCCAATGCTGGCAATAACGGCTTGTTAGGCACTTCGCGAACTACCCGAATAATCGGCGTCGTGGGTACTCCAGTCGCCACGACCGGTTTTATTGATCCATCCGCACCCGATCGCGCGTGTGCCATGAAAGATTGCAGCCAGTTGTCCTGGCGAAACACCGAAACAGCCTTCGCTAAATTGAACTACGAACGACTTATCGGTAAGTTGTTTCACGCGAGCAGACTGTGGTGATGAGTTGTACCGAATCTGAACCTCTGCCTCAAACCACTGATCAACAGGCGCATCCTCGAGCCAGTTTGCTTCTTTGGCAACCAACCAGTCCCTGCTCAAAGACTCATGTGGACCGATCGTTACTTGCGCTTTGTCGGCATCGATTTGTGTCACAAAGTAAGGGGAGCCCATCGCAACTCCGAGTCCTTTTCGTTGTCCGATGGTAAAGCCCTCGATACCTGGGTGGCTTCCGACAACTCGACCATCTTCGGTGACGATCTTACCTGGCCGGGATTCGTGTGTTTTGTCGCGAATGAATTGAGCGTGCTGTCCAGAGGTCACGAAACAAATTTCTTGACTGTCCTTTTTATCAGCGACTCGCAGTCCCAATTGAGTAGCGATCTCGCGTATTTCGGACTTGTGATAGCCCCCCACAGGCAAAAGCATGCGATCGAGCAGCAACCGATCGATACCGGTAAGCACATACGCTTGGTCTTTATCATCATCGAGTCCACGGTGGAGTTCCCAATGCCCGCTCTCCGACTGCTCCATACGAGCGTAGTGCCCCGTCGCGACAAACTGCGCCCCAGCCGCATCGGCATAATCAAACAAACGGCCAAACTTGATCCAGTTGTTGCACTGAACGCATGGGTTGGGGGTACGGCCATTTTGATACTCGTCGATAAAGTAATCCACGATGCGCCGAAAATCTTCTTCCAGATCCAACGCGTAGAACGGAATGCCAAAGCGGTCGGCGACCCGCCTAGCGTCGGCCGCATCACTGGCACTGCAGCACCCTTGTTTGTGGTCCAGTCGCCCCTGGAGGATCGGGAGCAAAGGGTTCGGTTTACCAGACTCCAGGTCGCATGCTTGACTGGATTTTTCTCCATGTCGCATGAACACTCCGATCACCTCATAGCCTTGCTCGAGCAATAAATGAGCGGCTACGCTGGAATCGACTCCACCGCTCATGGCCAAAACAACTCTTTTAGGTGACAACTCTTTCATGAGATAACTTTCGCTAGGATTATTTAAAATACTAACAGGACAACTCAAATTTAGAAGTTGCGTTATAGACGATTCGATCAAGCTAGAGGAAAATCGTGTCATGATTTCGATAACTTCGCAACCGATAGATACCTCTGCCATCTTGGCCCACGTTTCCGACGAAGCGTGCGGGGCCACGGTTCTCTTTCTTGGTACGACCCGCCGGTGGACTGGGGAAACCGAAACGGCCTATCTGGAATACGAGGCGTACACAGAAATGGCAACTGCCAAAATGCAAGAGCTAGCGGACGTCGCCGCGGAGCGTTGGCCTATTAAAAAATTGGCAATCGTCCATCGCATCGGAAGAGTCGAAGTCCAAGAAGCGAGTGTGGCTGTGGCGGTAAGCTGCCCACATCGAGCAGAAGCATTTGACGCCGGGGAGTGGCTCATCGACGAACTCAAGAAACAAGTTCCCATTTGGAAGAAAGAATGGTACGCCGTTCAAACGCCCGCTTGGATTCACCCCAATCCTGCTCCATGAAGTCACCGTTTCTTCCTCTCATCGATGGATTCGGACGAGTCCACACATCCCTCCGCGTCAGTGTTACCGATGCATGCAATATTCGATGTCGCTATTGTATGCCTGCAACGGTAAATAGTTTTTTACCTCAATCCAAACTGCTGTCCTTTGATGCCATCGAGCGCATCGTTAGAGTGCTTGTAAAATCAGGCGTGCGCAAGGTGCGATTGACGGGTGGAGAGCCTCTTATGCGGCCAGACCTTGATCAACTAGTGAACCGGCTGCATCGAATTGAGGGACTAGACCAACTCGCAATGACGACAAACGGGATGATGTTGGCCGGCATGATCGACCGCTTGGTCAGGTCAGGCCTCACACATATCAATATATCGTTAGATACTTTAAGAGAAGAAGTATTCCGTCAGATCTCGCGACGGGATGGGATTGATCGGGTGCTCGAGGGGATCGAATCGGCTCTCAAAACAGATCTCGTGGTTCGTCTGAATGCGTTGGTGTTGCGCGATATCAACTTAGAAGATTGCATTCCATTGGTTGAGTTCGCGCGAGAGCGAAACATATTCATTCGTTTCATCGAATTTATGCCGTTGGATGCAGATCGAAACTGGAGTCAGGAACAGGTTGTCTCAGGGGATGAATTGCGCGCTCGCATTGAATCAAAGTTTGGTTCGTTGATAACACTAGGGCGATGCGATCCATCACAGCCAGCGACTGATTACGGCTTTGCAGATGGTCGAGGAGGAATCGGATTCATAGACCCCGTTTCGAAACCGTTTTGCGAAAGCTGTAATCGATTGCGATTAACTGCGGACGGTAAATTGCGCAACTGTTTGTTTGGCCGAGAAGAGTGGGATGTGCGCGCCGCAATCGAGGCAGGCGACAGCGACGAACGACTCTACGGAATCGTGAACGACTGTATCAAGAACAAGTTCGCGGCGCATGGCATCTCAACATCATCGTTTGAACAACCTGAACGGGCCATGTACCAAATCGGCGGTTAAGTTCACTCCGAATCCAAAACCAGCCCGAACGTGGAAGGCAGGGCACCTCGTTGTCAACTACTTCCTCTGTTTCACTCACTAATTGAAGCCCTCGACCCGTTTTATCAGCTATTTACGGTAGATGTGTTCTGCAGGACAAGCAGTCCGATTAAACTGTATGTGTTACTATTCCTCTCATCGGAGCGCGTGCATGACAAAGAAATTTTCAAGTTTGATGAGCCTAGTCGTGGTCTTATCCTGTGCGATAGCTCAAGCGAACGACAAGCCCAATATCATCCATATCGTTGCAGACGATCTTGGCTGGAAGGACGTTGGGTTTAATGGGGCAACCGATATCAAAACCCCAAATATCGATGCTCTGGCCAAGGGTGGTGCCAAATTCACTCAGTTTTACACCCAGTCCATGTGCACACCTACAAGAGCGGCATTAATGACGGGTCGCTATCCGTTTCGATATGGACTGCAAACCATTGTAATTCCAGGACCCGCGAGCTACGGACTCGACACAACGGAGTTCTTGCTGCCGCAGTGCTTAAAACAATCGGGCTACACAACCGCCATCATAGGCAAATGGCACTTGGGGCACGCGGACACTAAGTATTGGCCAAAGCAACGCGGATTTGACTACCAATATGGTGCGATGATTGGGGAGCTAGACTATTTCACTCATAGCGATTCCGGAGTGTTAGATTGGTTCCGAAACAATAAGCCGGTCAAAGAAGTAGGGTACACAACACAACTCTTAGGCAAAGATGCGGTTAAGTACATTCGCGAACAAAGCGCTGACCATCCATTTTATCTTTACCTCACCTTCAATGCGCCACACACACCCTATCAAGCCCCGCAGGAGTACATCGATCGGTTCAAGGAAATCGCCGAACCGACCCGACGCACCTACGCGGGTATGGTTGCCTGCCTAGATGATGAAATCGGAAAGGTTGTTGCCGCGCTCGAACAAAAAGGATTGCGAGACAATACGCTTATCGTCTTTCATAGCGACAACGGAGGAACGAGAAATGCGATGTTCGCTGGTCAAATGACCGATCTATCTAAGACGGTTCTTCCGTGCGATAACGGACCGTATCGAGACGGTAAAGGCTCGCTCTTTGAGGGAGGAAGCCGTGTCGCTGCATGTGCTAACTGGCCTGGCAAAATTGCCCCACAGACCGTGGATGGCATGATTCATGCGGTCGACCTATTTCCGACGTTCGCAGCCCTCGCCAATGCATCGACAGCCCATAGCAAACCGCTCGATGGTGTCAATGTTTGGGAAACAATTTCCATGGGGAAGCAATCGCCACGTACTGAGGTAGTCTACAACGTAGAACCATTCCGTGGCGCCATTCGACAGGGGGATTGGAAGCTCATTTGGCGATCACTAATTCCTACCAGCGTCGACCTTTATAATGTCGCAAGCGATCCGTATGAGACAATGAACGTTGCCACGAAACATCCCGATAAAGTCGCATCCATGCAGGAACGCATCAACCACTTAGGCACGGAGGCAGCTAAGCCACTCGCGTTGATCTACGTCACAGGAGTGGGTTTGGCTCATGGCACACCACTCATGGGCTCGGAGGATGGCAAGCCACCGGCCGCATTAGATTCACACGGTCACTCGATCACGGAAGAAGGAATAAGCTATCCGATTAATCGTTAAGGGAGTGTGATCGACTAGTGTAGCGTCCCAAGTTTTAGCACGGTTGCAAATCCTCGTCGTGTTTTTCGGAGTTGTTGTTATGCAGCACGGTACACGATAGAGTTGCCCCGTTTGTCGCAGATCTTGGTGGCTCCGCATGACTTGAGAACGTAGGCGATCTGCTGAGCAAACCAACGCGGCTCGCCGATCGCTTCTGCGAGCTGCTGAGTATCGAAGCGCTTGGGGAGTTTCGGGCGACCCAATAAACTCCAAAGATCGCTCAAAGTGGCCAATACAATGGCCGCCGACGGATCCGGGACTCGAACCAGATCAACGTCTAATGTTTTATACTGTTTTCTGCGGCCTCTGCGTGGAGTGTCGACTCGTATCTCGACACTATCCACGAACAATAATTCGAGCGTCAGCTGCGGGTGAGGATAGACCTGAGTAAAGTGAACCAACTCACGAAAGATATCGATGGCACGAATCTTCTTCGGGCTTTTGCGCTGCCTGATGACCGATAGCGTGTCAGGATCGACGGTTGCAACCAATTTTGACCGCAAACATGGTTTGACGATACGAACGTAATAGTCGTCATCGAGAAGTTGGCGGATTTTTTTTCGGATCGCTCCCAATCCAGAATGTTGGATCTCCACGATAACACCGTCATGATCGAGGGCGTCAATCCTGTATCTCGACTCTACAACCTCGATACATTCCGGATTCGCCGCATAGAGCTCTTTGAGCTTTCGATGAAGTGAGGTTTCCATAGCCTTGATGCGGCACTCTTGCGTAAAAGTAAAAAGGCCCAAATGGGGCGGCCGAAATCGCCTCGAATCCTAGCCGCCTCGAATCCTAGCAAAACGAAACGAGCGACAACTAGACCAGCTCCACCGTTTTCCGCCATAGTGTCGTGCTCAACCTCCAGGACCTGCTGCAGCCTTACCATGGCAATTGTCAGCTGGGTATCATCTCTGCGGCGATTTGGCCCTGCGAAAATTAGTGTTTCGTGCCACAATCTTGCGGTTCATCGATTCGGCCCGCAGATTGCGGCCTGGTCTGAATGTTCCTTTCCCAATCTTTCAAGATTCTGCTATGTGTTTTGCTCAAGCCAAGGCTCTGTTTTCGAACTTAGGCGGCATGGCATTGCTGATTTGTTCCGCTGGGATGTTGACTTCCGGATGCTCAAAACCTGCTTTTGAAGCCAACAAATTGGCTGCAGCAAGCTTTTTGGAGTCCCAGGACCCCCAGAGGGTGGATGAACTCGCACAGTCCGTAGGGGGACTAGTTGAAGAGATTTTTGGCACCCCAGACGCCCCGAAATGGCCAGAACAGGCTCCTGCGGCGGTTAACATGTCCGAAGTCGAGCGATCGGCAGGTCCAGTCGGACGGGCTTATGATAAGGTCGAGAGAGGATTGTATCGCAAGCATTGCGTCCAATGCCATGGAATCACGGGTGATGGTGCAGGACCGGCAGCTTCCCTACTCGCCCCATATCCTCGCGATTTTCGTCGAGGGACCTTTAAATTCAAATCGACGAACATCGGAAGCAAGCCCCTGCGTTCCGACCTTGTGAAAATTATCGAACATGGATTACCAGGGACATCCATGCCCTCGTTTGGTGCCCTGAGGAACCGTCCCGAGTTCGAAAAAGACATCGAGTCTCTCGCCGAATACGTCGTGTTTCTATCGGTACGAGGTGAGGTGGAACGGCGACTTTTGAAACGTGCTGTCGAGAGCGAAGAGACTCCGAACATGGAAGAGGCCGTGCGAGTGGCCGTTAGCGTTGCCGAAGCATGGGTCAATGCTCCTGCCACCGTCGTTGAGATACCGGTGATCCCCGGTTTGCCACCAGCTGAGCATAACGCTTCGATTGAACGCGGTAAAGCATTATTCACCAGCGACAAAGCATCTTGTTTCAAATGCCACGGCCTCGATGGACGAGGCGATGGAATCTCTCAGGACTACGACGAGTGGACCAAGGATTGGACGATTCGAGTCGGCATCGACCCCGCTAAGAAATCGGAGTGGAAGGCCATGAAACCATTTGGTGCACTGAAGCCAGTGGTAGACCGTTCTCGCAACTTTAACTTAGGTGGGTTGCGAGGTGGATCGACCGAACAAGACATCGTCAAGCGAATTGTTTTGGGAGTTGATGGCACACCCATGCCAGCTGCCACTTGGAGCGAGACTGATCCAAACGCTTTCAGCCTTGAAAACATTTTTGATTTAGCCAGATACGTAGCAAGCCTTAGTGGAACAACATCAGCATCGAAACCTGCGACGGCAATCCCGAACACGACAAACTCGAAAAACGGAGCGCAATAGGTTATGGCGAGTACTATAGAGTCCACTTTGTCGAACGGATCGAATGGGCCGCAATCCAAGAAAGTTTACCGCTGGGGGGCGCTCGTTTCGTGTTTAACGTTTCCGTTAATTTGGCTCGGTGGACTAGTTACGACTCACGATGCCGGCATGGCTGTTCCGGACTGGCCGGGTACGTTTGGCTATAACATGTTCTTGTACCCCTGGACAACTTGGTTGTTTGGCCCATTTGATTTATTGGTGGAGCATGGTCACAGATTGTTAGCTAGTTTGGTCGGTTTGATTGCCATCATTCTGTGTTTTGTTGCTCGCAAACATGAGACGCGGAGATTTGGCCGAATCGCATGCTGGCTATTGCTTCTGGCAATCATCAGCCAAGGCATTTTAGGGGGTGTTCGCGTGTTGTTGGATGCTCGAATTGTTGCGTTGATACATGGTTGTTGTGGTCCGCTTGTTTTTGCCCTAGCATGCGGCATCGTCATCATCAACTCCAAGGACTGGGCAACCGCTCCGAAGTCGATTCAATCCAATGTTTTCCGCTGGACTTTACGAATACTGTTAGTATTGACGATTGTGCAGTTGATTATGGGCGCACATCTACGTCACGCGCTCCCCCACTGGAAGCCGTCGTTGTTTCTTTCATTTGTGCACACCCATTTGCTCGTGGCCACACTCATAACGGGGATTATCTTTGCGGTATTTGGAGCTGTTATTTCTCCTAAATTTCGGGGGGTAACCGGGTTGCTTGGTCCAGCCACGTGGCTCCTCGGATTGGTGTTGGTGCAAGTTTGCTTAGGAATAGGGACGTGGATCAGCAGCTATGCGTTGCCATGGCAAGAACTGAATGAGTTTTTTGCCCAGTACACGATTGATGGGCGAGGATTTGTGGAAACAATGATTATTAATGGTCATCAGGCGACCGGTTCGCTGTTGATAGCTGGCTCACTTTGGTTACTATGTCGTGTCGAAAGGCGCTACCAGGCGTCGCCGACAACCGAGTCTGTTAGCCCTCGGCTCGCGGATGCCCCCACAAATTCCTTTGCACAGTAGTCCTCAAATTCCTTTGCACAGTAGTCCTCAAATTCCTTTGCACAGTAGTCCTCAAATTCCTTTGCACAGTAGTCCTCAAACACAACGTCCTCTGCGACCTTTTTGTAATCCTCCATGAGCACAGCCACAACCATCAGCCATGAGGATCAGGATGCAATCCCACCAAACCCTGGGTCGGTAAGTCAGGCATCTGGACCGGCGGGCCATGCGTTGCAGCATGATGAAGGGGCGATCCCGTGGTGGAAAGACTATCTAGCACTCACCAAGCCTCGAATCACATTGATGATTTTGTTGACGGTGGCTGTCTCTCTTTTTGCCGCTCAGCAGATTCTGGATACGGCGCCCAGTGCATGGGTCTGGTTGCATACTCTGATAGCTACAGCCATGATTGCGAGCAGTGCTAGTACTCTCAACCAATGGTTCGAGTTAGAACGGGACAAACTCATGCCACGTACGATGCGGAGACCTTTGCCTAGTGGCAGGTTGACCGCTTTTGAGGCAGCTGCATTCGGTTGGCTGTTGGTGATTCTTGGGAGTGTTTACCTCGGTTTGTGCGTGAACTATGCCGCTATGGGCTGTGGATTAGCAACATGGTTCGTGTACTGCTGGGTGTACACGCCGCTGAAGTCTCGGACATGGTGGAATACTGCTGTTGGAACTTTGCCGGGTGCACTGCCGGTGATGATTGGCTGGACGGCAGCGGGTGGCAGGCCGTTTGATAGCGATGGATGGGCTATCACTTGGATTGTCATACTATGGCAGTTTCCACACTTTATGGCTATTGCGTGGCTTTATCGCGAGCAATATGCGATAGCTGGTTTCCGGATGATCACAAACGATGAGCCGACGGGGGTTGCTGCTGGATGGCATGCCATCATTGGTGCGGTAGCGCTAATTCCGCTCTCGATTATCGTTCTTAGCCCTGTATCTGTTCTGACATGGGGCATTGCGTTGCTGGGAGTTTTAGCTTGTTGGTCGCAAGCCATTGCTTCGTGGCGATTTCTAAACGACCGAAATGATAAGACCGCTCGCAAGCTTCTAAGAGCTTCGCTTGTTTACTTGCCTGCCATCATGATGCTAATCGTTTTGCGTTGGGTTCTTCCCTAGTTTCCCGAACCGCGAACCAGCACGTGTCTAATACGATATTATGCGCACTTTAAGACAAGATTTACGCGAAGTCATTTCCACGGCGTGGCCGTTGATGCTGTCCACTGGTTTGTTTTCGATCACCCTGTTCGTCGATCGAATGCTACTCTACAAATCGAGCGAGGGAGCGGCTGCGGCAGCCATGACGGCGGGTGTTGTTTCCTGGGCCATCACCTGTTTGCCCATGGGAATATGCGGATACACCAATACATTTGTGGCTCAATACTTGGCGGCCAAGCGTCCGGACCGAGCCATGCAGTTCGTGTATCAAGGATTATGGTTGGCATTGGCCGTGCTTCCGATCTTGGTTCTTTTTGCGGTATTTTCGCGGCAGTTCTTTCTGCTGGTTGGTCATGCAGAAACATTGGCAACCATGGAATCCGAGTATTTTAGGTGGTTGGTACCCGCATGCGCTTCATCGATTCTCTCCGCCGCACTTGTTGGGTTATACGCTGGTTCGGGTAGGACGCGGGTTTTACTTATCTCCGATGTTGTGGCAACAACGCTTAACGTTGTATTGGATTATATTTTGATTTTCGGACTGTTCGGATTTCCTAAATGGGGAACCGCCGGCGCGGCGTTGGCTAGCAGCATCGCCATTTCGCTCAAACTTGCGGTTCTAATCTACTTTGCATGGCCCGACCTTACCCGGGGAGTAGCCCGCTCACGTCAGCCAGCGACTGGCCGATTGGATTCCATCGATCAGCTAATTGCCGATTTGCCCACAACATCTACCATGGTCGATGAATCAACCTACCAACAGCCACATAGAGAGGTACGAGGTAGCCCAGTGGTACAATGGAAGCTCATGAAGCAGCTTATCGATTACGGATGGCCAGCAGGTGTGTCCGTCGTAGCTGAATCCTGGAGCTTTATGATCATCATGATGATCGTTGGGCAATTGGGGGAGCAAGCGGCTGCGGCCACGACGTTAGCATTAGGGGTCAACATCATCGCTTTCATCCCATTGGTAGGATTGGGAACTGCCGTGGGAGTACTCGTTGGGAAATACTTAGTTACGGAAGAGCGTGATACAGCGAGGCGAATCGTGTTTAGCGGTCTCTTGATCGGTATTGCTTACAGTCTGATCTATGTTGTGTTATACGGTGGCTTTCCCGATCTGGCGATGACCGTCTATACCTATGATGTCGATCCCGCACGCTTTGAAGAAATGCGTCCCATTCTTCGACCGCTACTATACTTCATCGCTGGTTACTGCATATTTGATGCATTTCAAATTGTCTACGTCGGAGCACTTAAAGGAGCCGGTGACACCTACTTTGTCCTCGGAGGACACATTGTGGCTGGTGCATCGACGGTCATAGGTGCATTGATTGTTCGATACCTTACCGGCTGGAACAGCCTCTACTTTTGGTGGGGAGCGATTACGTTTTGGGTTGTTTTGCTAGCGATCATCTTTACCGGACGCTATCTACAGGGTGGCTGGCAAAACAAGCGGGTGATCGATCCAACTTTGATGATCGATTAATCTATCGATTCCAAAACTTCCAACGACGATCGGCGGACCTTTTTTCCGGCTCAGTCTGCTTGAGCCCCTGCTGTTGTTTGGTTACCGGAGTGTCCTCCCTAGAGTTCGGGAGGTTGGCGGGGGATGGAACTGTCGTATGATTTGTATCTTTCATCCACAACAGTAACATACGAACGAGAGTCGAGTCCAACATGCGAAACACCGCTTCCGAGGTGCCCTCACTCAACGAGCGACGGGCAAGGAAGAGCGTGTTTCGGAAGTCGATTCGCTCTCGCTCGAGCAGATAGTCCGTTGCGATGGATACAGTATCGATATCCATAGCACAGTCTCCTTGGACATCGAGTTGAAGCCGAAATGTATTGCTCTCGTTGATTGCGAAACCCGCGAGCTCCTCTGAGAAGTCCTCTGTCCATTTTCCCCAATGATCGGTTCGTTTACTAAAGTCCACCGAAGCACTACGACGCGCCACAACATCGAAGCGCGAGTTGCTTTCATTCCAGATGAATAGAGTCCACTGCAAATTCATGGTGTTGCCTGGCTGAACACGGTAGTGCAACGTGGCCTGCAGCCGATTCGATTGGAGTTGAAAGGTCGAGGACTGCAACCAAGCGGTAGCGCCGGCCTTGTCACATTCCACTCTCAGATGATGAGGGGCCGAGTGCGGCGTGTCGGATAGCAAAGAAATGCGTGCGTTAGGATTGATGGAATTTCCCCAACCCGGGATGAGATCTCCACGAGCCACCTCCCACGTTTGATCAAAATCGGAATTGAGTAGCAGATCGCTCCGCCCTTCTGGGATACTATACAAATTCACGGCGGACTCAACGCGTTGAAGCGCAGCTTGATACGCTTGTAGTGACACCGATTCGTCCGTGCCCCATGTATGAAGAGCAGCGTTTTCATTATCCCAGCTCAAGACCACGATTTGATTCGCTGGAACTGTTACCGTTCGTGCTGAGGGCGATTGCTCAATATCAATAACACGGCAATCAGTTCGATCGATCCGCAAATTCTGCGGTACTACCGTCCACTGCAGATTCACAGTGCATTCCCACGGGTTTGCGTTGAGTATTGCGGCCCGCGTCGAGTCTCGGGAAGTCCAAGCTCGAATTCGATCGACACGTCGTTGCAACGCCTGCGCTTCAACAGGAACGGCAGTCGTAAGCCAATCCGCGTCCGCTGGCGTAATGCCCCTTGTGCCAACTTGAGCATCCATAACATTGGTCTGATAGGCAATTGGCCTAAAGCCCTCCAACCACCATCGACGAGCGATCCAAGGGCCCAGATTTGGGCTTTGTGTATGAACGTAGACCATAGGCGGCCCATTTTGCTCCAGATCGACAACCGACGGTGGAACGTCCGTAAATAAGTAAGCGAGATCGCAATTCCATTCCTGTATAGTGCTTATCAGCGTTTGCTGATGCTTAAGAAAAATGGCATTTCCGCTCAACTGCGCTAATGCAACGCGACGCTCTGCCTTTTCGTTTGGTATTCGACCATTTTGATCCGAAAGCAATTTGTCGACGATAGGATCTGAAATCTGATCGATCGATTCCGCCAAAGTCAGATTGCTCGTTTTTCCCAGGTGAATTCCATATCCTCGGTACCCTTTGAGATGGCTATACCTCCCCTCAAATTCTTTGAGCACATGTTTCATTTCGACTTGTATTTCCGCATGGTAAGGATTCCATTTCCTCACGCCCTCTGCGAGCTCTCCACCCTGCGTTCCCCACATTTCGTCTTTAATCT
>Ga0315899_10002560_pt1 | contig 20090 bp, 15 predicted proteins | sample LakEriMetagenome_2_FD_203518 | JGI IMG/M metagenome (GOLD analysis project Ga0315899, IMG submission 203518) | Freshwater fungal communities from buoy surface, Lake Erie, Ohio, United States - Buoy 4 MA112 | ecosystem: Environmental > Aquatic > Freshwater > Lake | place: USA: Lake Erie, Ohio... | reverse complement strand
ATGGAGGCAGGTACGCCACGAGGTGCGAGTTCGAGAGCGATTACGAGTGGATCGCCGTCATTATTACCGCTTGCTCTACCGCTCTTATCTGAGCGACGGTGAATAGATCAGAGTGTTGCGCATCAGCGCACACGATCGCCATAGCGGGTTAGCGTCAGGCCATCGGTATCGATTTCTGTACGCCGACCAGAAATCATGTCCGCGATGAGTTTACCGCTGCCAGCAGCCAATGCCCATGCTGCCGAGCCATGACCCGTATTGATATAGACATTGGGATAACGCGTTGGGCCAACCAGTGGCACGCCCTCAGGCAGCATGGCCGTAGGAGCACACCAAAAACTTGCAGCACGGTAGTTGGCTGCGTTAGGAAACCAATCATCGGCAACTTTGACTAGTGTGTTGACAGCTTTGTGATGCAAGTCGAGGTTGGAGGATCCCAGTTCGGCGCAGCCAGCGATGCGTATACGTTTTCCAAGTCGTGTTAGTCCCACGCGGTAGGTGTCATCAAACAAGGATGTTTGAGGCGCGAGCTCGAATTCCTGTATCGCCATCGATGCGGAATAGACTTTTACCGGGTAAATCGGAAGACTGATACCCATGCCTTTGAGTAGTCGAACACTGTCACTGCCTGCTGCCACCACCACACCATCGACGTCTACAGTGCGTCCTTCTAGTTGAAGCGTCGTGCCACCCAGTTCAGGTCGGATAGACTGAACTTCACTATTAAAGTGAAATTCCACACCTTTATCTTGAGATAAAGTTTTGAGTTGGCGAACGAATAAAGGGCAATTGCCGGCCCAATCATCCGGCACATGCAATGCAGAGTGAAACTGAGTTTCAGAAGATAACGCCGGTTCAAGTAACCGCGCAGCTTCAGGATCCATTAACTCATTGCGGCTGCCGAATTCGCCGAGTAGTTCCATGAAGGGATGAGCCATCTCCAATTCACGCGCAGTGCGGAACATGATCATCATGCTGTTACGTTGCTGGAAATCTAATTCGCGAGTTTGCACCAGGTGCTGCATGAGTTCCTGGCTATAGCTGGCAAGACGATATAAGCGCTGCTGATTTTGTTTGAATCGGTTTAGGGCTGATTCCGACATAAAGCGTTTGAGCCAGCCCCACATAGCCGGCTCAAATCGGGCGCTAAAAGCAAACGGGGACTCGGGTCGAAACAACATTGAAAGCACGCGTGCTGGTGCCCCGGGGGTTGCCCACAACCGAAGTCCGGACGGTCCCATTAAGTCCAGATTACCAAAGCTAGCTTCCTGAGCTACGTTACCGTAACGTTCAAATAAAGCGACCTCGTGACCGGCCTCTGCCAAATAATATGCGGTGCTGACACCCACTACACCGCCACCAATTACAGCTAAGCGCATTTGACTCCAGATATCTACGAATCTAACAGCAGCGGATTAAACCGATCTCTGTAGGGCAGGTCATTGCCTGCAATTTTTAAAAATTAATGCAGTTGAAAAGTGAATTGGCTATAGGTTATCCGTAAAACCTGCGGGAAACAATCGTTGAAGTTTGTACAGAGCTGGTGCGCGTTGCACCGAGCTGCATCAATACACCCCCATGATGGGGCAGATCATCCCTCAATCACTAGACAATCAAGCACGTGAATTCATTCAAAAGCGAGCAATTACGTCATTTTTGATCAAGGTGACCTGTATAAGCGCTTGGCACATAAATTGCAAAAAAAGAAATCAACTCGTTGTGGGCTCTTTTCCTCCAACGGAACGATGCAATTCAACGCTTACTGACAATTCGACGTGAAGTACGACATCATGAGATCGATCACGCACCGTTTAACCACCTTACACAAGACAGCCGTTAAGACGCGTCGAGGCTACGTCGGTGTGTCCGTGCAGCCCCCCACGATCAAGTCCAGGCCATTCATAGATGCTTACGCTCATGCCGTGCCTTACTTGCGCAACTACGTTACAGATTGGTTAGAAAAAAGTCGTCATAAGCTTGACCTCAGTTCAACAGAAGTCAATGCGCCAGGCAACTCGACCTTTGCGCTGCCTAGCGCCATCGTGAAAATGTCGCGGAGTGATATCGAATCGTTTTTAGTTCAGAAGCAAGAAGTGCATGAAGGTGTTTTGCACGGCATAGGCAAATTACGATTACCTGCCGATTGCAATCCACTCGAAGTCGATGGATTCGTATTGAAAGATCGCACCCAAACGACTCGACCAGGTTTGGGACGATTTAGAGATGTTGCTTGCGGCGGCTACGACAACAGGCCCTACAAATATTTGTACGTAATCGATGCGGAAGGATTACATCTTGTGCGTGAATTTACAGAATGTGAAAAAAGTTCGCGTGGTATTGCTGTTCACAGTTTGATTAAAAGTCACGCCATCATTGGCGGAGAAGCTTTTTTTGATGCCCATGAACCAGGACGGGTTTACATTAATTTTGGTTCGTCGCGCTATTACCCGACCTCGGTTCAGCAGATGGAAAACACTGCCAAGTATTGGCTAGCTTGTGGTTATGACGAAGTGGTGGCTGTGTATAGTTCTCGTGACTTGCACGATAAGCCCTATGGAATGAAAGATCGCTACGGTAAAAATCTGCCCAACGTCATTTATCGCCGAGAAGAAAAGCAACGGGTACTCACGGAGATTGAGCAAGTAAACGAAAATTTACACACCAGCCAGATGGCTTTCTATAACCGTTGCTATGGATAGCAAGCGCGCATCCGACATGGCGGTACAAGCGAGCATAAGGCCGACGGGCAAATCACCTGGTCGGTGTATAGGTAAAGAAATAGAACAGCCATCGAGTAGGTTGATAACGGACGGATTTCGCAGCAGCAGCCGATTAGCTTCAAAAAAACTAGTCTCAGACGCATTCAGCGTATCGATTTTAGGTGCCACAATAGGAACTGTAGGCATCACGATCGCGTCATATCCACTGATGGCTTTTTCCAATCGTGCTTGCCACTGTGCCCTTGCTTGTTTGAGTCGATCACGATCGGCCTCAGTTGCCTCAGCACCTAGCAAAATACGCTTTACTACGCGGGGGTCATACTCATTACTACGCGTTTTAAGCAGTTCTTTATGCCATGGGTAGGCCTCGTAAGGTGAGATGAGATACAAATCCTTAGCCTCTGCCAGCATAGGCAGCGGAATTTCTGTGATGTGTACCCCTGCCGCAGAGAGCTTGGACAGCGCAGCGGTAAATGCTTTAGCCACGGTATCGTCCACATCATCAAGCACGATATCTTCTGGAATAGCCAAGCGCAGACCGGCCAGTTCAACAGCATGAGTTACCAGCGGTTGATCGGCGATTAAGCTGTCCATCAGCAGGCAGTCACGCACCGTTCTGGCAATCGGACCTATAGAATCCAGTGAAGGCGCCAGCGGCAATGCGCCCGTTGTCGGTACACGCCGCATGGTTGGTTTAAATCCCACCAAGCCACAAAGCGCTGCTGGAATCCTGACTGAGCCTCCCGTATCTGAGCCTATCGCTGCAACACAACTACCGATAGCGACTGAGACAGCCGCTCCTGAAGACGATCCACCGGGTATGCGTGTAGGATCCGCCGGATTACCGGGGGTGCCAAAGTGCGGATTGAGCCCAACGCCTGAATAGGCGAATTCTGTCATGTTGGTCTTGCCTACTACCGCCGCACCAGCTGAGCGCAGACGAGCTATTACGGTGGCATCTACTTGGGCTGGCGCAGTATCACGCAAAGCAACCGAGCCGGCCAGTGTGATTTCACCTTCTATATCAAACAAATCTTTGACCGACACTGGCAAGCCCGCAATGGGAGAGAGCGCGTGCCCGGTGACGCGCAAAACATCGGCATGGGAGGCTGCTGCCAGCGCCGATTCGGCGTAGATAGCGGTAAAAACCGAGGCGGATTCTCGCGCAATAGCCAGACTGTGCTGGACCATTTCTCGCCGGTTGTGTGTCGTGAGCGTTGTGATCGTCATAGCCAGATGCTGAGTTAAATTAAGGTTCATTAGGTAAGCCAACGATAGCACGGCCGCGCACAACCGCCTCAATCTCGAGCAATGCGGTACTGCTTACACGTCCGCCGTAAAGAGGTCGAGTCTGCAGGGTATAATTTCGGCTTGTTTTGCCAACCCGCGAAGGCCGGACATTTTGTACCGGCTAGTCTCGCCAACTGCCTCATCACCATGCTCATACTGCCGGGTTCACATGCCCTGTCTGCATCTCGTCTACAACGCCTGTTAGCTCAACTGAAAGCTATTGATCCTGCGATCACTGGGCTTAGCAGTCGCTATTGCCATTTCGTTGATACCCATCGGGAGCTTGTTGATGACGACAAACGTCATCTCTCGGCCATGCTGACCTATGGCGAACCGTTTTCCGGAGAAGAATCGGGTGAACAATTTGTGGTCATTCCACGGTTTGGAACCATTTCGCCCTGGGCGAGCAAAGCAACCGACATAGCGCACAACTGCGGCATGACGGCGGTGCATAGAATTGAGCGCGGGATTCGTTACTCCGTTCAGATCAAATCGGGGCTGTTGGGTAAGAAAAAATTCTTAGACAGTCACCAGCGCGAACACATTAGTGCACTTTTGCACGACAGAATGACTGAAATCGTTATTCACGATACCGCAGAGGCATCTGGCTTATTCAACGAATTAGAAGCGCAACCGCTGGCTTACATAGAATCCAATCAGCGCGGCAGAAAAGCACTGGAAGAAGCGAATGGCACATTGGGCTTGGCATTGTCTGATGATGAAATTGATTATCTGCTGGACGCATTTCAGCGCGCCGGTCGTAACCCCACCGATGTAGAGCTGATGATGTTTGCGCAGGCAAACAGCGAACATTGCCGCCATAAGATATTTAATGCCGACTGGACTATCGATGGTGAAAAACAAGATCGTTCGCTGTTTGGGATGATACGAAATACTCATCAACTCAATCCGCGCGGCACGGTGGTGGCGTATTCCGATAATTCATCCGTCATTGAAGGTGCAACCGTCTCGCGGTTTTATCCACGCGCAGACGAGGGGGGTGTTTACCGTGCAAGCGATGAACTCACCCATATTTTGATGAAGGTTGAGACGCATAATCATCCTACAGCTATCTCGCCGTTTCCCGGTGCATCTACCGGTGCAGGAGGTGAGATACGTGATGAAGGCGCCACCGGACGCGGCGCAAAACCTAAAGCAGGTCTGACTGGTTTTACGGTTTCTAACCTAATGCTGACTCACGCTGTTCGGCAATGGGAAAACGCGCTCGATGTCACCACCCCAACAGAGCAGCGCACCACGCCCGGCATGGCCGGTATTGTCGGCAAGCCCGATCGTATCGCTTCACCGTTGCAGATCATGATTGATGGACCGATTGGTGGCGCAGCATTTAACAATGAATTTGGTCGTCCTAATTTAACGGGCTATTTCCGCAGCTACGAACAAAACGTCGCCGGCACGGTGTATGGCTATCACAAGCCCATCATGATTGCGGGCGGCTTGGGAAACATCTCTGCGTTGCACACGAAAAAAGAAGGCCTTCCACCCGGTAGTTTGCTAATACAACTCGGCGGCCCGGGCATGCGTATAGGCATGGGGGGGAGTGCAGCCTCATCTATGGCCACGGGTACCAATACCGCTGATCTTGATTTTGATTCTGTGCAGCGCGGTAATCCAGAAATGCAGCGTCGCGCTCAAGAAGTCATTAATGCCTGCTGGTCTATGGGGCTAAGTAATCCTGTGCTCTCGATTCATGATGTGGGTGCGGGGGGATTGTCGAATGCGTTTCCAGAACTAACTAACGATGCAGGTCGTGGTGCGGTATTTGATTTGCGCAAAGTGCATCTTGAAGAAAGCGGTATGGCGCCGCGCGAAATCTGGAGCAATGAATCACAAGAACGCTATGTGCTTGGTATAGCGCCGTCGAGTTTGCCTTTGTTTACCAGCATGTGTGAGCGCGAGCGTTGTCCGTTTGCAGTCGTGGGTATCGCGACCGAGGAACGACAGTTGCGTGTGCTGGATCCAGAACACGATAACTACCCGGTCGACATGCCCATGGATGTCTTGTTGGGCAAACCACCCAAAATGCATCGCGATGTACAACGTCTGATTCCACAAAAAGCGACTCTCGATTTAACCGATATCACGTTAGACGATGCTGCCCAGCGTGTCCTGCGACAGCCAACAGTGGCCGATAAATCCTTTTTAATCACCATCGGCGACCGCACCGTAGGTGCGCATACCGTGCGTGACCAAATGGTTGGGCCCTGGCAGGTGCCGGTGGCCGATTGCGCAGTCACCACCATGAGTCATCGCGGTTACTTGGGCGAAGCCATGGCCATGGGTGAACGCACGCCATTAGCAGTGATTAATGCGCCAGCATCCGGCCGCATGGCCGTGGGTGAAGCCATTACGAACATTGCTGCTGCTGCGATTGAATCGCTGTCGGATATTAAGCTCTCGGCAAACTGGATGGCCGCCTGCGGACAACCAGGACAAGATGCTGCTTTGTTCGATACCGTCAAAGCTGTGGGTATGGAGTTATGCCCAGCATTGGGTATTAGCATACCGGTGGGCAAAGACTCGTTATCCATGCGCACCACCTGGCATGATGACGAGGGCGACAAAACCGTTCTTTCACCCGTGTCGTTAATTGTATCGGCGTTTGCGCCGGTGAGCGATGTCAGGCGTACGCTCACGCCTCAATTACGTACCGATTTAGGTGAGACATCGTTAATACTGATCGACCTGGGTCGCGGTAAAAATCGACTCGCTGCATCGGTGTTTACGCAAGTGATGCAGCAATTGGGTGAGCATGTTCCCGATGTCGACAGTGCCGATGATGTGAAAGCATTTTTCGATGCAGTACAGCGTTTAAATCGCGAAGGTCGTTTGCTGGCATATCACGACCGTTCTGATGGCGGTTTGTTTGCCACCTTGTGCGAGATGTCATTTGCCGGTCATGCGGGTATCTCCGTTAATCTCGACATACTAGTAACGGAAGGTGAGCATGCTACCGATTGGGGTGATTCCAAAAATTGGGCATCACAAGTTGACCATCGTCGCAATGATTTAACCCTGAGCGCTTTATTCAATGAAGAGTTAGGCGCGGTGCTTCAGGTCAGAGCTTCCGAAAAATCGGATGTCATGAATGTGCTGCGTGAATATGGCCTGGGCGCTTGCAGTCACATCATAGGCAAGCTCAATGATCGTGATGTGATTGAACTAACCCGCGACGCAAAAACTATCTATACCCACAAGCGCGTTGATTTACACCGCATATGGAGTGAAACCAGCTGGCGTATCGCCCGTCTGCGCGACAACCCTGCCTGCGTCGATCAAGAGTACGACAATCTCTTAGATGCTACCGATCTCGGTATGACACCGAGGCTCACCTTTGATCCAGCAGAAAATATCGCTGCTCCGTTTATTGGCAAAGGCAATCGACCCAAAGTCGCCATACTCAGAGAGCAGGGCGTTAACTCGCATGTAGAAACTGCCTATGTCATGGATCAGGCAGGTTTTGAAGCAGTGGATGTGCACATGAGCGATTTGATTGCTGACCGTGCGTCGTTAAAAGACTTTCGTGGTTTGATTGCTGTGGGTGGATTCTCATACGGCGATGTGCTGGGCGCTGGTGAAGGCTGGTCTAAGACCATACTGTTTAATTCCAAGCTAGCAGATCAGTTCTCGGCATTTTTCCAAGCTAACGATACCTTTGCTTTGGGTATCTGCAATGGCTGTCAGATGATGAGTAGCTTAAAGTCCATCATTCCCGGTGCACAGCACTGGCCTAAATTCACACGCAATCAATCGGAGCAATTCGAAGCCAGATTCGCGATGGTGGAAGTGATGGATACGCCATCGATTTTCTTTACCGGTATGGCTGGAACCCAAACACCGATAGTGGTGGCTCATGGCGAAGGATTTGCGAATTTTTCACATACTGGAAAACTCAACGACGTCAACGTCGCACTGCGATTTGTTGACCATGCAGGTGAGATGACCGAGCGTTATCCCTACAATCCGAACGGATCACCATCTGGAATTACGTCAGTCACGACGGATGATGGCCGCTTCACGGTGATGATGCCGCATGCTGAACGTGTGTTTAGAACGGTGCAGCACTCATGGCACCCCGATGGCTGGGGCGAAGAGTCACCCTGGATGCGCATGTTTCAAAATGCGCGTAAGTGGGTGGGTTGAGGTTGTCGTAGTTTGAAACTTCCAGATGAGCGCCGCTTGTATCAACTCAATAAAAGCATGGAGTGGAAATGATGATGGCGAATTGCAAGTAGCTCTTTAAAAGTAACCATAAAAAAACGCTCCGGGAAGAAATCTTCAACGGAGCGTTTTTATTTGAACCATATTCTTACTGGATTTTTGCTTTCTTCTTCAGATCTTGCTGGAAGGTCTGAAGTTTGCGCTGCTGCACAGACTCAGCGATTTGCGCTTTGACTTCATCAAATGCAGGAAGCTGCGCATCACGTGTGCCTTCGAGTTTGATGATGTGAAAACCAAACTGTGTTTTAACTGGGGTCTGCGTAACATCACCAGCCTTTAGGGTCATCATCGCTTCCGAGAACGGTTTGACGAAGGCTTCAGAGGGTGCCCACCCGAGATCACCGCCTTGTTCAGCAGAGCCCGGATCTTTGGATGCTTTGGCGAGCTCTTCAAATTTGGCGCCACCTTTGAGTTTTTCTATGATGGCTTTAGCCTCGTCTTCTTTTTCAACGAGAATATGACGAGCATGGAATTCTTTGCTGCTAGCAGTTGTTTTTGCTTTTTCGTACTCAGCCTTGAGCTCATCATCCTTTATGGGATGCTTAGTCATATAGTCTGCCACCATGGCGCGAATGATGATGGACTGGCGTGCCAGTTCAATTTGATTTTTGATGTCGGGGCGGCTAGAAATACCTTGCTTGTCCGCTTCTTGGGCGAGGACTTCACGATTGATCAATTCGTCTTTGATCATTGCGCGCATCTCTGGCGTATCTTGTTGGCCCTGTTGCACCATTTGCTTAACCATCGCGTCGACGCGCGAGGTGGGTACGGCTTTGCCATTAACAACAGCAACGTTTTGAGCGATCGCTGGTAGATAGGCCGATACGCATAGCGCCAAAAGCAAGCGCACTGTTTTCAGATTAATCATAGTTGTGGAAGTAAGAGCGTTGATAAAAGTTAGCCAGTATGGCTGTCAGTTTTCTTGCTTTGCCGCTTCATCAGGCGTTAGCAAGGTCATCGCAAGAGCGTGTATATCTTTTTGCATCATCTCGCGCAAGCAATCATACACTAGGCGGTGCCTTCCTACTTTGCCCACGCCCTCAAACTGAGACGAAACCAGATGTAACCTGTAATGCCCGCCGCCAGTGGCCGCCCCGGCATGACCTGCATGCATGGCGGACTCATCGGCGATGTCTAGGGTTTTTGGCGCAAGGCTTGCCGTGAGAAGTGCATGAATTCTGTCCAACCGGGTCATTCTGATTCCTTTTCTGGTTCTTTCATGTAGCGTGAAAGGTAGATACTTTGAAAGATAACAAACACGATCATTAATCCAATAAAGCCAAATAGTTTGAAATTAACCCAAAACGCTAACGGAAAATTGAAGGCGATATACAGATTAAGTGCACCCATCAAGCCAAAAAAGCCACCCCATGCAAAATTGAGCCGCATCCAGACAGGATCAGGCAACTCCAGTTGTTGACCCATCATAGATTTCATCAGATTTTTTTTCAGTAAGATGGGGCTCAGTAACAAAACTGCAGCAAAACACCAGTAAAGCACCGTGGGCTTTAATTTGATGAATTGCTCATCATGAAAATAAATCGTGGCGCCACCGAAAAAAACAATAATAACCAAGGATACCCACAGCATGGTGTCTACCCGCTGGCGGCGCATCAATAGCCAGCCGATTTGCGCAAACGTGGCCAAAATAGTCACTGCAGTTGCGAGCAAGATGGGCGCTTGACTGAGAATGACCTCGCCGCCGGATACCAGAGCAGACAAATACATATTACCTACGTCTTGAGCTGCCTCGGGATTTGCGCCGGCTAGTTTAAATACAAGAAAAAATAAAATCACCGGAAATAAATCGAACAAAAGTTTCATGTAAGTCCGATCGTTAATCAGGTTGCAGCAGTAAAGCGCAAGGACGCTGAGTTAATACAGTAGCGCAGACCCGTAGGTGCTGGTCCATCCGGAAATACATGGCCTAAATGTGCATCGCAGACATTGCATATGATTTCAGTGCGCAGCATGCCATGGGTGCGATCAACTCGTTCCATAACATGGTCAGGATTAAGCGCACGAAAATAACTAGGCCAACCGCAGCCAGATTCAAATTTCGTATCGGACTCAAACAGCGGCGTATTGCAGCACACACAATGATAAATACCGTGTTCATGATGATCCCAATAGCGGCCAGTAAATGCGCGTTCGGTACCGGCGTGTCGGGTTACTTCATATTCCATAGGGTCGAGCAGTGCTTTCCACTCTGCATCGCTACGAACAACTTTTTTTGCACTCATGATGTTTCCTTGCTCAAGGAAGATAGTAATGGGCGCTCAAGAAGAGCAACTGACTTCAATATGTGCGGCCCAGTCGGGAGGTAATTCGGCATACGACTCATACTGCGGATGCTCATCAAAGGGATTTTCAAGAAGCTTAAGTAGAATTTCTATTTCAGAAAAATCTTTTTGCTCGGCTTTTTGTATAGCGACCTGGGCTAAATAATTACGCAATACAAACTTGGGATTGACTCTGTCCATCGCATTTTTTCGCGCCTCGTCGCTACTGGATTCTCGCTGTAATCGATGACGGTAGTGTACTGCCCATGCATCAAATAAGGCACGGTCGATAAACAGATCGCGCACTGTAGTATCGTGGGATGGGTCATCCATTTTCAGATTAGAAAGTCGACGAAACAGCAATGAGAAATCAACACGATTACTCGCCATGGCATCAAGCAAAGACTCAACAAGTTCCATATCGCCGGGTTTAGCAGATTGCAGTCCGAGCTTAGCGCGCCATAGCGATGCGATCTTGGCTTCATACGAGGGGTTGTACACCGCAAGTGCTTCTTGCGTTTCGTCTACGCCGCCTATCAGTGCAACCATAGCCTGACCCAAGGCATAGCAGTTCCACTCGCCTATGCGGGGCTGCATACGATACGAATACCGTCCCTGCTGATCGGTGTGATTGCATATATGGGCGGGCTCGTAGGCTTCCATAAAACCAAATGGGCCGTAATCTAGTGTCTGACCCACAATAGACATATTGTCTGTATTGAGTACGCCGTGCATGAAGCCTACGGTTTGCCAGTGCGCCACGAGCTCTGCAGTGCGGTGCGTAACTTCTTTTAACAGGGCTTGATAAGGATTAGCCGCGTCTAGTAAATGGGGATAAATCTTCTCCAGGACATAGTCGGCCAATAATTTCAGCTCGTCTGGCTTCTGGTTGTAAAACCAGTGTTCAAACGAGCCAAACCGCACAAAGCTAGGCGCCATGCGCGTAACAACGGCCGTAGTTTCAGGCTGCTCACGCATAACCCGCATATCCGAACCCATAATGCACAAAGCTCTGGATGTGGGTATGCCCAAGCCAGCCATCGCTTCGGAACAAAGAAACTCTCTAATCGATGAGCGCAACACAGCTCGGCCATCGCCCATGCGTGAATACGGTGTTTTACCAGCCCCCTTAAGCTGAAGCTCAAGCGAGCCTGAGGGCTCGGTCGGTGCTGCGGTCTCGCCTAGCAAAATTGCACGACCATCACCCAATTGGCCAGCCCACACGCCAAATTGATGTCCAGAGTAAACCGCTGCCAGCGGATCGGATCCGGGCAATTGCGCATTGCCCGAAAACGCGGTTAAAAACTCATTGCGTACGAATTCCTCAGGAGCGAGTCCTATTAACTCTGCAGCACGAGCACTGACGGCCACTTTATAGGGATTAGGCAGGGGCGTGGGCGTGAGTTTTGTGTAAAACCCTGCAGGTAAACTGGCAAAGCTGTTGGACCAGGCAAGTTCGTCAAGTAAACGGGCGGGGCCAAGGGGGTTTTCCGGAGAATTCATCTTTAGCTTCTGTTACGATGATTAATGGAAAGTCATCAAATTCATCAAAATACAAACAAGCACCCAGTCAGACACAAATGCTTAGGGCGAGCGCAGTAGTGCATTTTGACAGAGAAGTCCTAGCCTCACTGAGCAAGGGATAGTCTGATCAAGATTTTGGAGCGTATGTGCCTTTAGTTATGTTGCGACGCAAAATAAAATTTTATTGACGAACAGACAATTCGCACTCGAGAATCGCGCGTCTGTCAAAAATTGCATTATAAAAATAAAATATTCAGGAGACCACATGGCGCAGTACCCAAAGAGCCCGCTCATGGGCCGCATGATGAGCCAGCCACTGCTCATTTCAAGCTTGATTAAGCATGCAGACCGGTATTACGGCGACACGGAAGTTGTTTCCCGACGTGTTGAAGGTGATATTCATCGCTACACCTACAGCGATTGCCACAAGCGTTCCAAACAGCTCGCCAATGCATTAACTACACTGGGTGTAAAAATGGGGGATCGCGTGGCGACCCTCGCCTGGAATGGTTATCGTCATCTTGAAGCCTATTACGCCGTGTCGGGTTCGGGTGCAGTGCTGCACACGATTAACCCGCGGTTACACCCCGAGCAAATTGCCTATATTGCCAATCATGCAGAAGATTTATATCTGTTCTTTGATTTGAATTTTTTACCTGTCGTTGAATCAGTCGCTGCACTGTGCAAGACAGTCAAAGGCTTTGTCATGATGTGCGACCGTGATCGCATGCCAGCTGAAACAAAAATCGCCAATTTGATGTGCTACGAAGATCTGATCGCTAATCAGTCAGATGACTACGACTGGCCGCTGTTTGATGAAAATTCAGCGTCGAGCCTGTGCTACACCTCAGGTACTACCGGCAATCCCAAAGGTGCGTTGTACTCGCATCGCTCAACCATGTTGCATTCGTATGCATCAGCACTTCCTGATGCATTAAATGTTTCTGCGCGTGACGTGGTGTTGCCAGTCGTTCCTATGTTTCATGTCAATGCCTGGGGGCTGCCGTATTCGGTCATGCTTACGGGTGCTAAATTAGTTTTCCCTGGCCCTGCCTTGGACGGAAAATCGATTTATGAATTGTTCGAACAAGAAGGTGTGACTTTCTCAGCGGGTGTGCCCACGGTGTGGCTCAGCCTGCTTGCGCATGTAAGTCAAAACAATCTGAAATTTTCTACCTTTAAACGAACCGTCATCGGCGGATCGGCATGTCCGCCAGCCATGATGAAAACCTTCCGTCATGGCTACGGTGTTGATGTTGTTCATGCGTGGGGTATGACAGAGATGTCGCCGCTGGGAACATCCTGTACCTTGGCAGGTAAGCATATGCAATTGCCGGAAGAAGCTAAGCAAGCCATTTTAGAAAAACAGGGGCGGGTCATTTTTGGTGTCGACATGAAAATTGTCGACGACGATGGTCACGAGCTGCCTTGGGATGGCAAAACGTATGGAAACCTGTTAGTCAAAGGTCCATGGGTTATTGAAGGCTATTTTAAAAATGAAGGTGGTGATGTGCTCGAAGACGGCTGGTTCCCCACCGGTGACGTGGCCGTTATCGACCACGAGGGCTACATGCAGATCACTGATCGCAGTAAAGATGTGATCAAGTCCGGTGGCGAGTGGATAGGTAGTATAGATCTGGAAAATATAGCTGTTGCTCATCCCTCTGTGCTGCAGGCAGCCTGTATCGGAGTTTTTCATCCCAAATGGGATGAACGTCCGCTACTGGTAGTAGTGAAAAAGCCGGGTATGGATGTGAGTAAAGAAGACATACTTAAATTCTATGACGGAAAAATTGCCAAATGGTGGACCCCAGATGATGTGGTCTTCGCTGACAGTTTGCCACTCGGAGCCACTGGAAAAATTCTAAAAAATAAAATTCGCGAAACCTATCGCGATTACAAATTACCTACGGCGTAAGCGTGCTTAAGACACGAGTAGATTTTCGGGAGTAGAGCAAGTGGAATTTACGGTAATTTCATTATTAAATGGCATGAGCTACGGCTTGCTGCTGTTCATGCTCTCGTCCGGGTTAACGCTCATCTTTAGCATGATGGGCGTACTTAATTTTGCGCATGCCAGTTTTTACATGATGGGCGCGTATTTAGGATTTGCTATCAGCAAAAGCATAGGTTTCTGGCCTGCCTTTGTGTTGGCTCCTTTATTAGTGGGTTTGATGGGTGCTGCCGTTGAACGCTTAGGGCTGCGTGCAGTACACAAACATGGACACGTCTCTGAACTGCTGTTTACGTTTGGCTTGTCGTATGTGGTGGTCGAACTAGTGCAGTTGATATGGGGGCGTGCTGCTGTTCCCTATCGGATACCACCAGAACTTGATGGTCCCTTGTTCACGCTCTATGCGCTGGCTTTTCCCGTGTATCGCGCCTTCATGATGTTAGTTGCCTTGTTCATGCTGTTAGCAGTCTGGCTTTTGTTGACGCGCACTCGCATAGGGTTGGTGATTCAGGCCGCGCTCACGCATCCTGAAACGGTTGAAGCTCTGGGCCACAATGTGCCTCGCGTATTTATGCTGGTGTTTGGTGGTGGATGTGCATTGGCTGGGTTGGCAGGAGTCATCGGCGGCAATGCGTTTGTTACCGAGCCTGCGATGGCCGCCACGGTAGGCAGCATCATTTTTGTGGTGGTGGTGGTGGGTGGTATGGGATCGTTAGTGGGTGCTTTATTTGCATCGATATTAATCGGCATGATACAAACCTTTGCTGTTGCGCTCGATTGGTCTTTGCTTGGGCCGCTAACAAAAATGGGATTGCAGCTAAGTCCGGATTTACCTTTTTATCGTCTGCTTTCTCTCACGCTGGCTGAGATAGCGCCTATCCTGCCTTATATGCTCTTGGTCTTGATGTTGATCTTCCGGCCCAAAGGTTTGCTCGGTACGCGGGAGAGCTGAGCGTGAGTTTGCACACCATAAGCTACACACCCATCAATATAGGGCGCTGGTTGGTATGGTCCAGCTTCGTGGCCATGCTAGTTTTGGCGCCCTTGGTTTTCCCTTCGGGCGGTAGCTTGTCGCTACTATCACTCATGGGTACCACCATGATTTTTGCCTTGTCCTACAACATGTTGTTGGGGCAAAGCGGCATGCTCTCATTTGGTCATGCGGTGTATTCCGGCCTGGGCGCTTTTTTTGCGATACATGCGATCAATCTCTCAACCACCGATTCATTTTTTATACCCCTTTCATTGATTCCACTTGTGGGCGGTATTGCTGGCTTAGTGTTTGGTATTTTGTTTGGTTACGTCACCACCAAGCGGTCCGGCACAACGTTCTCCATGATTTCGCTGGGTATTGTTGAACTGGTATTTGCCTGTTCGTTGATGTTCCCAGGATTTTTTGGTGGTGAGGGTGGGATCTCAGCGGACCGAGTTTTTGGCAAACCCTTTTTAGGCATTAGTTACGGCCCTCAAATACAGGTCTACTACCTGATAGCCGCTTGGTTGTTCATTAGCACAGCAGCTATGTTTGCGATATCGCATACACCCTTGGGTCGGATTGCCAATGCTGTTCGTGATAACCCAGAACGTGCTGAATTTATCGGTTATGACACACAGCGTGTCCGGTATCTGATGCTCATACTCTCAGGTTTTTTTGCCGGTATTTCTGGCGGATTAACGGCGATTAATTTTGAGATCGTCAGTGCTGAAAATGTCAGCGCCGCACGGTCGGGTGCTGTATTGCTATTTACATTTATAGGTGGCATAGGCTTTTTCTTTGGGCCATTACTTGGCGCTGTCATAGGCGTGCTGCTAACCGTGATGCTGTCTGAAGTTACCAAGGCCTGGCTGCTCTACCTGGGTATCTTTTTCATCATGATGGTGATGTACGCACCGGGCGGACTAGCCAGCTTGATCATGATGAATTTCAGATTAATGATGAATCGGCTGTTTACGCCATTGATACCATTGATGATCAAGATAACTGCAGCCTCATTAATTCTTTTTCTAAGTTTGGTTGCTCTTGTAGAAATGATGTATCACTGGTCGCTGGAATCAGCACAGGGATCCGTCGTTAAATTATTTGGCACGCAAATCGATACAGCTCAACCGTTTGCATGGATCATCCCAGGGCTTCTTTTTGTACTAGGAGCTGTATTGTTTATTCGTAGTCGACCAGCCTACATGGACGCCTTAGATGAAGCTAACGCAGAAATAGAACGCCGAATTGCGCGAGGTGCGGCATGACCACGCCTGCATTGGAACTGCGTAATGTACGCAAACAATTCGGTAGCACAGAAATTATTCGCGGCGTGAATCTAAACGTGAGCAAAGGGGAGCGGTTAGCCATTATCGGCCCCAACGGCGCCGGAAAATCGACGCTCTTTAATTTGATTTCTGGCCGTTTTGGTGTCACTAGCGGCGAAATTTTATTACATGGTCAGTCTGTAGAGCGACTGCCACCCTATAAAATTAATCGTCTTGGTTTGTCGCGCAGTTTTCAGATCACCAATATATTTCATCGCTTATCGGTGTTTGAAAACCTGCGCTGCGCTGTGTTGTGGTCACTGGGTTACCGCTATTCTTTTTGGCATAAATTAAATGCATTAAAAGATGCGCGTTTACAAGCAGAGCAGGTCATGGAATCCATAGGCCTGGCTTGGCGCCGTGATACGCCAGCGGGCCTGTTGACGTATGCAGAGCAGCGCGCATTGGAAATCGGCATTACGGTCGCTGGCGGTGCCAATGTGATTTTGTTAGATGAACCTACAGCCGGTATGAGTCGTTCAGAGTCCGATGCTGCAGTCAATTTAATTACCAAAGTAACGAAAGATAAAACCCTACTCATGGTCGAACATGACATGAGCGTTGTGTTTGGATTGGCCGATAGAATTGCTGTCGTTGTTTATGGCGAAGTGATTGCCTGCGATACGCCAGCTGCGATCCGTGAAAATGCCAAAGTTCAAGAAGCCTATCTGGGTAGCCATGCGCCTGATCAGGAGGTGCTATGAGCGATTTACTCGAGGTGAGTGATTTGCACGCGTTTTACGGCAAAAGTCATGTGCTGCATGGTGTTAATTTGCGTGTGGGTCGTGGTGAGATTGTTAGTCTATTGGGGCGCAATGGCGTAGGGCGCTCAACCACGGTTAAGGCTGTCATGGGCCAGCTTGATGCCACTGGATCCATACTATTTAATAACGAACAAATACTGGGCTTGCCACCTTTTCGAATTGCCCATCGCGGGCTAGGCTATGTGCCAGAAAGCCGCGATATTTTTCCTACACTGACAGTAGAACAAAATCTGGTGCTGGGAGAAAAAAAAGGTAAAGCATCGCGCTGGTCTGCAGAGGACATGTATCAGATGTTCCCGCGCTTGCGTGAACGTCAGCACACGCAAGCTGGCGTGCTCTCCGGCGGCGAACAACAAATGCTGACGCTGTGCCGCACGCTCATGGGCGACCCCGAACTCATTATGATTGATGAACCTACCGAAGGTTTAGCGCCTAAAATTGTGGATTTGGTCGCTGATTATCTGGTGGCGCTTAAAACACGCGGTGTGTCTGTTTTGCTAGTGGAACAAAAGCTCGATATCGCCATGAAAATTTCAGAGCGTGTGTATGTTATGGGGCGAGGTACTATCGTCTTTGAAGGCACCCCTGCAGACCTGCGTGAAAATGCTATCGTACGTAAAGAATGGCTGGAAGTCTGAAAATTAGCAGGCTAAAAATTTGATAATAATTTTAAAAGAGTGAGGGAGAGATTCATGACTGTTCAAATTCGCAGAATGGTGACAACTGCAGGTATGTTGCTGGCGCTAGCGTCGTCATCGGTACTCGCAGAGAACATAAAAATTGCATTTATTGACCCTCTGTCAGGTCCGTTTGCCCCGGTGGGTCAAAATTTACTCCACAGTTTTCAGCTCGTTACGGAAGTAGCCAACAAAGAAAAATGGGCACCTGGCCATACATTTGAAGTAACGGGCTTTGATAACAAAGCCAGTCCACAAGAATCGCTGACGGTTTTAAAAGCCGTCATTGATCAAGGCTTTCGTTATATCGTTCAGGGCAATGGTTCTGGAGCAGCAGGTGCGTTGATCGATGCGATTAACAAGCACAACGAACGTAATCCTGGAAAAGAAATTGTATTCCTAAATTATGCTGCGGTTGATCCTGATCTCACCAACAGCAAATGCAGTTTCTGGCATTTCAGGTTAGATGCCAATTCCGATATGAAAATGGAAGCACTGACCACGTATTTATCCGCAGATAAATCAGTGAAAAAAGTGTATATCATTGGGCAAAACTATGCGCACGGTCATCAGGTAACACGTGCAGCCAAAGAATATCTTAAGCGTAAACGTCCCGATATAGAAATTGTAGGTGACGATCTTCACCCTATCGGTAGCGTTAAGGACTTTGCTCCCTACATTGCCAAAATCAGCGCTAGTGGAGCCGATACTGTAATTACAGGTAATTGGGGTTCGGATTTAGCGTTACTTATTAAAGCATCGCGCGAATCGGATTTAAAAGCGCAGTTTTATACCTATTACGCGTACACCACGGGTGTGCCTACGGTAATGGGTGCGGCAGCTGCTGAGCATGTACGCTATGTAGGTACCTGGAACGTAAACAATGAAACAAATGCGGGCAAAGACCTCATTGAGACATTTAAAAAGAAATTCAATGATGATTTATATGCTGTTACTACTTACACAGCAATACAGTTACTGGCTAAAGGCGTAAGTCAGGCAAAAACGACTGACCCGGTAAAAGTCGCATTCGCCATGGAAGGTCAAAAATTCAAAAGCCTGAACGGCGATCTTGAGATGCGTAAATCCGATCATCAACTACAGCAACCGTTGTATTTGACGACGTGGGTCAAGACGAATGGCAAGACAGTTAAATTCGATCAGGAAAACACTGGCTATGGTTGGCGTACAGATCAAAAAGTCGATCCTTATGTCGCTGCCCAGCCCACGTCATGCAATATGAAACGCCCTTCATAAGTTAGTCAGTTACACACCACCTAAGCCCGTACTCAGTGCGGGCTTTTTTTATTTATGCACATATAATTGAATAGTCGGTGGGGTCTTTGCCACAAAAAATAAACGACTCTAGACAGCAGGGTAGCGATAGCTTGAAATGCCCAATTCATTCAACGAGGAGATTGAATTGGACGCCTGTCACCACTTTACTGCACACGCATATCGAGCAAAACTTTTTTTTCTGATATCTGCTCTTACGTTGTGCTTGGTACTAAGTACAGCTGTTGATGCTCAAACTATCCGTATAGGTCTGAGTGGGCCCTTCACCGGTGGGTCTAGCCCTATGGGCGAAAGCATGCGCAATGGCGTTCGACTCGCTGCAGACGAAATCAATAGCTCGGGAGGTATCAACGGGTTGTCTATTGAACTCATAGAGCGCGATGACACAGCCAGTAACGAAACCGGAGCAAAAATTGCCGATGAATTGACCCGTGCAAAAGTCGTTGCGACTATAGGCATAGTTAATACAGGGGTGGGACTCGCATCAATCGATTACTACCAAAAGGCAAAAATTCCGTTAATTGTTGCTGTATCCACCGGGCCCGCACTTACACGTAAATTTTCACCGCCATCGCAGCCTGTCAATTACATTTTTCGTGTTTCTCCCACTTTGGACTTAGAAGCCAAAGTACTTGCTGCTGACCTAAAACGCAGGGGGCTAGGGCGAATTGCATTAATGGCCGATACCACCCCGTATGGCGACAGTGGCGTTTCTTCATTTGCCGAACACGCCAGAATCGCTGGTCTGGATGTCGTCGTTGAATGTCGCTTTAAAGTCGGGGATACCGACATGAGTGGCCTGATAAAACGCGCGCGATCTGCAGGTGCTACCGCGTTAGTAGTGTGGGGAATTGGCCCGGAGCTAGCGAGCATTGCGCGTGGAGTTCAATCGTCTGGCTGGCGAGTACCACTACTGGGTAGCTGGACACTATCCATGCGAAATTTTATTGATGCTGCAGGCCCTGCAGGCGACGGTGCACTAATGCCCCAGACCTTCATACAAGATGCCGGGTCAACGACTAAAAATAGTTTTTTAC
>Ga0315899_10002559_pt1 | contig 20099 bp, 16 predicted proteins | sample LakEriMetagenome_2_FD_203518 | JGI IMG/M metagenome (GOLD analysis project Ga0315899, IMG submission 203518) | Freshwater fungal communities from buoy surface, Lake Erie, Ohio, United States - Buoy 4 MA112 | ecosystem: Environmental > Aquatic > Freshwater > Lake | place: USA: Lake Erie, Ohio... | reverse complement strand
TGGGTCTGGATCAACCGCTCGTGGATGCTGTCGCGCAGAGCCAGCACGGTCGCCACCCACCAATCCCGCGGCGTGGCCGAACTCGGGTGACGGGCGAGAGTAGAGACGAGGTGGCGCTGGATCAGCGCGCGCATCACCTCGGTAGTGCCCTCGGTAACCCTCCCCCCATTCGCCGTCCCCCCGTTGGTCGCGGCCACCCGCGTATTGCCCGCCGTTCCCCTGGATTTCACTGCGTTTGCCATAGGACTACCCGATCCTGTAGAAAGAACCGTGCCAGCGCGAGCCCCGCCTCGCGGTTATTTCTGAAAACGACGCGCCAACTCCACGTGGTTCAGCTCGATGTAAGTGGGCCGGCCTGACGGACTTGTCAGGGGACTGGCGGTAGCGAAGAGCTCCCCTAGGAGTCCGCGGACCTCCGTCTCGCCGGTGGCGGCCGGGAGCCGCACGGCCTTGGCCACGGCCAAGCGCGCCAGCTCTTCGCGCGCGGGACCGAGTTCCCCGTGGGGCAGCCGGCCATCGCGGCACGCGCCGAGGAACTCACGCAGAAACGGCTCGGCATCGGCCGGTTCCATCCAGGCCGGAATCGCCTCAATCCGGAAGAAATTGCGGCCGAACTCCGCGACCTCGAAGGCGTGCCGGCCGAGGAACGCCGTCCGGTCGAGCAGCATCGCCGCCGCGATCGCATCGAGCTCCACCGGCTGCGGTAGCAGGAGACGCTGGCTGGGCACCTCGCCGGCCTGGAATTGGCCGCGCAACCGCTCGTACCACACCCGCTCGTGCGCGGCGCGCCGGTCGAGCAGCACCAAGCCCGCCGGGGTCTCGAAAAGGACGTAACTGCCGTGCGCCACGCCGACGTAACGCCAAGCCGGCGCGACACGGGGTCCGGAGTCGGGCGCCGGAGCGGGCGCGGAAACCGGCGCAGCGGGGGCGAGGGACGGCGCAGCGGGCCGCGGCAGGGACGGCTCCGACGCGAGCGGACGTCCGACGGCGGCCGGAACTGGTACGCTTCGGGCAGGGGACCAGGCTACCGGCGTCACCGCGCTCGATGGGGCAACCGCCGCGGGAGCAGCTCGCTCCCCGGGGTAACCCGCCGGCGTTCCGGAAGGCGCGGGCGGATCGGCCAGTTCCCGCAAGCGCGTGAGGACCGAGCGAATCACGAAGCCCCGCACCTGCGGTTCGCTGCGGAACCGCACTTCGCGCTTCGCCGGGTGCACATTGACGTCCACCGCCGCGGGATCGCAGCGGAGGAAGACGAACGCGAGCGGGTAACGGCCGCGCGGGACGGACTCGTGGTAGCTCTCGATCAGGGCGTAATTCAGCGTGCGGCTGTCGACCGGCCGACCGTTCACGAACACGAGCATCTCGTGCCGCGTCGGCCGCCCCACCCCGGGTCGCCCGACCAGCCCCTCGAGGCGCAGGCCCGGCTCCTCCGCGGCGATCGGCACGGCCAGCGCCGCCAACTGGCGGCCGAAGATCTCGCCGACCCGGTCCGCGAGCGTACGGCACTCCGGCGAGCGGAAAACGATCCGCCCGTCCTCGACCAGGGTGAAGGCCGTGCCCGGGCACGCTAGGGCGTAGAGGCGGACGCAATGGATGATGTGCGCCGCCTCGGTCGCGTCGGTCTTGAGGAACTTCCGCCGCGCGGGGACCGAGTTGAACAGATGCGCGACTTCGATCGAGGTGCCCGGGGCGCGGCCGCAGTCGCGCACGTGCAGGAGGCGGCCGCCATTAATCAGCACCTCGGTGCCCGCGGGATCGTCCGCCGTGCGCGTCTGGAGGGTGAAGCGGGAGACGCTGGCGATCGAAGGCAGCGCCTCCCCGCGGAAACCGTAGCTTGCGAGCCGGTCGAGGTCGTCCGCCGCGGCAATCTTGCTGGTGGCGTGGCGCTCGAGCGCGAGGAGGGCGTCGTCGCGGCCCATTCCGTGGCCGTTATCCTCGACCCGCATCAGGGCGCGCCCGCCCTGACGGAACTCCACCGCGATGCGCGTGGCCCCGGCGTCGAGGGCGTTCTCGACCAGTTCCTTGACCACGGCGGCCGGGCGCTCGATGACCTCGCCCGCGGCGATCTGGTTCGCCACGCGGTCGGGGAGGATGCGGACTTTGGCCATCGCGCCCTTGCTCGGCGTTCTCCGCCCCGGCGTCAACCCCGCGGAGGCCCGTCCGCTGGCGGCGGCTCCGGGCGCGGCGGCGGCGCGCGGTGGTCGACTAGGCTTGCGAGGTAGGTCATCGCGCGGAACGGGCGCAGGATGGCGTTGCCGATGAGCAGCGGTTCCACCGGGTGTCCGCGGTCCTCCGGCAGACGCGCGATTAGCTGCGACAGCAGCAACGCCCCCGCGACCACGGTGAGGAAGAAGACTTGGAACACGGCGGGATCGATGCCCCGGCCGCCCTCCGCCTTCAGCACCAGCCCCCAAAGGATCGGTGCGAGACCGCCCAGCACCGCCGTGAAGGCGCCGTGGATCGAGACCGCGAGGGTGCGATCCCGCTCCCCGGTGGTCTTCGGCAGGTACTGCAGGTTCGCCATTACCCACACCGCCGCCGCGAGGCCGAGCAGGAAGTACGAGACGAGCAGCGCGGGAATCCCGCCCGCCCCCCACTCGAGGAACACCCACCAGAAACCTGCGACGAGCGCGTAGAGCCCTAGGGCAAGCAGGAAGAACGGCCGCGCCCCCAGTTCGTCGATGCGCCGCCGCAGGATCCAAGCCGCCGCCATCACCCCCGCGTAGCGCGCCACCTCAAAGACCATAATTTGCGCCGTGGAAAGTCCCGGCCCGACCTTCAGATAATACGCGGCGAACGGCGGCAGGGGCGTCACGATCGCCGCGCCGACCCCGGCGAGCCACACGTATTTCCTGAACACCGAAGGCGCCAGCAGGTGACGGGGCGTGTCGCGCAGGACCTCGCGCAGGCTCACCGGAGCCGGCAGGGGCGCGTCCGGCAGTTGGCGGAGCGAATAATAGCTGACGAAGGCCCCGGCCAGCGCGATCACGTACTGGATCAGCAGGGCCCAGTAGACCGGGAGGACCGCGAAGAGGCCGGCACAGGCGAGCAGGGTTCCCACGCTCGCCACCGCCGAGGCGAACTGGTCGCTCCCGAAGTAGCGGCCGCGGACCCGCTCCGGCAGGATCGCGTAAAACCAGGAGATCCCGGACGCCGCCCCGATCGAGCGGAAGAGGCAGAACAGGAACACGCTCCACACCAGGGTGTCAGCCATCCACGGCCGCGGTCCCCGGAGCGCCAACGCCGCCAGCACCGCCGGAACCGCAAGGAAAACCGCCCGCGTCCGCCACCCGCCGAGCATTACCGCCTTGAATCCGTACCGGGGTAGCAGCGCGGTGGAGAGGATCTGCACCGGCGTGAGGATAAAGACGAAGGAATAGGCGAGGCCAACCTGGAACGGGGTCGCCCCCAGTTCCTCGGCGAAAAGGACCATCGGGGTGCCGATGCCGATCTGCCAAGCGATCGCGTTGAAGAACGCGAAGACGAGGCCGGGCCGGAACGGCGCCAGCTCGGGGTCGGTCCGCGCGGTGGGGAAGAGGGCGCGCATCACGCTCCGGCCATCGCCGGTTCCAAACGCCAAATCACCGCCCCTTCCCGGCGCGGCCGCCCGCCCGTACCGTGCACTTAGCGGAGCTCCCGGCGCCAGTGCGCCAGTTGGCGGGCCACTTGGGCCGGCCCCGGCATCCCGGTGCCCCGGCGCTTGGCCATCGCCCGCCGCAGGTCGAACACGGTCGCCCAATCGGCGCCAAAACCGGCGTGCACCGCGCGCACGTCCGAGGTGGGCAGACGGTCAAGGGCCACGCCCGCCTTCTCGGCCAGCCGGACCACCGCGCCGACCGCGTGGTGCGCCTCCCGGAACGGCACGCCCCGCTCCACGAGGTAGTCCGCGAGGTCGGTCGCCAGCAGGGCCGGGTCCGCCACCGCCGCCGCACACTGGTCCGCGCGCACCCGCAGGCCCGCGAGGGTTCCCGCGAGGACCTCGGCGCACAACGCGACCTGGTCGAAGGTGTCGAACACCGGCGGCTTATCCTCCTGCAGGTCGCGGTTGTAGGTGAGCGGCAGCCCCTTCGCGAGCGTGAGCAGGGTCTGCAGGTTGCCCTGCAGCCGCGCCGCCTTGCCCCGCAGCAACTCGCAGGAGTCTGGATTCTTCTTCTGTGGCATCAGCGACGAACCGGTGCAGAACGCATCCGGCAGGTCCACAAACCGAAACTCTGCGCTCGCCCACAGGATCAGGTCCTCGGCGATGCGCGAGAGGTGCACGCCGAAGATGGCGCCCGCCGCCGCGAAATCGAGGAACAGGTCGCGATCCGCCACGGTGTCCATCGAGTTGCGCGTGACGCGCGGTTTCCCCTTGGCGTCGACGAACCCGAGCGCTCGCGCGGTGAACTCGCGGTCGATCGGCAGGGTCGTGCCCGCGATCGCCCCCGCGCCGAGCGGGCACCAGTTGGCGCGTTCTGCCACGTCGCCCAGGCGCGCGTGATCCCGGTCCAGCATTTCCATCCACGCGAGGAGGTGGTGCGCGAACAGTACCGGCTGCGCCCGCTGGAGGTGGGTGTAACCGGGAATGAGCACCTCGCGGTTCGCCTCCGCGAGGCCGAGCAGCGCGCGCTGCGCCCCGCGGATCCGCGCCCGGAGTTCGGCGCAGGCGTGCTTGAAGTACAGCCGCATGTCCGTCGCGACCTGATCGTTGCGGCTCCGCGCCGTGTGCAGCTTGGCCGCGGCCGGCACCCGCTTGGTCAGGGCCTGCTAGATGTTCATGTGCACATCCTCGAGGCGCGTGTCCCAGGTAAATTGGCCCGCCGCGATCTCCCGGCCAATCGCCGCCAGGCCCCGGTGAATCGCCGCGCGCTCCCGCTCCGTGATCAGCCCGACGTGCGCCAGCATCGCCGCGTGCGCCTGGCTGCCCTGGATGTCGAAGGGCGCGAGGCGGCGGTCGAACGAGACGGACTCGCTGAACCGCAACATCAGCTCGGCGGGACCGGCGGTGAACCGACCGCCCCAGGTGGCGTGGGATGACTTGGCCATAAACGTCAGGTGATGCGCGCCGCCTCCGCGCCCTGCAACGCGAAACCGGACCGCTCCGCCCTTGCCCCGCCCCCGCCCGCCCGCCCAACGTGGGATGATGCGCCGCCGGCCGCGATCCGCCCTACCCTTCCTCGCCGCCCTCGCCCTCCTGCTGCTGCTCGCACCCCTCCACGGCGCCGTCCCCCTGCCCGTCCGCGCGGAGGTCGACCCGGCGTGGACGTCCATCTACGTCGGCGCCGTGACGCTCCGCACCACGGCGTTTAACCGCGGTACGGACGGTGCGTTTCACGCCACCTACACCGCCCGCGTGATCCCCTATTTTCCCGCCAACGAGGCGGGAGTGATCTCGATCGCGGTGCCCGACGCGGACCTGGCGCGCCTGCTCGCGGGCGAAGCCGTTGATTTCACAGGCTCCGCCCGCAACGAGCACGGCGAGGATCGCACCCTAGCGGGCCGCGCCACCCCGGTGGACGCCCATCACGGACGCCTCAAGGTCCGGGTCCGCGTCTCGCCCCAGATCGAGCTTATCTTCAATACCACCTACCGCTTCCCCGCGGCGGCGCCGGAGGGCGTCACTCCCACTGGAAGGTGATCGGCGCGTCGATGTCCGGATGCAGGCTCCGGTGCACGGGACAGGCACGGGCCGCGCCCATCAGCGGTTGCGCTGCAGGGTGATCGGCGGGCAACGGCACGCGGACCTCGGTGACGAGCCGGCCGATGCGCCGCGGCAGGTCGGGCGCCATCTCCTTGCGCACCGCGAAGGTCAGCCCGCGCAACTCCACCCCGTGCTTGCGCGCCGCGATGGCCATCGTGGTGGCGATGCACGTGCCGAGCGCGGTCGCGACAAGATCGGTGGGCGAGAAGGCCTCGCCTTGGCCCTGATTGTCGCGCGGAGCGTCGGTCTGGAGCACGGACCCGGACGGGCCGTGCCGGACGCTGCAGTGGAGGTTGCCCTGGTATCGGCCGGTGATTTCAACCATCCCCAGAGCCTCGGTGTCCCCGCGCCGCGCCGCAATCCCAAGGTCGCGGCCAAAGCCGGGCCCGACGGAAAAGGTTTCCCCGCGCCCCCCCGGAAGGTTCAACTGCCGCCACACCTCCAACGATGACCCCGCCCCCCTCCCTCCTGCGCCTGCTCGCCGGCGTCCTTCTCCTCCCCGCGCCCGCCCTCGCTGCCGCAAAGCAGCCCGCGAAGGCGCCGAACGCGGTCCTGACCGCGATCGCCGATACCCCGGGACTGCCCCGCGTGCTGCTGATCGGCGACTCGATCTCGATGGGCTACACCCTGCCGGTGCGAGCCCGCCTCGCCGGCCAGGCGAACGTCCACCGGCCGCCCGTGAATTGCGGGGACACCGCGCGCGGCGTCGCCTCCCTCGACCAGTGGGTCGGCGCCGGCCGCTGGGACATAATCCACTTCAACTTCGGTCTCCACGACCTGAAGTACATCGACGGCAAGGGCCAACTCGCCGCGCCGGCCCAGGGGCGCCAGGTGCACTCGCCCGCGCAGTACGAGGCGAATCTCCGAGCGATCGTGGCCCGCCTTCAGCGGACCGGGGCCCGGCTGGTGTTCGCGACCACCACGCCCGTGCCCGCGGGTAGCCAGGGGCGCGTCGCCGATGACGCCGCGCGGTACAACGCGGTCGCCCTCCGCGTGATGGGCGAGCTCGGGGTCGGGATTAACGACCTCCACGCCGTGGCCGCGGCGGATCTCGCGGCGCTGCAGCGGCCGGCGAATGTGCACTTCACCGACGCCGGCAGCGCGCGTCTCGCCGACGCGGTCGCCGCGCGGATCACGGCCCTCCTGCCCGCGCGCTGAATCGTGGACCGGTTCCCGCCCGGCCCCGCGCCGGGGTTCAAGCCTCGTGCGGGATCGGTCAGTCCGCCCCGCATTGACCGGGCGACGGGCGCGCCCAAGCCTGCCACCGGATGAGCCTTGCGTCCCAACATGCCCCCGTGCCCCTGGCCCCACGCCCGCTCCGCGAGCGAATCATCCCCCTCGGTCTGGCCGCCCGTAAACCGCGCCACTTCCGCGAGATGGCCGCGGCGGTGTGGGAGAACCGGGACGCACTCGGCTACGCGTGGCAGGTGCTCTCCCGCGGGGTGTGCGACGGCTGCGCGCTCGGCGTCGCCGGCCTGCGGGACTGGACGATCGCGGGACCGCACCTCTGCCTCACCCGGCTCAGCCTGCTCCGCCTCAACACGATGGGCGCGGGCGACCCCGCGGCCCTGGCCGATGTCGCAGCGCTAGCCGGCTGGGACAACGCCCGCCTGCGCACCCTCGGCCGACTCGCCTTCCCGATGGTGCGCCTCAGCGGCGAGCCCGGCTTCCGCCGAGTCGGCTGGGACGAGGCCCTGGCCCGCCTCGGGGCCCGGATCCGTGCGACCGCCCCCGCGCGCCTGGCCTTCTTCGTGACCGCCCGCGGGGTCACCAACGAGGTCTACTACCTCGCCCAGAAGGCCGCGCGTTTCCTCGGCACCAGCCACGTCGACAACGCCGCCCGGCTCTGCCACGCGCCCTCCACCGCCGCGATGCGCGAGATGACGGGCACCGCCGCGGCCTCGTGCAGCTACACCGACTGGATCGAGTCGGATTTGATCGTGCTGTTCGGGTCCAACCCCGCGAACGACCAGCCCGTCGCGATGAAGTACCTGCTGCTAGCGAAGCGGCGCGGCGCGCGGATCGTCGTCGTCAATCCTCTGCTGGAGCCCGGGCTGCAGCGCTACTGGGTCCCCTCGGATGTCCGCAGCGCGCTGTTCGGTTCGGATTTCGTCGATGAATGGTACCCCGTCGCGCCGGGCGGAGACGTCGCCTGCCTCTACGGCGTGCTCAAGGCGCTTCTGGAACGGGGCGGCGTGGACACGGCCTGGGTCGCGGAGCACACCGAGGAGTTCGCGCGGCTGCGGGCGGTGGCCGAAGGAATGGAATGGTCGCAGCTGGAGGCCGCGAGCGGCCTGTCGCGCGCGCAACTCGAGGCCTTCGCGGCCACCGCGGCCCGCGCGCGGTGCGGCGTGCTGATCTGGAGTATGGGCATAACCCAGCAACCAGAGGGGGCCGACGGAGTGCGGATGATCCTCAATCTCGCCCTGGCCCGCGGCTGGATCGGCCGCGACGGGTGCGGCGTCGTGCCTATCCGCGGCCACTCCTCGGTGCAGGGGGGCGCCGAGATGGGCTGCTACGCCACCGCGCTGCCCGGGGGCCTGCCGCTGACCGCGGAGAACGCGGCGACGCTCGAGGCGCAGTACGGGTTTCCCATCCCCCGGGGACCCGGCTACACCGCGCCGGCGATGGTCGAGGCGGCGCACCGCGGCCAACTCGACGTCCTCTACTCCGTCGGCGGCAACCTCCTGCGCACGCTGCCCGACCCGGACTGGGTCCGCGAAGCCCTGACCCGGGTTCCCGTGCGCGTGCACCAAGACATCCTCGTGACCGACCAGATGCTGCTCGAACCCGGGGAGGAGGTCTGGCTGCTGCCGGGGAAGACACGCTACGAGCAGGACGACGGCGGGACGGAGACCAGCACGGAACGGCGGGTGATGTTCAGCCCGGAGCTGCCGCGCCAAATCGGCGAAGCCCGCGCGGAGTGGAAGATCCTGCGGGACGTCGCGGCCGCGGCGTGGCCGGAACGCGCGCGGCTCCTGGGCGCGGAGAACGGCCAGGCTCTGCGCGAGGAGATCGCGCGCGTCGTGCCGTTCTACGACGGGATCCAGCGGCTGTCCCGGACCGGCGATGCCTTTCAGTACGGCGGACGCCACCTCTGCGCGGACGGCGTGTTTCCGCGCCCCGGCGGCCGGGCCCGTTTCACCACCCCGGCGCTGCCCGACTCCACCGCCCCGGAGGGGGCCTTCCACGTCAGCACCCGCCGCGGGAAGCAGTTCAACACCCTCATCCACGCGGAGGTGGATCCGCTGACCGGGGCCGCGCGCGACAGCGTCCTCATCGGCGCGGAGGACGCCGCCCGGCTCCGGCTGCTGCCGGGGGACGCGGTGGAACTCGTGAGTGCCACGGGGCGTTTCCGGGGCCGGATTTTCCTCGCCCCGCTCGCCCCGGGCGCCCTCCAGGTCCACTGGCCGGAGGGTAATGTCCTGCTCCCGCGGGACGCGCGCGAAACCAGCAGCGACACACCGGACTACAACGCCCGCGTCCGCCTCGAACGGCTCCCCACCCCGTGAACCCGGACCGCTCCCCCTCCCCGATCTTGGCCTGGCGCGAGGCCCGCGCCGCGGAGACCGCGGTCGACGTAGTCGCGGTGGAGGAACCCCTCGAGGTCCGGGTTCGCGGCCGGAGCGTGGCCGTGCTGATGCGCACGCCCGGGCAAGACCGCGAACTCACGGCGGGCTTCCTGTTCACGGAGGGCATCCTGCGGCGCGCCGAGGACCTGCTCGACCTGCTGCCGTGCCGCGAGCAGCCACGCGGTGAGGCGGGCAATGTGGTCGAGGCGGTCCTCGCCCCGGGCGTCGCGGTGGACTTCGAGCGCCTTACCCGGCACGTCTTCACCTCGTCGAGCTGCGGGGTGTGCGGGACGACCACCCTCGACGCGCTGTTCCGCACGGCGCCGCCGCTCGCCCCGGGGCCCCGTCTGGACCCGCGCGCGCTGACCGCGTGGCCCGCGCGCCTCCGGGGACACCAGCCGCTCTTCGCCGCGACCGGCGGCGCACACGGCTGCGCGCTGCTCACTCCCGAGGGGCGGATCGATTGGGCGCACGAGGACGCGGGGCGGCACAACGCGGTCGACAAGGCGATCGGCGCCGCGCTCCTCGCCGGCGCTCTCCCGCTCTCCGGCCACGGCCTGATGCTCAGCGGCCGGATTTCGTTCGAGCTGGTGCAGAAGGCGCTGCTGGCCGGCGTGCCCGTGGTGGCGGGGATCGGGGCGCCCTCCAGCCTGGCCATCGCCTGCGCCCGCCGGGCCGGCCTCACTCTCGCCGGATTCGTCCGGGAGGACCGGTTCAATGTCTACGCGGGCGCGGACCGCCTGGGTCTGGAGGCGCCCGCGTGAGAATCGCCGCCCTCCACGTTTCCCCGGGGCACAACTACTTCGGCCACCACGGTCGGGAGCCGGGCGCGCACGCGATCGAGGAGGTCGCAGCCGTCGAATGCCTCGCCGGCCGCGGGCTGCGCGGCGACCGTTTCCTCGATTACAAACCCAACTACGGGGGCCAGGTCACGTTCTTCGCGGAGGAGGTGCACCGCGAGCTCCGCCGGCGCCCGGACACGCCGCCCCATCCGGCGCACGCGTACCGCCGGAACGTGCTGACCCGCGGCGCGGACCTCGGCACGCTCATCGGCCGGGAATTCACCGTGCAGGGGATCGGGTTCCAGGGCGTCGCGGAATGCCGGCCCTGCGCGTGGATGGACCGGGCCGTGACGCCCGGCACCGAGGCGCGGCTGCGCGGCCAGGGAGGGCTGCGCGCGCGGGTGCTGAGCGACGGCTGGCTGCGCGTGGACTGCCCGACCGCGGCAGCGCTCCTGCTCGCGGGCGGCCGCGCGCGCCGGCTGGGGCGCGACAAGGCCACCTTGCCCTGGGGCCCCTCCACGCTCGGGGAACACCAGGCGCGGACGCTCGCGCGCACCGGATGCTGGCCGCTATGGCTGGCGTGCCGCGCGGAGCAGCCGTGGACCCCGGCGGGATTCCGGCGCTTCGAGGATCCGCCGGACCAAGGTGGGGTGATCGAGGTGCTGACCCGGGCATTGAGCTGTTCCCCGGTTCCGGTGCTCGCGGTCCTGGCGGTGGATCTTCCCGGGGTCACACCGACCGCGCTGGCGGCCAACGTCGACCGCGCGCGGGAGCGGGGCCTCTCCGTGGTCCCGCGCGTGGCCGGCCAGCATCAGCCGCTCGCGGCCGCCTGGCACCGGTCCGCCCTGCCCGAATTACACGCCGCGCTCGGGCGCGGGGATTCCCTGCAGACCGTGTGTCGGCGACTGCTCGAGCAGGGTTTGCTCGAGGAGCCGGAGCCGCCAGCCCACGACGCGCCCCGGATCAGCGCGAATCTCAACACGCCCGAGGATCTCGTCCGCTGGAACTCCCTCCTCGCGGAGGCCTCCGGGGGCGAGTCCGGCGGGCTGGTTTGACGCACCGACGGCGAGGGATGGGCTTGGCGCGGTGACCGGGACTCGAACCCGGGACCGACGGTTTAGAAAACCGTTGCTCTATCCGGCTGAGCTATCACCGCGAAAGCCACGGGAGGGATACGGCGGCGCGATTTCGCGGACAAGGGGAAAACCGCGCTTGACTCAACCTTGGTCGAACCTAGCGTCCGCGCTCTTTCCCAATCAACGGGGTGGTAGCTCAGCTGGTTAGAGCGTCTGCCTGTCACGCAGAAGGTCGCGGGTTCGAGTCCCGTCCATCCCGCCATTTTGAAACCCGCTAAGCCTTCATGGCTAGCGGGTTTTCTGTTTTGAAAAGGGGCGCGAGTGGCAACAAAAGTGGCAACACGGTCGCCAAGGAACATCGCTGTTCACTGTTGTTCGCGAGGTGGCGAAATACACGGACGTTCGAGAAAGGTTCTCCCTTTTCGAAAGATGCGGAGTGGTTCCCAGCTGTCCTCCAGACTCCGGGGCACGGAGATTCATCCTCTTCGCGAAAGGGGCCGTCGGTATGGGGCCTGCCTGTTACATGTTAGCTGAAGTGGGGACAAGGGATCTTCGCGTGAGAATTACTTCACTCATCGGAGCAGCGCCGGTCTCATTTGCTAACATGTAACAGGCAGACCCCGTCCAGAAATGCGGCGGCACTCCGTTGCCAGGCTACATCAAAGAGGATGCCGGCCGGGATTTCTCCCGTTGACCGCCCGGCTCCCGGCGCCGGCTCAGAATTTCGCGGCGCGGATTTCCTGCAGCTCGGCGAGCAAACGCACGGCGCGCTCCGGTTCGCGGGCGAGGAGGTCGGATTTTTCGAGCGGGTCGAGTTCCAGATTGAAGAGGTGCAGCGGTTTCACCTGGCCGTTGCAGATCAATTTCCACGGCCCGCGGCGGATCGCGAAATGGCCCGCACCCGAGTGCAGCACCACCGCCGGGCGCGCGGCAGAATCCATTTCGGCGCCGCGCAGCGCCGGCAGCACGCTGAAGCTGTCGGGACCCGCGCCGGACGGAAGTTTCGCGCCGACGAGCTCGGCGAAGGTCGCCAGGAAATCGGTGAGCACGACGAGCGAACCGTTGGTCTTGCCCGCCGGGGCGTGGCCGGGCCAGCGCACGAGAAACGGCACGCGATGACCGCCCTCGAACAGGCCGCCCTTCGAGCCGCGCAGTTCGCCGTTGGACCGGTGGCCGAAGTCCTTGCCTTCGTCGCTCGTCGGCGTCCCGCCGTTGTCGCTCGTCACGATCACGATCGTGTTATCCGCGAGGCCGAGCGCGTCGAGTTGCGCGAGCACGCGGCCGACTGTCCAGTCGAACTCCCAGACCATGTCGCCGCGCACGCCGGCCTGACTTTTCCCGCGGGCGAACTCCGGCGGCGTGCAGTTCCGGTGCGGCGCTTGCGACGCGAAATAGAGAAAGAACGGCTGCTTGGCCGCGGCGCAGTCCGCGATGAATGCTTCCGCCTTCGCCGTGAGCGTCGGGCCCACGGCTTCGTCACTCCACCCTTCCGCCATCCAGCCTTCGTGCACTTCGACCCCGGAGGTGCCGGGGCGGGTGGGCTGATCCTTGGCGCGCCAGACCGACGGCGTGCCGACGATGCGGTCGTCTTCGATCCAGAAATGCGGCTCGAGGTTGATGCCGCCGGGGAGCAGGAAGCTGCGGTTGAAGCCGAGGGCCGACGGCCCGCCTTGTACCGGGCGGGTAAAATCGACTTCACGCGTGCCGCCCGCGCCTTTCATGTGATCGGGTTTGCCGCGGACGAAGCCGCCGCCCGGTTTCGCGAAGTTCAGGCCGAGGTGCCATTTGCCGATCGCGCCGGTGCGGTAACCCGCGCGTTGCAGCACGCGCGCCACGGTCTCGCGCGACGGTTCGATCAACGGTTCTTCGTATTCCGTCCAGAGCACGATCTTTTGCAGCCGCGTGCGCCAGCAGTAGCGCCCGGTCAGCGCGCCGTAGCGCGTCGGCGTGCAGACGGCGGCGGGCGTGTGCGCATCGGTGAAACGCAGGCCTTCCGCCGCGAGCCGGTCCATGTGCGGCGTCGGAATTTTCGACGCGGGATTGTAGCTGCGCGGATCGCCGTAGCCCATGTCGTCGGCGAGAAGAACGATCACGTTGGGCCGGGCCGGATCGGCGGCGGCAAGCTTGCCCAAGCCGGCGACGGCCAGGATGAGACTCAGGAGGAAACGGGCGCGCGTCATGGCGTGGACTTGGCCGGGAGCCAACCGAGCGAGACGAGAAAGCGGTCCGCGTCCGCGAGCGTTGCCGAAAAGCCGGGGATGCCTTCCGCCTCTTTGTTGAAAAAGCCGTGCGCCGCACCGGGAAACCCGCGCGTGTCGCAGCGCACCCCCGCCGCCTCCATCTTCGCTTTGAAATCCTCCAGCGCGCGCACGGGGATGAGCGCGTCCTTGTTGCTGACGGCGAACGGAGCGAGGCGACGGGCGAGGTGCATTGAGGTTAGAATCGCCCGTTCACGCCGACGGTGACAGTCACAAAATTGTAGATTGTGCGCTGCGTGCGTTCCTTGAAGGCGCGGTAGAGCACCTGCGGCTCGTTGGTGAGATTGGCGACATCGAGGCTGAGGTTCACCACGGGGTTCACCTGGTAGCCGAGGCCGAGGTTCACGGACTTGTGCGAAAGGCGATACTGGCTGAGCGCCGGGCTGGCGACGTTGTAGGTCACCACGTGTTCGCCGGTGTAATTGTAGAGGAGGCGAGTGCTGAATTTGCGGTAGCGCCACGAGAGCGAGGCGTTGCCGGAGGTCGGAATGAAACCCGCCACGTTGCGCGACGTGAGGTAGGTCGCCCCGCCGTAATCGCCGTGCGTGACGATGCGCGTGTAGTTCGCCGACGCAGCCAAGCCCTTGAGCAGACCGGGGAGAAACGTGAACTGCTGCTGATACGAAAGCTCCCAGCCCTGCGCGACCGCCGTGCCGGCGTTGACCGATGTGCGCTCGCTCCAGCCGGCGTATTCGCCGTTGTACCCGTTGGCCGCCCCGCTGCCGATGACCGAGATCTCCTGCCCGCGGAGGATGTAATCCTCTATCGTCTTGTGGAACCAGCCGACGGTCACACTGCCGACGGGCTCGAAATAATACTCGAGCGTCGCATCCCAGTTCGACGCGGTTTGCGGCTGCAGGCCGGGATTGTTCACCGTGACGAAGCGGTTCGCCTCGTCGGGCGTCTCGGCCGGGAGGAGTTCGTTCAAGGCCGCGCGGCCGAAGCTGGTCGACCAGCTGAGGTGCGCCTTGAAGTTCGCCGTGACGTCGTGGAACGCGTGCACACTCGGGAACCACTTCGCGTATTTGCCGCGGATCTCGCGGAAATTGCCCGCGTAGTCCCGCGCCGCGGCGCCGACCGGATCGGCCGTCTGTTGCGCCACGGTGCTCAGCGTCCGCGCGCGCACCCAGCCGCGGCTCATGGTCTTCGTCTCCTCGACGCGCACGCCGGTGAGGAAACCGGAATGGCCGATGCGGCCCTGCGTCATCGCATAGGCGGCGGCGACTTCCTCCGTCACGCTGCGCGTGCCGGTGAATTTCTGCGACTCGTGGAAATAGAGATCTTCCCGCCAGAGTGCCGCTTCGCGCGGGCGGCCGCCGTCCATGTGCATATGGGCCGACCATTGCGGCATCCGGCGGCCGGTCACGGCCTGGTTGTAACTGACGTAGTTCGGATCGTGGGCGAGCGGGCCGGTGCCGATGTAGTTCCAGCGGTGGTTGTCCTGGCTCCACGTATCGACCGACTGCTCGCGCCACGCGGCTCCGGTCTTCACGAAGATCGGCCGCGCGAACGGCAGTTGGTAACGGAGATTGAAGCGCGCCTGCTTCAGCGTCTGGTCGTTCTGATTGTTGTTGTTCGTCATCCCGTTTGGCGCGGGGCGGTAGTTGTCGGGATTCGTAAAATCCGGTCCGCCGTTGGGCAGAAACTGGGGAAACATATCCGACTGCGACCGATCGAGAATCCAACCGGCGCCGGAGAGCCGCATCGTGAGCCCGCCGGCGATGCCCTGGCTGTCGTTGAGCGACGTGGTCGCGAGCGAGGCCGTGTAATCGATCTGGAGATTGCGTAGCTCGTGCTCGGCGCCGACGTCGACCTGGCGCATGCGCACGTTGTAGCTGATCGGGCCGCGCGTGAGGATGTCGATGTTCGCGGCCGGCACGGCCCGGACAGTCGTGCGCTGTGCGTTCGAGCCGGGCACGATACCGGACGTGGTCGCGTTGGGGATGAACGTATTGTTCCCCGTGAACGCCCGCACTTCCATGATGCGGCGGTGGCGCTCGAAGTTGAAATTGCCGATCAGCCCGAGCGTGAGCTTCGTCACCGGCGAAAGGCGGAACTCGGTCTTCAGCGTCGCGCTCATCTGTTTCCGATTGTTCGCGTTGTCCCATGTCGTGAAGTCCCAGATGTAGGCGTCGTCGTTGTTCAGCGAGTTGCGGTAATCGTAAGCGGTGCTCGCGCCGCCGACGGCGTTTTCACTGTAGAAAAGGTTCAGCGCGACGCCGAGATTGCGGCTGCCGCCGAGCACGTCGAACACCTCCTGATGCGCGAGCGTGGCGAGCGGGTGCGCGCGGTGCTGCTCGCGGATCGGCGTCTGTTCGAGAAACGACGGCGCGAGGCGCGTCACGAAATTGTAGGTGGTGCGGCGCTTTTCCCGCAGGTTGAGCGGCGAGCGCGTCTTGAGGTTGAGCGTGCCGCCGAGCGAGTCCGCGCCTTTGTCGGGCGTCTGGCCTTTGATCAGCTCGACCGACTCGAACATCGTGGCGTTCACGTTGCCGAGCGAGGCGTTGCGGGCGAGGCCCTGCGTCGACATCAGGCCGCCGTCGATCGTCACGCTGTTGAGCGCCGCATCCATGCCGCGGATCATGAAACGCCCGCGGATGCCTTCGTCCGACGGGCTGCCCGCCACGCCCGGCAGGCGCATCACGACCTCGCCGGTGCCGAGGTTGGGCAGGTTGCCGAACTGGTCCATCGCGACGACGTCCTTCACGTTGATGGCATTGCGCTTCTCGGTGAGCGCGGCGGCGGAGCCTTCGCGTTCGCCGGTGACTTTGAATTCGTCCATCCGGTAAATGCCCGCACTCAGATCGAAATTGCGCACGGTCGGCGCGCCTTCGGCGACCGTCACCTCGACGTTCACCTGGTCGAGGCCGAGATACGAAACGCCGACGGCATACGTGCCGGCCGGCAGGTCGGGAAAGACGTAGCGGCCCGTGTTGTCGGCCAGCACGGAGCGGTTCAGCGCGGGCAGTTCCACGCGCGAGCCTTCGAGCAGATTGCCGGTCGCGGCGTTGCTCACGACACCGGAGAGCGAGCCCGCGGCCGTCAGGGCGGCCGGCGTCGCCAGAGCGAGACCGAGCCAAACGCCGAGCCGCGCAAGTGGGCCCTTCGTCTTCGCCACCGCCGCTGGCGGTGAAGGCCGGACGGGCGCAGCGGGCGCGCTGACGAGCAGGGCGCCGGTGCGCGCGTCGAGGGCGACGCCGAGGCCGGTGCCGGCGAGCATCGCTTCGAGCGCGGCGCGCGGGGCGTAATCGCCCCGGATCGCGCGTGTGACGATGCCTTCGACGGTTTCGGCGGCGTAGAAAAGGCGTTCGTCGGGGCCGGACTGCACGGCGAATTCGCGCAGCGTTGCGACGGCGGGGCCGGCCGGAATGGAGAAAGAACGGAGCTCGGGAGCCGCGGCGACCGCGGCAGGAATTAGGAACATGGCGAGCAGGATCAGGAGGGGTTTAAACGCCGCGAACCGGCGCCCGCCCGAAGCAGGCGGGACCGGTGGCGTTTCCCGTACGACGGGCCTGCCGGCCGAACTCTCTAAAGGAAATTCCGCCACTCGGAAAAATCAGCGCACCGCCGGCGCGAGGCGGAGCACGGTTTCGTTTTCGCGGCGCTCGACCAGCACGCCGAACCGAGACTCGAGCAGGCCCACGAGCGCCTCGAAGTCGTGCGCCGGGAATTTGCCGCCGAAACGCCGGGCCCCGAGCTCCGCGCCTTCGATCACGAGCCGGTGCCGGTTGTACCGGTTGAACTCCGCCGCGATGGCCGCGAGCGGCTCGTTGCTGAATTCCACCTGGCGGTCGTGCCACGCCAGCGTCCGCGCCGCATCGGCCGGCGCCACGTCGGCCACGCGACCCTGCGCCGGACCGCTCCCCACGCCCATCGTGATCACCGCGCGCTGGCCGGCCCCGAGCAACGGCACGGCGGCGGTCGGAGCGGAGGACTCGGACGCGGCGACGACCGGCACTACGCTCAGCGACGCGCCCGACGCCGCGTGTTCGAGCCGCACGCGGCCTTCGGTCACGAGCACGTCGACCGCCCCGGCGTGCCGGCGGACATTGAATGCCGTGCCGACCGCGCGCACGGCGATGCCCGCGACGCGGACGACGAACGGCCGTGCGGCATCCTTGGCCACGTCGAACGTTGCCTCGCCGCGCACGAGCGTGACACGCCGTTCGTCCGCCGCAAAATCGACCGCGATCTCGCTCGCCGTGTTGAGCTGCACGACCGAGCCGTCGGGCAACGCCAGGCGTTCGTAACCGCCGAGCGGCGTGGCGGTGCGCTGCGCCGCGACCGCCGACGCGCGCGCCGGCGCGTCGGGCGCCGCGGGCCGGAACAGCATCGCCGCCGCCACGGCGGCCGCAGCTGCCGTCGTCACGGCGACTGCCGTCCACCAGCCGTGACGGCCGCGCGCAGGCGGCAACGGGAGGCGGTCCGCCGGCACGCGGTCGAGCTCGGCCCACGTTTCGCCGAGCAGCGCGAAGGCGCGCGCATGCCGCGGATCGGCGCGGAGCCAGTGCGCGAGGGCCGCGCGGCCCGCCGCATCCAGCCCGCGGTCGCGGCGCACCAGCCACTCGGCGGCAGCGAGCTCGATCGCTTCGGGCAATCCGTCGGGCGAACCCGCGGTCTCGGCGTGGTCAACAGGCATCGGCTCCCCGTTTCACGACGCCGTGCGCCGCGAGGTAGTGCCGGCAGCGGACGAGGCCGATGGCGAGCTGCGCGTTGACCGTGTTTTCCGAAATACCGAGCCGCCGCGCGATGTCGCGATAGGAAAGGCCGTGGAGTTTGCGCAGGGTGACGACCTCGCGGCAGCGCGGAGGCAACGCGCGGATCGCGGCGACGAGAACGTCGATTTCCTGGGTGTGGCTGGCGGTTTCGGCGGCATCGGCGGCTTCTTCCACGACGGCCGAGCGGTCCTTTTCCGCTAGGTCTTCGAGCGAAATCGGCTGCCGCCGGCGGAAAACATCGCACCCGATGTTGCGCGCCGTGCTGAAAAGATACGCACGCGGCTCGACGATCGTGCCCGCCGAATGGGCCCGGATGAGCCGCGCGTAGGCCTCCTGCACGAGATCGTCAATATCCCGGAGCGAAGGAAAACGCCGCCGCAGAAATGCGCGCAGTTCCGGCTCGTGCGGCTGCACGCGCGCGGCGAACCACTGGCCGAGTTCGGAATCGGGCGGAGGCATGGGGCGGGTAAACCGATGCGCGGTGTGCAGCACATTTCCGCGCGTGTCGATTTCCTTCTTCGTGCGCGCGGCGGAGAAAGCATGCACGCGTTGGGCGGCCCCGTGGGGCCGTCGGTATGGGATCTGCCTGTTACATGTTAGCTGGATCGGGGACAACGGACCTGCTCGTGATAATCCCGAATGCAGGGGGGAGCAGCGCCGAGTTCATCTGCTGACATGTAACAGGCAGACCAAGTCCAGAAATACCCCGCGGCTATTCGCCCGCGAGCCGCCGCTTCCCCGCAATGGCGCGCAGTTCTTTCGCGGTCAGGAGGTCCTTTTCCCGCCCGAGGGCTTCCTTGGCCGCAATCAAGTCTTCCAGCGAAATCACCGCGCAGCTCATGCCGAAGACGTCCGCCCGCATGGCGCGTTCCCGGAGGCGCGCAAAATCGCCCACCCCGAGCACGGACGTGATGATATCGATGATCCCATCGGTGGTCTCGAGGTAGAGGTTCTGCAGCGATTGGCCCGGCGCCGGAACCTCGAGGAACGACAGCCTGCGATGCGACTGCCGGTGCACGGGTTTAAGGTCGGCCAGTGCCTTCCGTATCTTTTCGATATTGTCCGGAGACAACACGGCACAGACATCGACGTCGTTCGTCACATAGGCGGAGCCGTGAATGACGGCGGCGTAGCCACCGATGAGAACGAACTCGACGTCCGCCTCAGCGAGCCGGCGCAGGAGTTCGTGCAGCTTGTGCATACATCGCCTCGCCCGCCGCGCGCAGTGCCAGCTTGAACTCCAACGCCGAGTCGTGCCGCAGCAAACGGTCTTCGATCGAGAGACTCAGATTCGAATCCACCAAGCTCAGGTCCAGCCCCGCCCGCTCCGCCTCCGATATCGCCGCCTGTGCCTGTTCTTTGGTCATGACGTGAAATTGGGCCACGCATCGTCACCGCGCAAAGTCTTTCTCGCCGCCACGCAATCGGGCCACCTCGTCGAAGTGTTGGCGCAACTCAAAGGGGTCTTTCTTTTGGAAGGTCCTCGGCGGGGAGATTCAGAAGGGCGGGAATCTCCTTGAGAGGCAGGTGTGTTCCCAGACGATCGATCGACCCGATTACCGATGGCCGATCACTCGCACACCAATGCCGCAGTCCCGATATGTGCGCCGCGCCGGAGCGCATGCACGACGCGATCTCGTGAGCGGGAACTGGCTCGTCTCAGGAGCTTGTCGGTGGAAGAGCGGATCGTGGCCGCGTTGACCATGGGCACTCGCTTCGCCCGGCTCAAACCCGCTCCGGTCCCAACGAGCCGATGAGCCACCCCGATGATTTGTTCCGAACCGCGGAAGAGATTCCCGCCATTCTGGCCCGGCATCACCTCAACCCGCGGGTGAAGCATAACCGGGCAAAGCAGTGCCGTGACTTGGATGAAAGCGTATCCATTTTGTGGATTTTATCTGCCCAAACGGACTCGGGTTTCGCTCCCTCGAATTTCGTCGCCGGGCGGCCTTTTCCATCCGCCACCGCCGAGCCACCAAAGGTAAATTTTACGGGCTAAGTCTTTGATTTTCG
>Ga0315899_10002558_pt1 | contig 20103 bp, 18 predicted proteins | sample LakEriMetagenome_2_FD_203518 | JGI IMG/M metagenome (GOLD analysis project Ga0315899, IMG submission 203518) | Freshwater fungal communities from buoy surface, Lake Erie, Ohio, United States - Buoy 4 MA112 | ecosystem: Environmental > Aquatic > Freshwater > Lake | place: USA: Lake Erie, Ohio... | reverse complement strand
CCGCACCCGTTCTATGGCGATGCGGATATCCCTGCCTACAAGATGATCCGCTTCTCGATCTCGATCCAGCGGGGCTGCTTCGGCGGGTGCACTTTTTGCTCGATCACCGAACACGAAGGCCGCATCATCCAGAGTCGATCGGAACGTTCGGTGCTGCGTGAAATCGAGACGATCCGCGATACGGTGCCGGGGTTCACCGGCGTCATCTCCGATCTCGGCGGGCCCACCGCCAACATGTATCGTCTTGCCTGCAAGAGCCGCGAGATCGAAAGCGCCTGTCGCAAGCCCTCCTGTGTTTACCCGGGCGTGTGCCCCAACCTCAACACCGATCACACGCCGTTGATCGCGCTATATCGCAAGGCGCGGGAGTTGCCCGGCATCAAGAAGGTATTGATCGCCTCGGGCGTGCGCTACGACCTTGCGATCGAATCGCCGGAGTACGTCAAGGAGCTGGCGCAGCACCATGTCGGCGGCTACCTGAAGATCGCACCGGAAGCGATTGGCGAGGGGCCGTTGTCGAAGATGATGAAGCCTGGCGTGGGCACCTACGATCGATTCAAGGAATTGTTCGATCGCTACTCGCGCGAGGCGGGCAAGGAGCAGTACCTCATCCCGTACTTCATCGCGGCCCATCCGGGCACGACCGACGAGGACATGCTCGAGCTCGCGCTGTGGTTGAAGAAGAACGGGTTCCGTGCCGACCAAGTGCAGGCCTTTCTGCCCTCACCGATGGCCACGGCCACGGCGATGTACCACTCGGGCAAAAATCCGCTGCGCCGCGTCTCGCGCAGTAGCGAAGATGTCGTGATTCCAAAGGGGCTGAAGGTGCGCCGTTTGCACAAGGCCTTCCTTCGCTATCACGATGCCAACAACTGGCCGATGCTACGCGAGGCGCTACGCCGGATGGGTCGCGCCGATCTCATCGGTCCCGGCAAGCATCAGCTGATCCCGGCCTGGCAGCCTGCGGGTACGGGTATTCAGGCTGAAGGCGCGCGTGCACCTCGACCGTTCCGCACGCAGCACACGCGCCCGCGGCGTGGTGGGAGGCCGTGAGCCTCACGCACGAGTTTCGCCCCGGGCTCGAGTTCGACGTCGTCGCACTTGAGCGCCACCTGGGTGCTCATCTGCCCGCGTTCAAAGGACCGCTGCGGGTCACTCAGTTTCCGGGCGGGCAGTCGAATCCCACCTATCGACTCGAAGGCCCAGGCGTGAACTACGTCCTGCGTCGCAAGCCTCCTGGCACACTGCTGCCCTCGGCTCACGCGATCGAACGAGAGTTTCGGGTGATGCAGGCGCTGGCTACGCACACTCAGTTCCCGGTAGCGCAGCCGCTGCTGCTCTGCGAGGACGTCGCCGTGATCGGTACGGCCTTCTATGTGATGCAGTACATGGAGGGTCGGGTCTTTTGGGATCCGTGCTTGCCCGAGCTGCCGCGTGAGCAGCGGCGCCCCGTGTTTGCCGCCATGGTGCAGACGCTGGCGCAGCTGCATTCGATCGACTATCGAGCCATCGGTCTTGCAGACTTCGGTCGTCCCGAGGGCTACGTCGCGCGACAGATCGCCCGCTGGTCTAAACAGTACACGGTGGATGCGCAGACGGCCGGTGCCGTGCCCGACATGGAGCGGCTGATCGACTGGCTGCCGCGCCATGCGCCCGCGGAAGAACCCGCTCCGACCTTGCTGCACGGTGATTACCGGCTCGATAACATGATGTTCGATCCGCACTCGGTGCGTGTGCTCGGTGTGCTCGATTGGGAGTTGTCGACCATCGGTGATCCGCTCGCCGATTTCGCCTACAACCTGATGATCTACCGCATCTCTTCAGACGGGGTGCGGGGACTCGGTGGCGTTGATGTCAAAGCGATCGGACTCCCGGATGAGCGCGAGTACATCGAAGCGTATTGCGCGCACCGTGGGCTTTCGGGGCTGCCCGACCTGCACTACTACCTGACGTATTGTCTATTCCGCCTCGCCGGCATTTGTCACGGCATCGCCGGACGCGTGCAACGCGGTACGGCGGTCAGCCCGCAAGCCAAAAAATACGCGGCGCAGGTGGGCCCGCTGTCGGCCCTCGCCTGGCGCACGGCTCAGGGCGACTGAGGCGCAGGCGCGGAGAACTGCATGGCCGAAGGCCTGCGCTCACGTTGCAAGCGAGCGGCGACTTTTTCGGTCTGTGACCAGGCACGCAGCACGTTCTCTCCGGCGAGCTTGCGTAATTCTTCGTCGGTCCAGCCGCGACGCACGAGTTCGGCAAACAGCTTCGGATAGGTCGACACGTCATCAAGGCCCTCGGGCCACCAGTCGTTGCCGTCGAAGTCGCCACCGATGCCGACATGATCGATGCCGGCGACGTTGCGGATGTGCTCGATGTGATCGGCCACCATGGCGAGCGGTGTCGGTGGCAACTTGATCGCCGCGTAGCCGTCGGCGCGGATACGCGCGGCTTCCGCGGGCGTGGCCGCTGCACGAGCCTGCAGACCGATGGCCGCCATGGCCGGCTGCAGCACCTTGCCGACCTCGCAATTGATGAAGCTCGACACGAACGTGACCATGACCACGCCGCCGTTACGGGGCAACTCGCGCAGGATATCGTCGGGCACGTTGCGCGGTACGTCGCACAGTGCACGGGCCGAAGAGTGCGAGAAGATCACCGGCGCTTGCGTGATGCGCAGCGTATCGGCCATGGTTTTTGGCGAGGCATGCGACAGATCGACGAGCATGCCGAGGCGATTCATCTCGCGAACGACTTCTTCACCGAACGGCGTCAGGCCGTTGTGTCGTGGTTGCAGTGGCGCTGCGGCATCCGCCCAGTCGGTATGGGCGTTGTGCGTCAACGCCATATAGCGAACGCCGAGTGCGTAGTAGGTGCGCAGAGCACCGATGGAGTTTTCGAGCCCGTAGCCGCCCTCCATGCCGAGCATCGAGGCGATGCGACCGCGCCGCTTGGCCTTGCGTACATCGGCGACGCTCGTGGCCAGCTGGAAGGCCTCCGGGTACCGCTCGATGATCCGATGCGCGATGTCGATCTGGTCGAGTTGCGGTCGCGCAAATGGGCCGCGACCTTCGCCAGGGATGTAAACCGACCAGAACTGGGCGCCAAGCCGCCCGGCCCGCAGCCTGGCAAGATCCGTATCACCTGGGGTGGGCTTGCGCAGGTCGTAGGCGTCCACATCGAACGGCGCTGCCTTGTATTCGCGGATGGTGATCGGTAGATCGTTGTGTCCATCGACGAGGATGCTGTCGCGCAGCACCCGATCCGCGCGGCGAAGAGCCTCATCGGCGCTGATCTCTGCAGCCGATACGCTGCCGAGCGGGAGAAGGGCGAGCACGAGCGGGCACAGGGTGCCAAGCCAGGATTTGTTTATCATGCGATGAGTGTCGCGCTGCAGATGCGTGCTGGCAAGTCGGAGAGTCAGATGAACAAGGCGCAACAGACGATGTCGATCGCAGCAGTTTCGCTGGCTTTGGCGACGATGCTGGGTGCCTTTGGTACGCATGCCCTGCAGCCGGTGCTGACCGAGCGACAGTTCTCGAGTTACCAGACGGGTGTGACTTATCAGTTCTTCCACTCGCTCGGGCTGCTCGCCATTGGCGTATTGCAGCGGCAGCATGGCGATTCCGTGTGGCTCGCTCGCGCGGCCAATCTGCTGGTGATAGGCATGCTGTTATTTGCCGGCAGCATCTACGCGCTGACGGCGGGCGCGCCACGCTGGTTCGGTATGGTCGCGCCGCTTGGCGGACTGTCGTTGATGGCGGGGTGGCTGGTTTTCGTCGTCGGTGTGCGCAAGCTGCCGTGACGCGGCCAAGGTCGACGCTGACTTAGGTCGACGGCACCCACTCAAGGATCGCGCGGGCCACGTCTTCGGCCGCTTCCTCGTGAACGTAGTGACCCGCGTTCTCAAAGCGCACCAGCTTGGAGCCGCGAATCATGCTCTGCAGTTCGTTAGCTTCGCTTGGCGGCTTGTTCTTGTCGCGGTTACCCCAGGGAATCAGTGTTGGCACTTTGACCTGCGGTGCGAGACGGATTTCCTCGCCCTCGGCGTACTGGGTCATCAGCGAGGTCATGCCCGCCATGTAGCCCTCGCTGCGCGCACCCAGCATCACCTCGTCGATCACCGACTCAGTGACGAGCGCGGTATTCACGTAGGAGCCTTTGAGAAAATTGCTGCGAAACTCCCTGCTCGCAAACATCTTCGCGGACATTCGCGGTAACGGCGGCAGGGTGACCTGGACGATCTTCGGCACGCCCGTGCGAATGATGCCGGGGTTGAGCAGCACGAGGCCTCGCGCCTCGGGATCCTGGATTACCGCGTGCAGCGCCACCGCACCGCCCAGCGAATGACCCACATACACCACGCGCTGCAAGCCCAGCGCACGCGCTGCTTTGACGAGAACCGAAGCCTGAGGACCATTGTGGTAGTCGTGATCGACCGGTTTATCGGAGAGTCCGTAGCCCGGCATGTCGATGGCGATGACGTGGCAGGACTTCGCGAGGCGAGGTGCGAGTTCACGGAAGCTCTGCAAGGAATTGCCGAAGCCGTGGATGAGCAGTAGCGAAGGTCGATCCGGTGCGGCGTATCCCCACTCGCGATAGCGCAAGGTCAGTCCCTCGACCCGCACGAATCGATCTTCGGCTCGGGCGAGTTGGCTGATCGGTACTTCCGGCTCGCCCGGCCAGTAAGCCCACACGGCCAGAGCGCCCCACAGCAGCAGGACGCCAGCCATGAGTCCAAGCAGCAATCGCTTGAGCGTGCGCACAGGCTGATTGCATACAATCCGGGCCGTCCGCGCAACCACTGCGCGTGGGTGGATCCATTGTCGTGATTCGACTGCCTGAGTTGCCGATCCTGAGTGTCGTGCCCGAGTTGCGCGCGGCCTTGCGCGAGGCATTGTCCGCCGTGATCGAGGCACCGCCCGGTGCGGGCAAGAGCACGGTGGTGCCTCTTGCGCTGCTCGATGAGCCCTGGCTGCGAGGACGCAAGATCCTGATGCTCGAGCCGCGCCGGCTCGCCGCGCGTGCCGTGGCCCAACGCATGGCGGGCACGCTCGGCGAGGAGGTCGGCGGTACTGTCGGCTATCGCATGCGGCTCGATACCCGGGTATCTCGTCGGACACGCATCGAAGTCGTGACCGAGGGCGTGCTCACGCGTCTGCTGCAGGACGACCCGGCGCTCGAGGATGTTGCGCTGGTGATCTTTGACGAGTTCCACGAGCGCAGCCTGCAGGCTGATTTGGGTCTGGCGCTGTGTCTCGATGCGCGCACCACGCTCGGGCTCGATCTTCGCCTGCTTGTCATGTCGGCCACCCTCGATGGCCTGGCTGTAGCAGAGCTGCTCGCCGAGCCCCCGCGCGGGTCCGCACCCCTTATCCGCTCAGTGGGGCGCAGTTACCCCGTAGACACCGTGCATCTTGGACGCGGCTTGCCGCTGCTTCCGGGCGGCATTGATCCGCTTGAGCGTGATGTGGTGTTCGCCATCCGTCGCGCGCTGCGCGAGCAGGACGGCGACATCCTCGTGTTCTTGCCGGGTGCCGGCGAGATCCGCCGAGTCGAGCGAATGCTGGAGGGCGTGGATCCCGCAGAGATTTTCCCGCTGTATGGCGAGCTTGATCCGGCGGCACAAGATGCGGCGCTCGCCGAAGGCCCCCAGAGCAAACGCCGCATCATCCTCGCCACTAATATTGCCGAGACCAGCCTGACTTTGCCGCGCATCCGGGTCGTGATCGACAGCGGCCTGGTGCGTCGCGCGGCCTTCGATCCGGTGAGCGGCATGAGTCGTCTCGAAACCCGGCGCATTTCCCGCGCCTCGGCTGAGCAGCGTGCCGGCCGCGCAGGACGTGTGGCGGCTGGCGTCTGCTATCGCTTGTGGAGTGCGGGAGCCGAGCGCAGTCTGGCGGCCTATACCCCGGCGGAGATGCTCGAAGCCGATCTCGTACCGCTCGCGCTCGATCTGGCTTGCTGGGGTGCAGGGCCGCAAAGCAGTAGCTTGCGCTGGCTGGATGCGCCGCCTGCCGCAGTGCTCGCCGCGAGTCGCGATCTGCTGCGCAAACTCGGCGCTCTCGATGAGAGTGCGCGCATCACCGAACACGGTAAAGCCATGGCCCGCTGGCCGGTGCATCCGCGCCTCGCGCACTTGTTGCTCGAGGCTGCAGCTCGTGGCGTGCCCGACCTCGGAGCGCGGCTTGCGGCCCTGCTTAGCGAGCGTGATGTACTGCGGCGGGACTCTCAGGCCCGAGATACGGACATCCGCACACGGCTTGAACTGTTCGAGGGTGACCGGGGCGGTGCTTCGATCGATCGGGGCGCGCTCGCACGTGCGCGCCGACTCGCGGGTCAGTTCGCAGCGCGTCTTCGCGAGTGGCGAGCGGTCGACAGCGAGGGTGTATCGGTGGGCGGCTTGCTGGCCTGTGCCTATCCCGATCGCATCGGCAAGCGTCGAGCGGGCGGTGCGCAGCGTTACTTGCTGGCAAATGGGCGCGGCGCCATTTTTGCAGAGGCGGGCGGTGCGGCGGGCAGTGAGTACGTGGTGGCCATCGATCTCGACGATACGGGTAGCGAAGCGCGGATCCAGTTGGCCGCCGCGATCGAGGTGGCTGAACTTCGGCGCGTGGCGGGTGCGCGGCTGCGTACCCAAAGAGAGGTGCGCTGGTCGATGCAGGACGAATGCGTATTGGCGCGTGAGATCGTGCAGCTTGATGCCTTGGTACTGAGCGAAAAGACTCTGACTTCCGTGCCGCCGGAGGACGCGGCAGCAGCCATGCTCGAAGGGATCGCGGCGCTCGGTATCGAGTGTCTACCGTGGGACGAAGAGTCGCACAGTCTCTGCGCACGCATCGAACTGGCGCGGCGCAAGCAACTATCGGGCACGGCCGAGTGGCCTTCATTCTCGCCCGACGCGCTCTCGAGCTCGCTCGGCGAGTGGCTCGGTCCTTGGCTTGAGGGCATCACGCGCCGCGCGCACCTGAAATCGTTGCCGCTGCTCGAAGCTTTGCGCTTTCGGCTTGGGGCCGCGCGCCTGCGGCAACTCGACGAATGGTTTCCGTCACATCTGACTGTGCCGACGGGGTCGCGCATCCGCATCGACTATCGTGACGATCTCGCACCCTGTGCTTCGATGCGCATGCAGGAAGTGTTCGGGCTCGCGAGCACACCGCGTCTGGCAGGTGGACAGGTTCCGGTGGCGTTCAAGTTGCTCTCTCCCGCGCAGCGCCCATTGCAGGTGACGGCAGACCTCGCGAGCTTTTGGCGCAATGCCTACGCTGATGTGCGCAAGGACATGCGCGGGCGGTATCCTCGCCATTACTGGCCTGAGGATCCGTTGCAGGCCGAGCCCACGCGGCGGGTACGGCCGCGCAGTTGAATCACCCGAGGTATCCATGTCTGCCGTAATACTCGTGACCGGCGCCAATCGAGGTCTGGGACTCGAATTCGTCAAGCAGTACGCGGAGGCGGGTTGGCGGGTCATCGCCTGTGCTCGTGACTTGTCCGGAGCCACGGCGCTTCGTGAGCTTGCCGCCGCTCACGAAAACATCCGTCTCGAGACACTCGATGTCGGCGTACCCGCACAGATCGAGGCTTTGGCTGCACGGCTTGCCGGTCAACCGATCGACGTGCTGCTGAACAACGCAGGCTGGCTCGGCGACCGACACAAGCAGTCATTATCGGAGCTCGATTACGCCACCTTCGAGGAGGTGCTGCGCATCAACACCTACGCCCCGCTCGCCATGGCACGAGCTTTCATGCCAAACGTGCTGGCCAGTACGCAAAAGAAAATTGTCGTGATCACGAGTGGCTTGTCGTCGCTGACCAATACCGCGCGCTTCGGCAATCTGTATTTTTATCGGCTCAGCAAGGCGGCGGTGAACATGGCCATGCGCACACTGCAAGCCGAGGTCCGTGATCGGGGCGTCAAGGTGGGTATTCTGGCGCCCGGCATGGTGGACACCCGTCTGTTGCGCAGCAGCGGCTACGAGGGTCCGGGCGTCATCGAGGCTCCGCAGAGCGTCACCGCCGTGATGAGGCACATCGAAGCGTTGACACAAGATGCAGAGATGACGCTCTACACGGGCGACAAGCTGCCCTGGTGAACGGCCGAGAACGGCGCCCCGCGGCGGCCGTTCAGGAAGGCCTGGATTTCTGCAACGATCGACAGCGCGATAGCCTCGGGTGTGCGTCCGCCGAGATCGAGTCCAACGGGGGCATAGAGCCGGGGTCGCAAGCGAGCGGCACGATCACCGAGTTCTGCTGCGAGTCTTTCGCGGCGAGCCGCAGGCCCCAGCAGTCCAACGTATGCCACGTTACTTTCTGCGAGAACCGCGAGGTAGCGACCATCGGCCGTGAGGTGATGACTCATCACCACAGCAGCATCGATCTGCTGCAGATCGATTTTTTCGCCGAGTGTCGCAATGTCCACTTCGATGACTCGGCAATGCGCCGGAAACCGAGCGGCATCCACATACGCGGAGCGATGATCGACGATAGTGACTTGCCAGCCAAGCCGCGCGGCGAACTCGGCGACAGGCTCCGCATCCGGGCCCGCGCCACACAACAGCAGCGTCGGCGCGTGCTCGGCCGCTACCGAGAATATCTCGCGACGACCGTGCAGCGTGTCGAGCCACGCTGTTCGTGCTCTGCCTTCGGCGAGGCGTTGTGCGCATTCGGTCTCGAGCGCCGATGCGGTTTGGCCCTTCGACGGCGCACTTCCGATCGATGCAGTCGTGCAGACTGTGAACTCGCCGCTTGCCACATCGATGGCAGTCGCGGCCGCTTGACGTGATTCACTCGCCCGCAGCAGGCTCGCCAGGGGTTCATATCCGCTGTGCTCGTCCACCTTCAGTAACAGCACGCGCATCAGACCTTCGCAGCCGAGTCCTAGACCCCACACCGGGTCGTCCGAGCCACGACTGTCGTAGCTGCGTACCGCACAGCGCTCGCGACTCGCGAGTAGTCGCAGCGCATGATCTTGCAAATCGCCCTCGAGGCAGCCGCCACTCAGCAGACCGAATCGTTCCGCTCCTGCAGAAAACAGCATGAGCGCGCCGCACTTGCGGTAGGTGGAGCCTTCCGTGCCGATGATGAAGGCCGCCACCAGTGCACGCCCCTCACGACGTTCACGCTCAAAAAAATCCGCGAGGGTACGCACGCGGGTCGTCGTCAATGTCGGATGACGATCTTGCCGAAGTGACTGCCGGTATCCATGTAGGCGTAGGCGTCGTCGGCATCCTTAAAGTCGAACACCCGGTCGATGACGGGGCGTATGCCGTGCCGGGTGATGAAGGCGTTCATCTCCTCGAACATGCTGCGCGAACCGACGAAGATGCCCGACACGCTGGCGCTACGACCAATGAGTGCCAGAGTGGTGATGTCACCGCCAAAGCCTGACAGACCACCGATGATCGCGATGTGACCACCTGGTGCGAGGGCGGCGATGGATTGTTTGAGGGTACCGGAGCCGCCGACTTCGAGCACATGATGGACGCCGAGACCGCCGCTGGCCTTGACGACCTCGGCCGCCCACTCGGGGGTGTTTCGATAGTTGATGCCCGCACGAGCGCCCATTTGCCGGGCGCGATCCAATTTGCTGTCACTCGAACTCGTGATGAAAGGCACGGCGCCCGCAGCCGCTGCGAACTGCAAGCCGAAGATCGACACGCCACCCGTGCCCTGCAACAGCACGTGATCGCCCGCACTCAGTCCGCCGCGAGCGAACAGTCCGTTCCACGCAGTGACCGCGGCGCAAGGTAGCGTCGCGCCTTCCTCGAACGACAGAGACGCAGGCAGAGGCGTGACGCCCTGCTCTGAGAGCGTCACGTACTCGGCGAGCATGCCATCGACACTGCCCCCGAGGGCCGATGCGCCGGTGTCTGCGCGCGGACGTCCCTCGAGCCAGCTCTGGAAGAAAATGGCGGCGACGCGATCACCCACCTTGACTCGCGAGACCTTTGAGCCCGCGGCAACGATTTCACCTGCGCCATCGGAGAGTGGCACCAGCGTGTCGCGCGGACCCACCGGGTAGAACCCACGCTGGATCATGATGTCGCGGCGGTTGAGCGAGGTCGCGCGTACGCGTACCACGACCTCATCGGGGTTGGGCGGCCGGATCGGCGCGCCTTCGCGCAACTGCAGGCTGAATCCCTGAGTCTGTTTGACGAGCTGGTACTGAAGCTGGCTATTGGGGAGTGTCATGCCCCGATTGTACCGACATCGCTACAGCGGTTTGCCATCCTCGCGTGACAGAGCGACCACCGCGGATCGTGCGGGCAGGCCGTTGCCATCTGGCCAATGGCTGACGGGGCGATCGACGGTGCCGCCTTCACCGGGGTGCTGGACGCTGAGGAACAGCGTGGTGCCATCGGGCGTGAACTCACACCCGCAGACTTCGGCGCCCACGGGTGCACTGGCGAGCTGGCGCAGCAGGCCGCGCTCAGGTCCCTCGGTGGGCACGACGTAGCAGCCGTTGTTGGCAATCAGATCGCCGTCGGCATCGGTGACGATCCACAACTTCCCGGAGGGGTCGAAGCCAAGGTTGTCTGGACAGGCGATCGGACTGACCTGAGTACGGTCGGCGAACCCGGCGTAATACGTATCGCCGCGCTCGAGGCGACCCGGGACCACATCTTCGGCTCGCGTGAGGAACTTGCTGTTCGATACGCGTGGGTCACCGGCCAACAGGAACACGTTCCACTTGAAGCGCGTGCTCGCCGCATCGTCGTCAGCTTCGATAAGTTCAATGATGTGACCAAAGTCGTTGGTCAAGCGCGGGTTGGCCGCATCGGCGCCGAAGTCGATCTCCCGTCCCGAAAAATCGCCCCGCTTCTGCGCGCGGTCGGCGTTCTTGGTCAGTGCCATGTAGACGCGTCCCGTGCGCGGGTTCGGCTCCACGTCCTCGGGTCGATCCATGGGTGTGGCGCCAAGAAGATCCGCTGCTGCACGGCACTTGATGACGACATCGCCTTGATTGGTGAACCCGTTGCGGCTGTTGAGGGGGCCTTGCTCATCGTGCACGAGCGGCAGCCACTCGCCGTTGCCAGCAGCGTCGAAGCGTGCGACGTACAACACACCATGATCAAGCAAGTCGCGGTTCGCGGCGCGATTGCGTGGGTCGAAGCGATCGCGGGTCACGAATTTGTAGACGTACTCGAACTTCGTATCGTCGCCCATGTATGCGGCAACTCGCCCATCTCGCGTCAGGATGGTGTTGGCTCCCTCGTGGCAGAAGCGCCCGAGTGCCGTACGCTTGCGCGGTGGTGCGGTGGGATCGCTCGGATCAATTTCGACGATCCAGCCATGACGGAAGGGTTCACGCGGCTCGCGACGCAGATCAAAGCGCGGATCGACGATATCCCAACCGTAAACGGAGCGCTCCTTGATGGGCCAGCGCCGATGCGTTTCGCGGGTGAGCTGATCGTCCGTACTTGCAGCCCAGGATGCAGCGCCGCCAAAGTAATCCTGAATATTCTCCTCCGCGGTGAGGTAGGTGCCCCACGGCGTCTTGCCACCTGCGCAGTTGGCAAATGTACCGAGTGCGACGGTTCCCGAAGGGTTTGCTACGGTGCGCATCAAGACATGGCCGCGCGCGGGACCTGCGATCTCCATGGGCGTCGTGGCAGTGATTCGGCGCGTCGCGGTGGTGCCCGGTTGCACCTGCCAGCCGCGCAGCCCCCGTTGCAGGGTAAGCACGCTGACGCCGTGGGCCGACTGCATCCAGGGCACCGCCTGTGGATGCGCCGCGATCCAGGCATCACGTGCCTTGCCGCGCTCAGCGCCCGCAGCCGTGAGCCCGGCAAACACCAGTTGCGGCTGCACGTACTCGTGATTGACGCAGAGCGTGCCTCGGCGGTTGCTTCCCGCATCGGCAAAAAATGCCAATGCATCATTGTTGACCCCGAAGCGTCGATCCTGACGTGCTGCCGCCGACTCGTCGAGCCAGGCGAGACTCTTCAGATCCGCCGCCGAGAGTCCCGGGTCGCCCGGCCACAATGCATCGCCTGCGGCAACGACCGTGTCGTAGCGCAGGCCGTCTGCGACCACCAGCGCATCCGCCTTGGAGGGTGCGATGGCGGTGAGTGCCCGGCTTGACGGTGATTTTCCGGAAGCCACAGCCGAAGCGACGGCCGACGGTACCGCCGTAGCCAGGCCCGCAGCCGCCGCAATCCCTTGGGTGCGAGCGAGGAAGTCACGACGCGATAGCCGATCGGCGAGGAGTGTCGAAAACGGGGTAGACATGGGGGTGTAGTGTGCCACTCGGCCCACAGGCCTTCCATGAAGGATCCAAGACAAATGAGCGCCGATACCCCCTTGTCGACACCGTCGGGTGATTCGAGCGACGCGGATCAGGTTCCCGGCAAGCCCTCGAGCACAGTCACGAAAAACGTGCCCTTGCCCTCACGGAGTTTTTTCGCCGCGGCGTACTCGGCCGAATTCCAGAATCCCCACGCGGCTTCCTTCGACGGGAAGCGTGCGAGCAAGATACTTTCCTGACGCGGCTCGCCCTCTGCAACTTCCACTTTCTGCGCCGGGGTAACGGTCAGGTAATGGCCACCCCATTTCTTGTACAGCGGCGGCAGCGCAGCGTTATAAGGCTTGAAGCCTTCGATATCCGTGACCTTGCCTTGCACCAGCAGATAGCCGGGAGGCGTTGCGGGGGTGTCGCTCATTTGATCAGGCCCTCCGCCTTCATGGCCGCTTGCACCGCGGGTCGTGCGGCGATCCGTCCGTGGTAGGCCTTGAGCTGCGGCCACTGACCGAGATCCATCCCGACGTAACCGAGCCATCCGAGGACGGTGAAGAGGTAGGCGTCGGCCACCGTAAAACTCTCGCCCAGCAGATAGCTGTTTGTGCCCATCTCGGCTTCGATGAAACCCAGTCGACGCGAGAGGTTCGCCTTGGCAGCGGCCTTCTGCTCGTCAGTGGTGCCCGGCGTGAAGAAGGGACTGAAATTCTTGTGGACTTCGGAATTGATGTAACCGAGCCACTCGTGCATGCGATATCGCGCCATCGTGCCGGGCGCGGGCGCAAGCCCGAGTGCGGGGTTCAGGTCGCCGATATACGGCAGAATCGCGGTGCCCTCGGTCAGCACCGAGCCGTCGTCGAGTTTGAGCGCCGGGACGTAACCCTTGGCAGTGATTTGCAAATAGTCCTCGCCGCCGGCTGTCTTTTGGCCACGGCCCTCGACCTTGATCGCCTCGAAATTCATCCCGGCTTCATGCAGTGCAATGTGCGAGGCGAGCGAGCAGGCGCCGGGCGAAAAATACAGTTTCATGCAGCGAGTTCCTTAGGAAAGTGACGGACGGTTGATCGGCTGCTGCGAATGATGCCCCTTGCCCGCAGCGAACGGGGGCCAGCGTTGGTAAACTGTCCGCCCGGCGGGCCCGTAGCACAGCGGTTAGTGCAGGGGACTCATAATCCCTTGGTCCTTGGTTCGAATCCAAGCGGGCCCAGTCCAAATCTGCCGATCCAACCCACACGCTGCTCTATTGCGGCTAGTGGCAGATAGAACAGTGCCGCCACCGTGCCGCCAAGGTGCCGCACTGTGAAGCCGGTATCCCTCGCTGCCACACCGATCTTTTCCACAGCAGAGCCACAGCCCCGCCAAGACCGCACACTGGAGAGCCTCAAGCCTGCTCTGCCCACCGTCATACATTTACGAGATGGTGAAGTGGTTCTCTATAGGAGAGCCGGAAGTCCCTATTGGCAGGTCCGCTACAAACTGCGAACAGGTGCGTGGGTGAGAGAAAGCACCGCCCAAGCCGCTATAGAAAATGCCATACCCACCGCCTGTGAACTGTATGACGAAGCCAGGTTTCGCCAAAAACTGGGATTAGCACACAAGGGCACGACCTTTACAGCCGTTGCACACGAAACACTCAGCCACTTGCGGCTGGAAATGGATGCGGGGCGGGGCAGAGTGATCTACGCCTCCTACATCAGCGTGATCGAGCGGTACTTCTTGCCCTACTTTGGCGAGCGTCATCTGGAAACGCTGACGGCTACAGACATCGCTCAGTTCGAAGCGTGGCGAAATCGCCAAATGCAGAAGATCCCCAAAGCCTCAACGCTAAACACCTTTGCAGCCGCGTGGACCAAACTCTTGGACACCGGGATTCGCAAAGGTTGGATTAGTGAGCGAGCCACAGTTCCCAGACTGTCAACACGGGGCGAGAAGAGCACACCCAGACCTGCGTTCAGCAAAGACGAAGTGGATCAACTGCTTGCCTATCTCGAAACTTGGAGCATGGGTGGGATCAAGCCAGCCGGCAAAGAAATGCGACTACTGCTTCGCGACTACATCGAGATACTGCTGCTGACTGGCATCAGGCACGGCACAGAGGCGATGGGACTGTGCTGGAACCACCTCGAATGGCACGAGAGTGGGCGTAAAAAATATTTACGCTTGTGGGTCGCGGGCAAAACTGGGGGCAGGTGGTTGATCGCCAAACATCGCGCGGTGGCCGTATTTGAGCGACTGGCAGCGAGGCAGCGGGATCTGGGTGGAAAGTCGTTCGAAACCCTTCTCGAAAGCAGGCAAAAACAACCGGTATTTCGGTTCAGTACGGGCTACCAGCCCCACAGCCTCAACGCTGCCTTTACGCGGCTCATGCGGGAAAGTGGCCTATTGAAAGGCCCAAGTGGTCAAAACCGCACCCTCTATTCTTTGCGACATACCTACGCCACACAGGAGTTGTTGGCCGGTACGGACATCCATACACTGGCTCGGCAGTTAGGAAACTCTGCCCAGATGATTGAGCAGTACTACAGCAAGTTGACCGCTACACTGGCGGCGGAGAGGTTGGCTTGAGGCTGTGTCATCCGTTTGCTCCCCGTGGCCTAGCGCGAGCGTAAAAAATTTTTACGCTTTTTGATACTGTAAAACGACAAATATCCAGCGTTCGCGTTGGTGTACGGTCTGATAGTGGGGAAAAACTCAAAAGTCTTACGATATCGCTCCCAATAAAAAACGTAACAGCTTATTTAACGATCATCATCAGCGTAGTACCACCCGCTATCATCGCTTCTTGCGGACGACTCCATATCGTCCTGCATCTCAGCCAGTATCTCGCTGTTAGTCTCCTCCGCCGCTATGTCATACTCATTCTGAAAGGACTCCTCATTCCCTTCGGAAGACGCGACCGCCAACAAAAACTCTTCGTCATCCTCTACTGCAGGCGAGGAAGCCGTCCGAGCTGTTCCTACAGCCTCAGTTGTATTACCTAGGTGGTCTTGCGCTGACAGAAATCTCCGTTCGCCGAGGCGTAATAGAGAATTCACGGCCTGACAAACTTCACGGCTCTTTTCTTCGCTAGAACAATAAAACACCTGGGCACTTACAGACTTTTTAATAGGGCATCGCTGTTTTAATTGGACAGAGAGATCGCTTTCGGACTCTATTAAATGAATGATTTCTGTTAGTGCCTCCGCGCCTTCTCTAATATATTTTTGAAAGATGTTGTGCTTCATTCCGGCTGCGACAAATCCTCGAAGCAAGTGCGACTCGGTGTAGTTTCGACCATAAGTCGCCAGAATGTGATGATCGCAACCTATCGCCTGAGGCGAGCCACAGAACGGGCATCTTAGTTCAGCTGCGCAAAATTCCTCTGGAAAATCGAATATCTCAAACGTCATAACGTAGAGGATGCTGTAAGTTAACTGCCTTTATAACTTTTTGAATACAAATGCTGCGGCCAACGCACTGGCCGCGACCGAAAACACAAGATCAAACCAGCCAACTGGCCTAAGACTATAAAGCAATAAAAAGAATAAAAATACGAATGTCGCGAACGCCAAATACTTTTTATAGATCATTTTAAACTCCGTAACCCTGGAAGGCTTCTTCGGTCTAATTGTTGTTACTGCGAATCTTCAAGCGAATACTGGAAAAGGCTTTATACTCGGGCAGCGCCAGCATATGACTGTGTCCGGCCTGCTGAGAATGACACTCAATACACAACGCTTTGAGATTCTCGTCTGAGTTATCGTACTTTATAGCGTTGATATGATGAGCATGTAGATAACGCCGCAGATTAGGCGAACTAAGATCTATGCGGCACATCTCACATTTGAATCCGGATCTTTCCTTTGCGCGCCCGGCGTGCAAGCCAAAATCCCCGGTATAGTCATTGACGCGAGCCGTCAACTCGCTTTCATGACCGTCATCGGCGATCACTGTCTGTGGATAACGATCAAAAAAACGCGATAGAGTAAACATCGATACAATTTCCTTTCGCCTCGACGGCGAACTATCGAAATTGAAGCCATCAAACCCTAGGCACTCGAGGCAGTTCTGGCACACGCGGAGCGTCTCGAAAGAGCCCTTCGGCGTTTTGCTTTTGTCAATACGATTTATTTGAAAACGCCCGTCTACTCGTGCCGCGACGACATAACGCATCAGCCGCTTCTGAGTCCGCATCTCGATAAGCGTCCTACAATTCGCAACGTGAAAACGTGGTAGTGAGTCGTCTCTCTTCCTTCTGCTGCCGTACTCTGCAACATCACGGATATAAAGAATAACCCGCCGGTTTTTGTAGACGAGGGTGTTGTCAGAAAACGGTGTGACTTGATCCAGCGACTGGATATCGATCCCATCTCCTATAAGTTCATCAAGCTCTTGTAGCGTTATCTGCCTTGCATCGTTTCTTAACGTGATATCGCCGAGCTCATAGGCACCCATCGCTTGTCGTAGGCTATTGAGCTCTGCATTTTCAAGAAAATTTGGGAGCTTTATCACTGCGAAAACTCCAGAATCTTCGCAATTCTATTCTCCGCGTCGGTACGGACCCGAAACTCGACTCGTCTGGACCTCTTTGCGTCTTCTTGCCCATCAGCTGTACGTATCAATCTCGATGATGAAAGTCCGTTGGCAGTAAGATGCTCGCGAAGCCACGACTCTTCACGACGTACTTGAGGGAGTGTCAGGGCGAACGATAAAGTTGATCGCGTGCGCTCCTGTGAGAGGGCCATATTGTTAAAATATGCTTGAAGGTCTGAGGACCCTGTATACCACTCTGAAGAGGTGTGGCCCTCAATCCGTATCTCTGTGATTGACTCCCGATACTTTGGTGATGTCAGAATTGCGATGTATCTCGGGAAAAAATCATTCAAGATATTCTTAAAATTATCACGTAAGTCACTGCTGCCAGATGCAAACAAAACTTCCGGTTCGGTAAACTGAACTGCAAGGTCCGCCTTTACAATTTGTGCCTTCCATCGTGGGAGATCTTCTTTAAATTCTCGCTTCAAGTCTTCATATAGTTGGTCTCGAACCTCGTTATAGGCGATGGCGACTTCTTTGATATTCGCGGATTCCGCCTCTACGCGAGTCATGTAGGCAACCGCAAGCAGTAAAAACATGATCATCAGGCCGGTCATGAGATCGCTTAAGGGGATCCAGTGCCCGTCCTGATTGCCGCCGTCTTCGTCATCGACTTCCATGACTTATCTCCGACCCAGCTCGGTCGTGAGCTTCCGCAGTTGTTCGGTGAGCGGCGTGTAGTCTTGAACAAACTTCTGCGATAAGGCAGTGAGCTGCTTACCGAGTGACTCGATTGACTTTGTGAGCTCATCCTGCAGTGCCTTATCGAGCAAGACCACCTGCTTCTTCGTATCTTCCGACATCTGCTTAATGTGAGAGTTAAGGTCTTTGTTTGCAGCATCCATTTGATCTTTAAGCAGAGTACGGAACATTTGGTCGTTTTCTTTAGTAGTACGAGCGTATTGCTCGAGCACGTCTGTTAGCTTCTTTTGAGAGTCAACTACGCCGGAGGATATTTGGCGCACCATTTCAATTATCGAAGGCTCGATCTTGGGCACAGCCCCCGATGCCTCCTTGACCAGATCAGACAATAGCCGCAGCAAGGTGAGGAGTTGTTCTTTCTGAATCTCGAGTGAGTTGAGTAAGGTAGAAAGGTCAGAAGCGGTTTTAGAGAATGTTTCGGAGAGCTTTACAACCGCGCTGAATTGATCAGCAGCAATTTTCATTGACTCGCGAGTAGCGGTTTCCTGGGTGATAAGGTCTGATAGCTGCGACTTATATTCTGCTTGCCAGACAACTAACTTTTCGACTGCGGAGTTTAGTTGCTTAAAGTTCTCGCCGAATTGCTCCTTAAGCTGATTATTGAAATCGTTGATGATGTTAGATAGGGCTTCGATCAAGGCTTTGCTATTCGCCTCAGCCATCACTTTGACAAAGTTATCGAAGGAGACCTGCAAGCGTCCGAGGCGCTCATTCGAGTCACTGCGAGCCAACTTAATTTGACTAATAAGTGTTGAGTCGTCATCTCCGGCAATCGCCCTGTTGAGCTTTGCCAGCTGGTCTGCGACATCGCCAAGAGTGACGCCTGTCGTCTGCCCCTCTTGCAATGCAGGCGTTCCAAAGAAGGCTCTACGGCCTTTAATTGTTAAAGCCATCCCGATGCCCCACACTGAGGCCCAGAATGCAGTGCGTATGCCCTGAAGCAATTGAGGCAGACTACCTTTTACGTCGTTTGCGTCGAAGTCGAGCAGTCCAAGCGCAATCCCGAGAAAGCAGAAAAAGATTCCAAGCGTTGTCAGGATGGTCGGTCCAATAGAAATCGATTGGCGATCCCAGCGGATATGGAACATCGCGGCAAAGCCGGATATCAGTAAAAACGCGACGATATTTTCAGGCGTGAAGATAGCTGCCATAGATAAGTCCCATACCTTCAGTCGTTGTAATATTTTAGAGCGGTTTGATTCCGTTGTATAAGGTGATTATCTTGATCGCGGCAATCCGATATTCCAAACAATGTTGCCGCTGAAGTTACGCTCAAATCGCGGATGAGTTCCGCATGCGATATGCATCCACGTAGTGCGTGGTTTTCGGCCAAACCATAAACATTGAACTCTGATCCGTGGTCGACCGCGCCACATGATGATCTCGGGGGAGCCGTCGACTAAAAACACGCCGGAAACGGTACTCGAGCGGATGGAGGCGTCGGTAAGATGTACGACGTCGACTCGAGCCACAGGTTTTTGTTCTATCACCACCGCTTTCGGGTGGGTATGCGGAATCGTCTTCCAGTCGGTACTAGGCTCGGTTGCCATCGGCTACTCCACGGTATAGACCGTTGCCAACCATAGCCAATGATAAGCAGCGAAGGAACTATCTTGCGGTGGTAGGGGCCGTTTCGGGCTGAGCTATTTCTTCTGCAGCGTAAAAAATTTTTACGCTTCAGCCGCCAGCTCAAATTCTGAGCTAGTCACGGCATCTGACCGGTCCTGCGGAGGTATGCCTCAATCTCATCAAAGCTGGCGGGGCGGGGCGCCGGGAAGTAGCCGGTGCTGGTCACGGCGACCATGGCTTCGGCTTTCTTAAGGTAGCGGCGAACCGTGGTGGACATGGTTTCCCGCTTGAACTGTAGGTCTCTGGGATCCTCGCCCTCTCTGGGGCGCAGGGCGGGGTCGAGATCTGCCGCCAAACCCGCGACCCAACAGTCCTCGGTAGTGATGGCTCGGCCGGCGGCTTTGATGGGCGCTAGCGCCTGATAAATCTGCAGCCCTTTTTCGTAGACCTTTCGGCTCACGTCTTTGGTGAGCTTGCGACGGGCGGAGGAATAACGCTGGTCGATAGGCGGACGCCCGCGACCTTCTTTGTCGAACCGGTCGTTCACGGCCTGGGCGATCTCTGCTTTGGCCGCCTCTAGGCCAAATCGCATATCCACGGCGACCACGATGTACGGGTAAGGCCCCATGAATTGCCGCCAGTCCGAGGAGGCGTCCAAAAGCCGGGCCTCCTGAAGATGGCTCTGCTCCTCAAACAACCGCCCATGATTGGCGCCATCCTCGCCCCACCAGCCGCGGAAGTCCGAATCGCGCACGTCCCCAAAGTCCCGATAGAGGTCCGCAAGCTCCCCGTGCCCGCCGTGTTGGCAGGTCTCTAGGTACTCGGGGTTATTCCGTAAGTACTGCCACCACCAGTAGTAGGGGCTCTGACACAGGCCTTCATCATCAACTAAGGTGAGGTCCGGCGGCGTGCCTAGATATCGCGGCATGGTGCGCGCACTCCTTAACTAACACGCGACCCATTCTGCGAGCCGTATTCCTCGGCGTCAAAACCGCAGTCGCGGCCGTCGCTACCCCGCGACCCAAAAT
>Ga0315899_10002556_pt1 | contig 20112 bp, 20 predicted proteins | sample LakEriMetagenome_2_FD_203518 | JGI IMG/M metagenome (GOLD analysis project Ga0315899, IMG submission 203518) | Freshwater fungal communities from buoy surface, Lake Erie, Ohio, United States - Buoy 4 MA112 | ecosystem: Environmental > Aquatic > Freshwater > Lake | place: USA: Lake Erie, Ohio... | reverse complement strand
AACAGCGCCTCCGGGACGTCGTATGGGGCATGCAGGAGCAATTGTAGGCGGTGCCGATGATACTGCAGCTGCCAAGATGAAGATCATGAGAGAATGCGGAATTCGCGTGGTGGAGTCACCGGCTGAAATCGGTGCTGCAATGGCTGAAGAACTTGCAAAATTATAATTAGCTTAAGGCTAAGAAATTTAAAACCGGCTTAATGCCGGTTTTTTTTGTGTCTGTTGAGTTTTAAATCATCCGGTTTTTTTGGAGTAATCGAATCGGTATGTACTACTATTGAATAGGGTCTCCTGTTCTCGATAAGGAATGATGAATGCCTGCCATTCCTATATTTTTTATCCTTTGCGTCTCTGCGTCTTTACGAGCTTTCCTGCTTTGATTGAATAATTTAAAAAAATGGTCTCGCAAAGACGCAAAGACGCGCTTGTATGACGGGAAAGAATAATCGCAAAAGGGTACAAATGCCAAGAACCAGGACTTTGAATTTCCTCTTTTAGCTTAAAATAGCGATATTTGCATTTATTAACCAATACATGAAGCATATGAAAGCCCTAATTTTTATAGTCTTCAGCTTTATTTCAGTTGCTTCAGCCTTTGCTCAGCAGACAGATATTCCGAAGGATACTTTACAGAAAGATAGCGTTCAGGCAGATAGCATTCTTTCTTCTAATTTACGTACTGTTCGTGGAAGGGCAACTTATTACGCCAGTAAATTTCACGGTCGCCGAACCAGTAACGGAGATATTTTTAGTAATAATAAAATGACTGCCGCTCACCTTAAATTGCCATTCGGGACTCTTGTCAAAGTAACCAATCTAGATAATGGACATACAGTGATTGTCAAGGTGAATGATCGCGGCCCCCATACCAAAGCCTTTATCATTGATGTTTCACAGGCTGCTGCGAAAGAACTTGGGTTTTATGGAAAGGGTGTAGCAAATGTGGAGATAGCTTATCAAATTCCTGAAAATAAATAATTTGGCAATTTTCAATTTGTTGAATTTGTATCCTCCATGTCATATCTTAACGCGATTTGAACTCTTCTGTGCAGCTTGCTTATCTTTGAACCAAATGGAATACAACAAGTTAACACCCGAAGAAGAATACATCATTCTACATAAAGGCACTGAAAGACCTTATACAGGAGAGTACCTTGAAAATAAAAGATCCGGAGTTTACATCTGCAGGCAGTGTAATACACCCTTGTACCGATCAGAAGATAAATTTGATTCTCATTGCGGCTGGCCAAGTTTTGATGATGAAATAGATGGTGCAGTTAAGAAATTGACCGATAGAGATGGCTATCGAATAGAAATATTATGCAATAATTGTGACGGCCACTTAGGTCATGTTTTTAAGGGTGAAAAATTAACTCCAAAAAATACCCGTCATTGTGTGAATTCACTTTCAATGAAATTTATACCCTCTGGAGATTAATTAGTTCAGCCGTTTATCTGAGTTTTTCTTGCCCAGAATACTCCCCACATCAAATACTTGGAGAGCAGGTCGACTTCATTGAAGCCTGCTTTTTTCATTTTTTCTAAATGCCAGACAACGGGACTGTGAAAATCATGTGCCTCCTGATGCGCCATCCACATGTCCCAGTTTTCTTCAGTAGATCCTAGTTTAAAGGCCTCGGACTTCCAGCATTCAATATTTTTTAAATAGATCTCATCGGTAATTCCCCGTGTCTGGTCGGCAAAAATAAATAGGCCATCCATTTTCAGAGAGTGAAAAACATCCTTGTATAATTTTAATTTGAAGGGGTCTTCAACATGGTGTATGGCGATACTCGACATGACCAGGTCATAAGTCACTTCCGAAAGATTCATGTTTTTAAAATCTGCCTGTATGTAGTTGATTTTTGAGTTATTAGCAAATCGTTTCCTACTTTCTTCTAAAATTTCTTCAGATAGATCTAGTACATCAATTTGCGCATCAGGGAAATGATCCAATATTCTTTGGGTCAGATTGCCGGTTCCGCAACCCAGATCCAGAATACGCTGGGGCTTAAAATCAGGTTGGAGGTACAGAAACATAGTGCTCAGTAACTCATCATAACGTGGCACACATTTTTTGATAAGTTCTGTATAACTGCTGCTTAGCTGATCATAAAAATCTTCGACATTTTCCATTTAAACTTCCTGAGATATTTAAGTATGATTTTTTTAATAAAAGTCCTAATTTCACAGTTTTAATCTCTATTATGAAATTACTTGAAGGAAAAATAGCATTAATTACAGGAGCATCAAAAGGTATTGGCCGTAAGATCGCTGAAAAATTCGCTGAGCATGGTGCTGATGTAGCATTCACCTATCTGTCTTCTGTTGAGAAAGGAGAGGCTTTAGAAAAGGAGCTGCAGAGCTTTGGAACGAGGGTTAAAGGATATCGTTCGGATGCTTCAAAATTCGATGAGGCTGATAAACTGATTAACGATATAGTTGCTGATTTTGGAAGTCTGGATGTTGTAGTAAACAATGCAGGTATTACCAAAGATGGTTTATTGATGCGTATGACTGAAGAAAATTGGGATGAGGTGTTAAACGTGAACCTTAAATCTATTTTCAATATCACCAAGGCAGCTTCAAAAATTATGATGAAGAATCGTAAGGGTGTTTTTATCAATATGAGTTCGGTTGTGGGTGTGCAGGGTAATGCCGGACAGGCAAATTATGCAGCTTCCAAGGCCGGGATTATTGGATTCTCTAAATCAGTTGCCAAAGAACTCGGTTCAAGAAACATTCGTTCTAATGTAGTTGCTCCGGGCTTTATCAGAACCGAAATGACCGATGTACTCGATCCAAAGGTTGTTGAAGGCTGGGCACAGGCTATCCCTTTGAAACGTGCCGGTGAAACGGAAGATGTCGCTAACCTTTGTGTATTCCTGGGCTCTGATATGAGTTCTTACATTACCGGGCAGGTGATTCCGGTTGATGGGGGAATGCTTTAGAGAATTACGAATTACGAATTGAGGTATGAGGCATGAAGTCTGAGGTCCGAGATTTGAGTGATCAATTTACTTTTACTTTCATCTTTAAGCTTTCATCTTTAAGCTTTTAGCTTTCTGCTTTCATCTTTAAGCTTTCATCTTTAAGCTTTTAGCTTTCTGCTTTTAGCTTTCTTCTTTAAGTTTCAAATCACCCCAGAAAATTCAAACCTGATTTCTGGTTAGGGTAATAATGTAAGTTCTATCAGAAAAGAGATAATTGCAGTAGTCAATGCTAATTTTGAGATAGATTAATATCTCATGAAAGATTGAAAGCTTAATTTTAAAAAGGCATATTTGTATTAGCTATGCCGCTTTTATTTCAAATGCAATTTACTTCAGAAAGCTATTTATGGCTCCTGGCCTGTTTGGGATTAGGTATTGCATATGCCTTGCTGTTATACAGACCTTCTGCACACCTTCATAATAACTTAAGATATTTTCTGTTTGCTCTGAGAGCTTTGTCAATTGCTTTAATTGCATTCCTGATCTGTTCTCCTCTCATTAAAACAATTAGCCGTACCATTGAGAAGCCACTGATTATCATTGCACAAGATAATTCTGCGTCAATTCTTCTTTCTGAAGGCAAAGGTTTTAATAGTAAGGATTATACTAATCAGCTCAAAAAGCTTGAAAAGAATCTTTCTGGCGATTATGAACTTCGTTCATTCAATTTTGCTGAAAAAATGGATGAGGGACTTAATTTAAATTACAAAGGCTCCCTGACAGATATTTCATCAGTTTTTAAACAAATTAATAATCAGTTTTCTAATCGAAACATTGGTGCAATTATAATTGGTACTGATGGCATATATAACAGGGGTTCAAATCCCCTATATGAAAGTAAGAATCTTAATACAGCAATTTATACCATTGCTTTGGGAGATACCATAGCCAAACGCGATCTGCTAATATCAACTATTAATTATAGCACTATTGCTTACTTAGATAATCAGTTTCAGATCGGAATAAGCATTGAGGCATATCAATCGGAAGAAAGTAATTCAATGCTGACTGTCAGTTCTGAATCAGGATTAGTATTATCAAAACCAATATCCATTAATTCCAATGAATTCAGACAGACCATTATGCTGAATTTGCCTGCAGAAAAAAAAGGATTACAATCTTATAAAATCAAACTAGCTCCTCTTGATAACGAACTATCTCAGATTAATAATGTTCAAACTATTTTTATCGAGGTAATTGACGGTAGAAAGAACATACTCATTATTGCCAATGCTCCACATCCTGATATCAGTGCAATCCGGCAATCCATCGAGAATAATAAGAACTATTCGGTCAAGGTGCGAATGGTTCAGGAGGTTTTGCCAGCTGAAATAGCGGAAGCAGGTTTAATAATTTTACATCAGTTGCCTTCAATAAGTAATAACGCAAAGGATATCTTAAAGTTAGTAGAAGCAAAACCAACGCTATTTGTTTTAGGTGCTCAGAGTAATATTCCTGCTTTCTCTGTCTCACAAAACCTAATCACAATTAACTCAAACGGAATGCTTCAGGAGGCAAATGCAACTATTAAATCTGATTTTTATGCATTCGCACTTAGTGATATCAGCAGATCTAAAATAAATAATTTCGGGCCCTTGTTAACACCTTTCGGCAATTATGGTCTGAAAGGCTCTTCAAATACGCTAATCAATCAACAAATTGGGAAAATACCGACGGAAAAGCCTCTATTAGTATTTGGTGAAGATGTTCAGCGCAGAATTTCAGTACTTGCAGCTGAGGGAATCTGGCGCTGGAGACTGGAGGATTTTCAGGAGAATTCCAGTCATGAGGCAATTGACGAGCTCATTACAAAAACAGTTCAATATCTGGTTAGCTCAGATGATAAGCGAAAATTCAGGGTATCCACGTCTAAAAATAACTTTGATGAAAATGAACATGTGATACTTAATGCAGAGTTGTATAATGAATCATTTGAGTTGGTTAATTCGCCAGATGTTAATATTACTTTAAAAAATAAAACTGGCAAAAGCTATTCATTCGTCTTTTCACGAGCATTAAATTCTTATGAGCTTGATGCAGGAGAACTTCCTCCCGGGGAATATAATTATAAAGCTCTGACTTCACTTGGCAAGCTAAACTATCAGGCAGAAGGACAATTTATAATCAGTAGTCAGGAAGCTGAGTACAAACAAATTATTGCGAATCATCAGTTATTATATGCTATTTCAAGTCAGAGCGGAGGGCAAATGCTATTTCCTAAACAACTTGATGAATTGCCTGGATTAATCAGGACAAATGAGCAGGTGAAATCTGTATCTTATGAAAATCCTAGATACAGTGAACTCATAGAATTAAAATTATTGTTTTTCTTAATTATTGTATTGTTGAGTATAGAATGGCTTTCAAGAAAGCGAAATGGCGAAATATAATCTGATTATTTGCCCTGAGTTGAATGTATTGGAAGGTAAGAAATATCGTTTAATTGATTTCGTGATATGCTGGAGCAAGATTTTTTGATTTTTGAAACCAGTACCTGCGTTTTATAGCTTGTTTCAATCCTTTCCTACGGAGTATTTCCGGCAAAAAATCCCCCTTTGGTCGGTGTTCTCACCGTACCAAGAACCATGTATCAAATGGTTGGTGAAAACACCAACCACAGGCGAATTTATACCGCTCATAGCCGGAAGATACCTCCTTCGGCAAGGTTTATTTTACCTGGGGCTGTTTTTCATCGGGACGGGCAATCCAGTAATAGAACCACAGACTTGGCTATTTACAATAAAGTTAAGAAACAAAAAAAGGAGACAAACTTCTTTGGAAAGAAGCAGTTAATGGCACTATATTTTATACATCAATCTGTGATTTTTAAATCTACATTGGGGAAAGTGCATGAACGGTTTCTATCACAAAAGCGGAGAATGGTCTTGACGATTTACTTGTTCAGCTGGGTCAGATTGACGAACATTTAGTTTATTTTATTGATTTTTTCAGATTCCCTGCCGTTTACCTAGCAGAATATACCGCACACTAAGAAGATACTCCTATAATTCAGACCTAAAATCTACAGAAGTATATTTATTTCCGGCAATTGTAAATTAATTAGCTGGACAATAGAAATGTAAATTCTGAATATGGCAGTCTCACCCTGGAATGATCAGCACGCACCGATAAAATTCATTGTAAATCATAGTTCCGTTTTAAGGAGCAATGTGATTTACATGCTTATTTTATCATCTACCATAATTGCCCTGTCTTCCTTGCCTTTTATACCTGTAGAAATAAGTATTAACAGTCAGGGGAGGATACAGTCATCCTTAGAGCGTTCAGAACTACTTGCCTCGGTAAGTGGAAGGGTAGTTGATGTGAGAATAAAAGACAATCAAAGTATTTTTAAAGGGGATACGCTTCTACTGATAGATTCCTCTTTACCCGGTCAACAAAGCAATATTATAAGCAAGCGTTTAGCACTATTAAAGCAGCTGCTTACTGATGCCAGTCAGATAGTGAATAGCGCCAATTTTCAGGAAAGATTTTCAATGAAGCAGGAATTTTTTACTGAGCAATACAGCGCTTCTTGGTTGCAATTCCTTCAAGAATTCGAGATGAGTTCCTTGAATAAAGACCAGGCAGACCGGATATTCAAAAGATATAACACCTTGTATGAAAATGGAGCAATTACTTTAGCTGAAAGTGAAAAATTCAGGTTTGAATTTGATAAAGCTGTATCAGACCAAACTCTTCTAATAAACAAGTGGATTTTTCAATGGGAGACGGAAGCTGCGGGCTTTCAAAGGGAGCTGAGTGAACTGCTTTCGCGTGAGGCAGATATCGCAGAGCAGGAAAAACTGTTTATTCTTAGAGCCCATGTCAATGGCTCAGTCCAAAATATGGCAGGTATTCAAGTAGGTTCTTATGTTTTTGCAAATCAAAAGATTGCAGAGATTTCTCCGGATACGCAATTAATCGCTATATGTTATGTTAAACCAGTAGATATAGGCTTGATAAGAAAAGGACAGACGGTAAACTTTCAGATCGATGCATTTAATTACAATCAATGGGGTTTGATTTCGGGCGAAGTAATGGATATTTCCGATGATATTATTTTTACAGGCCAGGGTAATGCAGTTTTCAAGGTACGTTGTATTCTGGACAAGGAATATTTGAAACTACGGAACAATTACAAAGGAAATCTAAGGAAGGGAATGAGTTTCACTGCCCGCTTTATGATTACCGAGCGTACATTATACGAGTTACTTTATGATAAGCTTGACGATTGGCTAAATCCTAATCTTTATGAGGAGCAAGCTAAAATATGAACATCCAGGTTAAACAGCGAGATATTTCGGATTGCGGGGCAGCTTGCCTGGCTTCGGTAGCAAGGTTTTACAATCTTGATGTTGCGGTGACCAAAATCCGGCAACATGCCGGGACGAATCAAAAGGGGACCAATTTGGCGGGAATGCTTGAAGCTGCAAAGTATCTTGGATTTGATGCAAAAGGGGTTAGAGGAACTCTTGAAAGCCTTTTCCAAGTACAACTTCCAGTTATCGCACATATTATCTTAAATGGCCAGCTACAGCATTATGTAGTTATTTACAAGATCAGTAAGCAGAAAATTAGTATCATGGATCCTGCTGATGGTAAATCGATTGTTAAAAAGCTAAGTGAATTTAAGGAAGAATGGACAGGTGTTTTGTTGCTTTTAGTGCCAAATGACGACTTCATACAGGGCAATCAAAAAATAAGTCTCTACAGGCGTTTTTACGATCTATTAAAACCGCATCGATCGATTCTTATTCAAACTTTGATTGGTGCTATAATTTATACCCTGTTAGGGCTTTCTATGTCAATTTTTGTCCAGAAAATCGTTGATTTTGTGCTCGTAGACGGCAATAGGAATTTACTTAATATCATGAGTATTGGAATGCTAATCATACTCTCGTTACAGGTAATTCTAGGAATTTTTAAAAGTTTTTTCATGATTCGTACGGGCCAAATTATTGATACAAGGCTCATCCTTGGTTACTATAAGCACTTATTAAAATTGCCGCAGCAGTTTTTTGATAACATGCGGGTTGGAGACATAACATCCAGAATTGGAGATGCTGTAAAGATTCGTTTATTTATAAACGATGTTTCCATCAATCTGGCTGTGAATTTATTCATGTTACTTTTCGCATTCATGCTGATGTTTACCTATTACTGGAAGCTTGCGCTATTACTTCTTGTTATAATTCCCCTTTACACTGCTATTTATCTAATTACCAATATGCTCAACAGGAAAGTTCAGCGTAAACTGATGGAAAATGCTGCAGATTTAGAATCACAATTGGTAGAAAGCTTGAATGCGGTAGGAACAATAAAACGATTCGGACTTGAGGATCATGCAAATCGAAAAACTGAGTTACGGTTCATGAAACTTCTGGATACTGTGTACAAATCAGGTATGAATTCAGTTTTTTCCGGATCTTCAACCGAGCTGGTTTCTCATTCATTTACAATTATTTTACTGTGGGTAGGAGCAGGATTTGTACTTGATAAACAAATCAGTCCGGGCGAATTACTTTCCTTTTATACCCTGATTGGTTATTTTACTGGACCAGTTTCATCCTTTGTTGGAATGAATAAAACTGTTCAGGACGCTATAATTGCCTCCGATCGTCTATTTGAAATTATGGAGATGGAGCAGGAGATTGACAAGAATAAGTTTGATTTGTCGGTTTTAAACATTGGAAATATTCGATTCGTGGATGTTTCCTTCCGCTATGGTTCGCGGGTTCTGGTCTTCGATAAACTCAATTTACAGATACCTTTTCAGAAACTGACAGGCATAGTCGGGGAGAGTGGTTCCGGAAAATCTACGCTGATGTCAATTCTACAGAATATCTATCCGGTTCATGGTGGTCAGGTTTTTATAGGAGATTATGCGATAAATCATATTAGTAATACCTCATTACGCCGAATTATTGCCGTTGTACCTCAGAAAATAGATCTTTTTTCTGCCGATGTGATTACTAATATTTCTATTGGAGATGAAGAACCGGATATGAAAAAGATAATACGCATTTGTAACCTGCTTGGAATTATACATTTTATTGATCAACTGCCGAATGGATTTCAAACCCAACTTGGAGAGAACGGTTCAAGTTTGTCTGGAGGACAAAAGCAGCGGATTGCAATTGCGCGTGCGCTATACCGTGATCCGGAAATTCTAATTTTAGATGAGGCGAGTTCTTCTCTTGATCCGGTGTCTGAAAAATATGTTCAGGATACAATTGAAGTTTTGCTTTCTGAAAACAAAACAGTAATTGTGATCTCCCACCGACTGAGCAGTATACAAAGGGCTGGATTGATCATTGTTTTAAAAGACGGAAAAGTAGTGGAGGAGGGAGAACACGCTGAGCTTCTTGCTCAACAGGGTGAATATTATCACTTATGGTCTCAGCAAATACCGATGGACTTCCATAATTATATTCCAAAATGAAATTGCTGGAACAAATTGAGCGTATAAACAGGCTACATGAACTTATCAAGCATCGTCGGACTGGTACACCAAGTGAGTTGGCTAATAGACTGAACTTATCTACTTCGATGGTCTATAAACTAATTGATGAGTTGAAACTCCGGGATGCTCCCATTGTTTATTCCCGACAGCTGGGCACATATTATTATAGCAGTAGTTTTCAAATGAAGATTTCAATTGATTTTAAATCTATTGTTGAGGATGAATCGCGGGGTTTTTGATTAATAATTTATTTTTCTCATCAGACAAAAATTAGGAGTAAAAAAAATATTTGAATAGTTCAGCTACTATAGTTTTTTTATACTGAACATTCTTTACTTAGACTATCGCGATAAATGTTGTACAACAGAAGGCAGAAACCGAAAAGCCTGAAAAGAGTAGGTGTCATGTAATTTAAAACAGGAAAGAATTTGAATTTAGTTCTGGACATTCAGCAAGATGCGTTTATTCTCTTAAACCGGAGTGTTGAATTGGCAGTACACAATCTGAAATAGGATAAAACTGTAATTGACCGGATTATTGCAGATTCTAAATTAGATTCCATACGTCCATTAGATCATTCAATTTTTTATCTGTTTTAGCAAAATTTGAAATTATGGATTTGAAACAATTAAAAGTGGTTGAACTTAATTCGGGAGAATTAGTCAACGTTGAGGGAGGTGGTTGGTTAATAAAAGGCTCTTGGGTTGGGATTTTTATTGAACTTGCAAACAATTGGGATGCTGTAAAAGCAGGTATTTCTGATGGATGGAATGGAACTTATAATAATAAATTTTAAAAAGTATTAATTATGAAACTACAAGAATTAACAACCGACGAGTTGATGAATATAGAAGGGGGAGGCCTTGGGAATTTTATTTATGACGTTTTTTATGTAATGATGCGGTCTACCCGTATCGGACATGAAGTTGCAGCTTCATTACGAAGTAATCCCAATCATGGGAATGCGATGGTTTATAAATAAAAATTGAAGTAATAGCAGACTATTGTATATAGTCTGCTATTTCACTAACAGGTCAATTAGATTAGCATATGAATGATTTCTGATTTATTTAGTCTGATTTAGTGTAATAATTTATTAACTTATTGCTGATATCAGAAAATTCAATTTCAAGCCGATCTAAGTTTATTTCATAGTCATGCAATTCTAATCCACTATAAAATATCATGGTATTAATTAATTTGCCCGAAAGTTTTAAAAAAAATATCTTTTCAGGTATTCAGGAGTTAAAAATCCCTGTTCTTTTTCTTTCTGTTATTGCATTTAATTTAGCTGCAGCTTTCCTGTTTCTATTATTTCGCAATGATTTTTTTTATACAATAATGGCATATTTCTTTCCCTTCGATAGTTTGTATGAAGAACTTTTCGTTGTGTCTGTCATTGCCCCACTTTTTGAAACTACAATGTATCAGTATGGTATTATGAGCCTCATTCTTATTTTATCAAAACGGGTATTCAAGCAGGAATTAATTATTCCGGCTATTTTAATTTCTATAACAACTTATTCCTGGAGTCATTTTGATGATTACGTTTACATGATTCAAATGATGATTTCGGGCCTCTCTTACTGCATTTTTTACTTGATTTTGGAAAAAAGGAATAAAAATGCTTTTATGTATACTCTTGCAGTACATATGATCTGCAACTTTCTTGTTTTTTGTTTAAAGCATATTTATTGAGTTAACCTAGGATGGCTTAAAGCTTATCACTATTTGTCAAGTGCAATTAACAGCAGGCTTATTTTACTATTATAATTCCCTGTTGAAATTCTTTAATTACAAATTTTAAGAAGCAAGTTTAGCAAGAATTGTTATATGGATGCCAGAGAAAATTTTATTCTTCCTTTTCGCAAGTTTAGCACGCCTAAACTGATTCTCCTGGCACTAATTGTACATTTAATTTTTTCTTTGGCGGTTTCTTATGTTGTGGATTTGTATGATATAAAAATAAATACTAACCCCATAATATTTGATAGCATTAAACAAGAATTTCTTTTTGTGGTCATCATTGGACCTTTTGTTGAAACCTTTTTATGTCAATACTTCCTAATCAATTTAATCATTTCATTGACCAGGTTTCTGTTTAAGAAAGAATCCATTAGTCTGGCGATTTTCATTTCGGCTTTAATATTTGGACTGGGGCACCAATATAATTATATGTATATGGCCGTGACATTTTTTACTGGGCTGCTCTACAGTACATTTTTTATAATTATTAAGTATAGAAAACAGGATGCATTTACCTATACGGCCATTGTTCATGCACTCTATAACTTATTTGCTTTCGCAATGAAAAATTTGTAGAATTCTGAATTGGGTAAAATATTAAGAGGTATTTGAAATCGCGAAATTGGTCTAGCTCTTTGGTTACAGACAATCTTTAAGATTGACTATTGTACCTTCGCTTGCTCAGTAATAATTACAAAAACATCCTCATTTTCTTTTTTCATGAGATATTTTTCTCGGGCGAACTTTTCGAGCTTTGACTTGTCGGTAGTCAGTTCATTAAGATCCTTAACTGCCTTTGCTGATTCTTTTAGATAGAATCTTTTTTCGGCCTGCAGTTTATTTAGCTGAGTACGGTATTCATATTGAGACATCAGATCATTACGATCGAAAAATAACATCCAGGTTAGAAATGCTATGCCTGCAATGAAATACTTATTACGAATCAGATTTAAAAGACGGTACATCATTACAAATATAAAACAAAAACATCCCGGGTTTTATATTTCCGGGATGTTTTAATAAGGCTTATTTTCAACTTATTAACAATAGAGCTTTGAATCCAATTACGGATGGCTGCTCTTATTTATTTTACATACTTAAAATTCTTTCCAAGAAAGCGAGCACTGCTCCCCAGTTCCTCTTCAATACGGAGTAGTTGATTGTACTTCGCTATCCTGTCTGAACGGGATGCAGAGCCGGTTTTAATTTGTCCGCAATTTAAAGCCACTGCAAGGTCGGCAATAGTATAATCTTCAGTTTCCCCTGAACGGTGACTCATAACCGAAGTATAACCACTGTTTTGGGCCAGGGAAACAGCGTTAATTGTTTCAGTTAAGGTTCCGATCTGATTAACTTTAACTAAAATAGAATTAGCAATATCAGAATCGATACCACGTTGTAGACGCTTTACATTCGTGACAAACAAATCATCACCTACTAATTGTACCTTGGAACCAATTTTTTCGCTTAATAATTTCCATCCATCCCAATCGTCTTCGTCCATTCCGTCTTCAATTGAAATAATTGGATATTTAGCTGCCAAAGAAGCTAAATATTCTGCCTGCTCAGCACTTGTTCTGATTGCCCCTTTCGGACCTTCAAATTTAGTATAATCGTATTTTCCGTCTTTGTAAAATTCAGAAGCGGCACAATCAAAGGCTAGAAAGATATCTTTTCCGGGAGTATAACCAGCTTTTTCAATAGCCTGAAGAATAGTTTCTATTCCATCTTCTGTACCTTCAAACTTTGGAGCGAAGCCACCTTCATCACCAACGGCTGTTGATAAGCCTCTGTCGTGAAGGATTTTTTTCAAGGTATGGAATACCTCTGTGCCCCAACGTAATGCTTCAGAAAAAGAGGAAGCCCCAGCTGGCATAATCATAAACTCCTGAAATGCGATCGGAGCATCAGAATGCGATCCTCCATTCACAATATTCATCATAGGAATAGGTAAAGTATTTGCATTTACACCACCTATGTAGCGGTACAATGGCTGTCGGCTCTCTTGTGCTGCAGCTTTAGCAACAGCCAGAGAAACGCCCAGAATGGCATTGGCCCCCAAATTTCCTTTGTTTTCTGTTCCATCGATTGCAATCAGCAAACTATCAATGCTATTTTGCTCAAAAACATCAATTCCCTTTAGTTCAGGTGCAATTTTATCATTTACATTAGCAACGGCTTTTAATACGCCTTTACCTAAATAAACAGCTTTGTCGCCATCACGAAGCTCCACAGCTTCATGTACACCGGTAGATGCTCCTGAAGGAACTGCCGCACGGCCTAGAACGCCATTTTCGGTAATTACATCAACTTCTATGGTTGGATTTCCACGTGAATCCAGAATTTGTCGTGCGTGTACGTCGATAATTAAACTCATGATATTTTCTTATTATTAATGTATAAATTCTAATTAGATAGTGTATTAAATACACTCTGAACTGTAATCCTGAAAATACTCAATTTCAGGAGTATTAAGATGTTTTAAACTTATTGAATTAAAACCCTGATTGAACTTAGTTTTTCATCATTGCTACAAAATCGTCAAACAGATACCTTGAGTCGTGCGGACCTGGAGAGGATTCTGGATGGAACTGGACTGAAAATGCTTTTTTCCCTTTAACTCTGATTCCTTCAATTGACTGATCATTGAGATTCATATGGGTAATTTCTACTTTATCTGAATTTCGAACATCTTCAGGGATTACACCAAATCCATGATTTTGTGAAGTTACCTCACAGTGGTTTATGATGATATTTTTTACAGGATGATTTAGTCCTCGATGTCCATTGAACATTTTCATTGTTCGGATATCGTTTGCCAATGCTAATAATTGATGTCCAAGACAAATTCCAAAGAGTGGTTTATCAGACTTTAAAACCTCTTTAACAGTTTCTATAGCATAAGGCATCGCAGATGGATCGCCGGGGCCGTTACTAATAAAATAGCCATCAGGATTCCATTTCTCCATTTCTGCAAAGGAAGTCTTGGCTGGAAATACTCTTGAGAAAACCCCTCTGCTGTCAAAATTTCTTAGGATATTCTTTTTAACCCCTAAATCTAATACGGCAACACGTTTTGGCGCATTTTTATCACCATAATCATAAGCCTCCTTCGTAGAAACTTGGGAGGATAGCTCCAGACCGTCCATAGAAGGCACTTTAGCTAATTTTATTTTCAAATCCTCGATATCCAGAATTTCTGATGAAATTATTGCATTCATTGCACCTTTATCACGGATATGTCTTACTAGCGATCTTGTGTCTACATCTGAAATTCCAACAATTTTTTCTTCAAGAAAATATTCCTGAATAGAGGTGTCGGCCATTTTTCGACTGTATGTAATATTAAAGTTTTTACATACCAGTCCCGAAATTTTAATATTGTCTGATTCTATCTCTTCATTATGAATACCATAATTTCCGATATGTGCATTGGTAGTTACCATGATTTGTCCAAAATATGATGGATCAGTAAAAATCTCTTGATATCCAGTCATACCGGTATTGAAACAAATTTCGCCTGTGGTTGTTCCAATTTTTCCAGCCGCTTTTCCATGGTAAACAGTTCCGTCCGCAAGTAATAAAACAGCAGGTAATTTGATGTAATTATTCATGTATTAAATTTGAAAAGAAATTTGAAAATAGAATGAAAAGAAAGGATTTCGGAAGAATTTCCGATGTTTTAACGGCTGAACTGAAGTTTTTTACTTCATTTATCACAAGGGTCAAATTTAATCAATAATTCCCAAAAATAAAAGAGAATTATGATGAAAATTTAATTGTATTTCAACAGGTGATCATGAAATATATAGATGTTATTGTTTCATTTAATCCTAACTTTGGACTAATTTAAATTCCAGCTAAATGTCTGAACAAAAAGAGGTAAAGCGGATCACAACAAATACGATCCAGGAAATGAAGCAAAAGGGTGAAAAAATCGCCATGTTGACTTCCTATGATTATTCAATGGCAAGTATTGTTGATGAGGGTGGAGTTGATGTCATTCTGGTTGGTGACTCAGCCTCAAACGTGATGGCCGGTCATGAAACTACACTGCCTATCACCTTAGATCAAATGATTTATCATGCACAGTCTGTGGTTAGAGCTGTTAAAAGAGCCCTTGTTGTAGTTGATCTTCCTTTTGGATCCTATCAGGGTAATTCTAAAGAAGCATTAAATTCAGCTGTTAGGATCATGAAAGAATCGGGTGCGCATGCTGTGAAATTGGAGGGCGGACTTGAGATTCGTGAGTCGATAGAACGTATAATTACCGCCGGGATACCAGTAATGGGTCATTTAGGTTTGACACCACAATCGATTTATAAATTTGGCACGTACACTGTAAGGGCCAAAGAAGAAGCTGAAGCTGAAAAGTTAAAGCAGGATATTATTATTCTTCAGGATGCAGGTTGTTTTTCTGTAGTTCTTGAAAAAATACCTGCAAAGCTAGCTCAAGAAGTGTCAAAGTCTGTCAAAATTCCTACCATTGGTATTGGTGCTGGTCCGCATTGTGACGGACAAGTACTGGTTATTAATGACATGATCGGGTTAACCAAAGGCTTTAAGCCACGCTTTTTAAGACAATACCTGAATCTGTTTGATCAAATTAATGGCGCGGTTCAGACTTATGTGAAGGATGTAAAAAGTGGCGAATTTCCTGATGAAAAGGAACAATATTAATTAAGACCTTTTCATGGCATCTCCTGAATATAAGAAGACTAAGTTTCTTGGCTCTACTGCTGATATTACCGACAAGGATATACTTTTTGAAGATAATCATCTCATCGCAGTCAATAAGCGTGCAGGGGATATCGTTCAGGTTGATGATACAGGTGATGAATCGTTGGATGAGAAAGTAAAACGGTATATCGCTCTTAAATATAATAAACCCAATGGGGCCTTTTTAGGTGTTGCTCACCGTCTTGATCGTCCTGTTAGCGGTGTTATTTTATTTGCCAAAACAAGTAAAGCCCTGGATCGCATCAATAAAATGTTCAAAAACAGGGATATGCACAAGACCTATTGGGCAGTTGTAAGAAATCGTCCTGCTATAGAGCAGGGTACTTTAATTCATTTTCTTTTAAAAAATTCCCAAAAAAATGTGACTAAGGCCTATGATAAAGAGATTCCGGGAAGTCAGAGGGCCGAGCTGCATTATAAATTAATTGGGGAACTTGGGGGTTACTATCTGATCGAGGTTGATCCTATTACCGGTCGTCCGCACCAGATTCGGGTGCAGCTCTCTACAATGAATTGTCCAATTGTTGGCGATAATAAATATGGCTATCCCCGTGGAAGTCTGAAGAAGAGTATTTGTCTGCACGCAAGAAGGTTACAATTTATGCATCCTGTGAAGCAGGAGCCAGTCGATATCTTCGCGCCCTTACCAAAGGATGGTTTTTGGGAGCGATTCGAGGGCTTTTAGTTCTGATACCTGATCAGAGTTGAGAACCAATAGCTATCAACCATCTAAATCAGATTCAAAATTGCAATTCAAAAAAAAAGCCACCATTTTAAATGGTGGCTTTTTTTTATAAATATTTGAAATTAAGCCAGTTTTGCTTTTAGATTTTGGTCAATAGCATCTAGGAATTCCTCTGTATACAGATAATGATCACCATGATTTACTTTGTTTCCATGAATACAAACAGCAAGATCTTTAGTCATTTTTCCACTTTCTACAGTCTCTATACAAACCTGCTCCAATGCATGACAGAAATTGATTAATTCCTGATTGCTATCTAATTTACCGCGGAATTCTAATCCCCTGGTCCATGCAAAGATTGATGCAATTGGATTGGTTGATGTTGGTTTTCCCGCTTGGTGATCACGGTAATGGCGGGTTACTGTACCATGAGCTGCTTCAGCTTCCATTGTAGAACCATCAGGAGTGATAAGAACTGAGGTCATTAATCCTAATGAACCAAACCCTTGGGCAACAGTATCCGATTGAACATCACCATCGTAGTTTTTACAGGCCCAGACAAAATTACCGTTCCACTTTAATGCAGAAGCAACCATATCATCGATCAGACGGTGCTCATAGACTATCCCTGCTTTATCAAAGGCAGCTTTAAATTCATTTTGATATACTTCTTCGAAGATATCTTTGAATCGTCCATCGTATTTTTTTAGAATTGTATTTTTTGTTGAAAGGTATAATGGCCATCCTTTGGATAAGGCCTGATTAAAGCATGCACGAGCAAAACCGTAGATACTTTCGTCTGTATTGTACATTGCCAGTGCAACACCATCGCCTTTGAAGTTATAAACCTCGAATGATTGGGTTTCACCACCATCTTCCGGACTAAATGTAATTGTTAATTTTCCCTTGCCTTTGGTAACAAAATCAGTTGCACGATATTGATCACCAAATGCATGACGACCAATACAAATTGGGGCTGTCCAGTTAGGTACCAGGCGCGGAACATTGCTCATCACAATTGGTTCGCGGAAAACAGTTCCATCAAGAATGTTTCTGATCGTTCCGTTTGGCGACTTCCACATTTGCTTTAATTTGAATTCGCTTACACGTGCCTCATCTGGAGTGATTGTTGCACATTTGATTCCAACGCCATATTGCTTGATTGCATTTGCAGCATCAACAGTTACCTGATCATTAGTTTCATCACGGTATTCCATTCCAAGATCGTAATATTTGATATCCAATTCTAGGTAGGGAGTAATCAGTTTATCTTTTATAAACTTCCAGATTATCCTGGTCATTTCATCTCCGTCTAATTCTACTACCGGATTTGCAACTTTAATTTTTTGTACTGACATAACTTAAATTGAGTTTTTTTGGAATTTCGACAAAGATAGGAATTTTGATCTCACCTGAAAGTTTGAGGCAAATGAAAATTGTGCTTAATGCTTACTAAACAGAGAGATTGAACTTAAATGAACAGAAATCGCTTGAATGCGATCTTAATTTACTTTCTTTCAAACGTAAAAATATGGATAGAATTGATTTTTTAATGGATGAAGCGAATAGAAACCACTAAAACGCTAATAGGGATGATTAAAAATCCAGATCGAGATTAAATCGTTTTCTGAACTCTTCAAGATTTGGATTCTTTTCAAGCATATGCTGATATTTTTCATTTGAGGTGTAAAGCCTCTTTTTCTGAATTTGTTCCAAAATCCTTGTCTGCAATTCTATGCTGAAGTTTTTAAGTTCAGCACGAAGGAAATTCAGCAGTTCTACTTTCTCTATTTGTAATAGGTCGTCCTGAAGCTTATTCTCAATATCTAGTTCAATTATGAAATTTGGCAAGAGTCTTGGGGGATAAGATGTCATGATGGTGAAGATATTGATCTTGTTTTCATTCTTGATTTTTATCGCATAGTCGTTCCAATATTTCAGCAAAGAATCTGCATTGAAATCCATCTTGCTTTCGCCACTTAAGTATTCAGCTCTTTGTTCCTCTTTTTTTGTGTAATTAGCTTCCAGATCGTTCAGATTTGGAATCAATGCACTGTTTGCCAACAAAGAAGGCTTAGAAATAGTGATAATGGGTTTTTTGGCTTCGGGTTCAGGGCCAGGAACATCTTCTTGCTTTTCATTGGATAAAACTTCGGTAGGTATTGAGGTTTTAACCGGTTCTTCGAAGCTTTTTAAAGAAGTAATTGTTTCCTTTTCGGGAGCCTGATATTCAGGTTTGGCAGAAACATCAGGTTTTATTTGGGAATTAAGTTTTTTTTTTATTTCCCCTTCAGGGCTTGAGGGCATTCCGGCAGCAGAAAGATTGATCACCGATGGTATGTGGCAAAGTTTGATTAGGGCCAATTCTACCTGTAATCGCTGATTTTTACTTGTTTTATAGTTGAGATCACATTGATTGCTGATATTCAATGCAGAAATTAAAAAGGAAACAGGTGCGATTTGAGACTGATTATGGTATTTCTTCCTGATTCCATCACTAACCTCTAGTAACTTTAAGGTAGAGTTATCTTTTGTGACCAGTAAATTTCTGAAATGGGATGCCAGTCCAGTAATGAAATGATTTCCATCAAATCCATGTCCTAAAATTTCATCGAAAACAAGAAGTGAACCCGCAACATCTTCTGAAAGAATAGAATCTGTTAACCTGAAATAATAATCATAATCCAGAATATTTAAATTATCGATTACTGCTTTGTAGTTAACATTTTTATTCGAAAAGCTGACAATTTGATCGAACATAGACAAGGCATCCCTTAATCCTCCATCAGCTTTTTGTGCGATCATATGCAAACCATCCTGATCATAAGCAATACCCTCTTTATCGGCAATCTCCGCCAGATGTTGAGCCATATCCTCTACCCGTATTCTGTTAAAATCAAAAATTTGACAGCGTGACAAAATGGTGGGTAAAATTTTATGCTTCTCGGTGGTAGCCAAGATAAAGATCGCGTATGGAGGAGGCTCTTCCAATGTTTTCAGAAAAGCATTAAAGGCCTGTTGCGATAACATATGGACTTCATCAATAATATATACCTTGTACTTACCGGCTTGTGGAGGTATGCGAACCTGTTCAATCAGGTTACGGATATCTTCAACAGAATTATTAGAAGCAGCATCCAGTTCATGGAAATTAAAGGAGTTCCCGTTCTGAAATGAAATACAGGAGCTGCATTCGCCGCAGGCTTCTGCATTAGCGGTTAAGTTTTGGCAGTTTATTGTTTTAGCAAGAATTCGTGCACAGGTTGTTTTACCAACTCCTCTTGGGCCACAAAATAGAAATGCCTGAGCAAGCTGATTATTTTTGATGGCGTTTTTCAGTGTCCCCGTAATATGTTGCTGTCCAACAACACTTTGGAAGGTTACTGGTCTGTATTTTCTTGCTGATACTACGAAATTATCCATCGGGTCTAAATTAGAAAGAGGAACGGGTTAAACCAAACTTAGATAAACTTTTTTCTTCA
>Ga0315899_10002555_pt1 | contig 20118 bp, 12 predicted proteins | sample LakEriMetagenome_2_FD_203518 | JGI IMG/M metagenome (GOLD analysis project Ga0315899, IMG submission 203518) | Freshwater fungal communities from buoy surface, Lake Erie, Ohio, United States - Buoy 4 MA112 | ecosystem: Environmental > Aquatic > Freshwater > Lake | place: USA: Lake Erie, Ohio... | reverse complement strand
CGTCACGGCCAATGAAGCCGCCGACCTTGTCCATCTTTACCGCAAAGCCCAAGCCAGCCTCCAGCGGCGTATCCTCGTCGGTGATATCATGGCCCCAATGGCGATAAGCCTTTTCCATGCGCAGCGCATTGAGCGCATGGTAACCGCAATGCTTTAGGCCGAATGCCACGCCCGCAGCGACTATCTCGTCATATACGCCGGTCATGAATTCGGTCGGAATATACAATTCCCAACCCAGTTCCCCGACATATGTGATCCGCGATGCACGAACGACGGCATAGCCAAGCTCGATTTCTTGCGACGTGGCAAATAGAAATGCCTCGTGCGACAAGTCATTGGGGCAAATCGACTGAAGCAATTCGCGCGAATTGGGTCCCATGATGGAAATAACGCCCATGCCTGATGACACGTTGGTCAAGACCGCATGCGCGTCATCGGGGGTATGGCGTTTCAGCCAGTTGAAATCCTTAATTTCGGTCTCGGCCCCTGTGACGATCAAATAGGCTGTTTCCGACAAGCGCGTGACGGTCAAATCGGCTTCAATCCCGCCTTTTTCATTCAACCATTGGGTATAGACCAGCTTACCCGGCGCAACATCAACGTCGTTTGCGCAAACGCGGTTGAGAACAGCCATGGCATCACGGCCTTCAAGCCGGAATTTGGCGAATGAGCTTTGGTCAAACAGGCCAACCGCCTCCCGCACAGCTTTGCATTCGGCGGCATTGGCTTCAAACCAGTTTTGGCGGCCATAGCTATATTCATATTTTGGAGCGCTACCGGCTTCGCCATACCAATTGGGTCGCTCCCAACCATAAGCTTCGCCGTGACACGCGCCTGCCGCAACCAGCCGGTCGTGGATTGCAGAACGCCGGACGCCGCGCGCGGTTTCATATTGCTTAAACGGATAATGCGTTGCGTACAAAAGCCCGAGGCTCTCGGTGACGCGCTCCCGTAAATATTTCCGGTTAATCTGGAAAGGCATGTTGCGACGAATATCGACAGTCCACAAGTCTGCTGGCGGAATGCCATCGCGGATCCAGTCAGCCATAACCTTGCCCACGCCGCCCGCAGATTGCAGGCCAATGGAATTGAGGCCGGCCGCGACAAAGCAACCTTTTAACTCAGCGCTCTCACCAAGATGGTAGCGCACGTCTGGCGTGAAGCTTTCGGGGCCACAGAAGAATTTTTGAATGCCGGCCTTCTCAAGCGCCGGCACACGGCGCATCGCATCCAGCAAAAGCGGTTCGAAATGTTCGAAGCTGCCTGCGATTTCGTCAAAGCAGAAATCTTCGGAAATTCCGTCCATACCCCACGGTCGGGCATTAGGTTCAAATGCGCCCACAAGCAGTTTGCCCGCGTCATATTTGTAATAGCCGCAATAATCATAATCGCGCAGCACGGGGAGCGTATTGTCGATCCCCTCGACCCCTTCAAACAGCACGTAATAATGTTCGCAGGCGTGCAATGGCGCAGCCACGCCCACGCTGGCTGCTAAATCGCGAGTCCACATACCACCGCAGATCACGACATAGTCGGCGTCAATCGAACCTTCCGCAGTATCAACACCGGTCACACGGTCACCATTGTGACGGATTTTTGTGACCTTGGTGTTTTCAAAGATTTTTGCGCCACCTGTGCGCGCACCCTTGGCTAGCGCCTGCGTAATATCAACCGCATTGGCATAACCATCGCTAGGGATGTGGATACCGCCTACGACGTCGTCGACATTGACGATATTCGCTAGGCCTTTGATTTCTTCCGGTGTCACGACATGGACCGGCAAATCAAACACCTTGGCCATTGATGCGCTGCGCTTCAATTCCTCAAACCGCTCGAGATTGGTTGCCATTGAGATGGAACCGCACTGGCGGTAGCCGGTGGCCTGACCGGTCTCAGCCTCAAGCCCGCGATACAGTTCGCCCGTATATTTGGCGAGCTTAGTCATGTTGATGGACGGCCGCAGCTGCCCCACCAGCCCTGCCGCGTGCCATGTTGTTCCGCTGGTTAATTGCTTACGTTCCAACAGGACAACATCGTCCCACCCAATCTTGGTCAAATGATAGGCAATCGAGCAGCCAATGACCCCGCCACCGATGATGACGACCTTTGCTTTTTTGGGGAGTTCCGCCACGGTAATTAGACCTTCATCTTCGCGTTGTCGGCATCATAAGCCGGGTGCTCCAAAACCGTTCCAACACGGCGTTCGCCTTGAAGCATGATGTCAAAACTTGACCCCGGTATCGCATTTTCAAGCGGCACACAGGCAAAGAAAAGGCTTTTGCCGACACGGTGGCCATAACCACCCGACGTCGTGAGGCCGATGCATTGGTCGCCGATCAAACATGGTTCAGCGCCGCGTACATCGACATTGGTTGCGTCCACCTCGCCATAGACAATGCGGAAACGGTCAGGTGCGTCCAGCGTCGCCTGCTTGCCAACGAAATCGTCCTTTTTGAAATTGATGAAGCGCGGCATGTCGGCTTCGATCATCGTCAACTCGTTCGTGAGTTCCGAGCCCCACGCCTTGTAGCCTTTCTCGACCCGCATCGTATTGGCGGCGTAAAGCCCATAATTGACGATGCCATATTCCTGCCCAGCGTCCCAAACGGCATTATACAATGCCGCAAGATCGCCCATCGCGGGATGCAGTTCCCATCCGAGCTCACCCGCATAAGAAACCCGAAGTGCGCGCATGTTTATGCCGGCAATCATGATCTCCTGACCACTGAGCCAGCGGAAACCTTCATTGCCAAGGTCTGCATTCGTTAGTTTTGCCAACACATCGCGAGAGCGGGGGCCGTTCATCACCAAAACGCCAAGGTCCATCGTCAAATTGCGGATAGTCACATCCTCATGCGGCAATTTGCTTTGAATCAGCAAGTCCCAGTCGCGCTGTTCGGCGGCCGCAGCAGACAGACAATAGAAATGGTCATCGGCAAAGCGTGTCACCGTCATTTCACCGTAAATGCGACCTTGAATCGACAATGGATGGACCAAGCCGATGCCGCCCAATTTCTTTGGCATACGGTTTGCACAAATACGGTTGAGGAAGGCCTCAGCATCAGGGCCACACACATCATATTTCGCAAAGCCGGAGAGATCGAGCACACCGACGCGTTCGGCAACAGCCTTCACCTCGGCGGCAACTGCTGCAAAGCTGTTGGTCCGGTTATAGCCGCCTTCTTCTTCAGCGCCGTCGAGTGTAAAATATTTGGGCCGCTCCCACCCATAGGTTTCGCCATAAACGGCGCCGGCGGAAAGCAACTGGCCGTAAAGCGCGCTCGTCTTTTGAGGACGACCGTCAGGCTCCTCTTCACCAGGAAGCCGCGTCGTAAACGTCATCCGGTAATCTAGGAAAACCTTATCACGGCTGTAGTTTTCGTCTGCATATGGGCCATAACGCCGCGGATCGAATTCGGTCATATTGATGTCGGCATCACCGAACACCATCCATTGCGCCATATATTTGCCAGCGCCGCCACCTTGCGCAATACCAAAGCTGGTACCGCAACAATGCCAGAAATTTTTAAGGCCGACAGCTGGCCCTAACAACGGTCCGCCATCGGGCGTATGCGGGATCGCGCCATTTACGAAGCGCCGCAGGCCAACCTCACCAAATATAGGCATCCGCTCAATCGCGCGTTCGAGCCACGGGGCAATCCGTTCCAGATCTTCTGGAAACAACTCGCTGGTGGAATCCCATTCGGGGTGCCCGCCGCGCGGAGCCCACGCCTCCGCCAAACCGGTATTCTCATATACCCCGATCAGTCCGCTCTTTTGCTCCTGACGGAAATAGCCGGAAACATGCGGGCAGCGCATAACGGGGATTTCTTCTTCGCGGTCCTTGAACGCAGGAATGGGATCGGTGACGACATAATGATGCTCCATATTGGTCACCGGAATGTCGATGCCTGCCATTTGCGCGATTTGCCGCGCATAGCAGCCGGCTGCATTTACAACGATTTCCGCGCGGATCGTGCCTTTTTCGGTCTCAACATCCCATTCGCCTGTCGGCAGTTGGGTCAGGCCGGTCACGCGGTTTTTGCGCACGATCTTCGCGCCCATATTCTTTGCACCAATCGCAAGCGCATTGCAGATGCCCGATGGATCAGCATGTCCGTCTTCCGTGGTCCGCGCGCCGGCGATGACACCATCAAGTGTCATGAACGGGTTGTGCCGGAGAATTTCCTCAGGCGGGATAATCTCCATTTCAAAGCCGATGATCTTCGAAAAGCCTTCAATATAGCGCATCCACGCGAGTTCGCGTTCGTTCGTCGCAAGACGGATGCCGCCCGATTTATGCCAGCTTACATATTGCCCAGTGAGCCCCTCAAGCCGCGGGTAGAGCTCATTGCTATACGCGTGCATCTTGGCGAGATTATAGCTTCCGGTGATGTTTGGGCATTGCCCGGCCGCGTGCCAAGTGGAGCCGGATGTGAGCTCGTCCTTTTCAATCAACAGACAGTCGGTCCAGCCAAGCTCTGCCAGATGGTAGAGCAACGATGCTCCCATTATGCCACCACCAATAATAACAACCCGCGCCGATGTTTGCATGATAGCTGTGCTCCTTAAGGCTTTAAACCAAAGGAACCTTAGGGCGGGTTTGAGGTCGGACACAAATGGGGAATATGACGGGACTGGTTAAAAAAATTTTTGAATGCTAATCACCGGTCCATGTAAGAAACGAGGCGTGCATTCATAACGTGGAAGTTCAGCTATGCGGGTTGCGTTGATTACAGGTGCGGCACAAGGCGTCGGTTTTGCGACGGCGAAGATGTTTGCTGACACGGGATATCATGTCGTCATGACCGATGTGCAGCCGCTTGATGCGCAAATCGCTATGTTAGCAGAACGCGGCGGGAGCGTATCCGCGCTGTCCGGTGATATTTCCTCTGAGGCTTTTGTCATCGAATTGGCCAAAAAAATCGCACATGAGCACCAAGCAGCGGATGTACTCGTCAATAATGCCGGCATCAGCATGATATCCCCCGCCGAAGACACAAGTATTGAGCAATGGCAGCGCGTCATGAACGTTAACCTGACTGGTCCGTTTTTACTGTGCCGGGAAATTGGTAAGCAAATGCTTGCGCATCAGCGCGGAAATATTGTCAACGTTGCCTCTATTGCAGGCCTTCACGGCGTGATCGACCGTTCGGCCTATAATGCATCCAAACATGGGTTGGTCGGCTTGACCCGGACCCTTGCCGCAGAATGGGGCAGTCGCGGTGTCCGTGTAAACGCCGTATGCCCCGGTTGGATTAAAACCGAGATGGACGAAGCAGACCAAGGTTCAGGCGCATATTCCGATTCCGATATCATCAACCGCGTGCCTATGGGTCGTTTTGCGAAACCGGAGGATGTTGCGCGGGCGATCGCATTTCTTGCGCATGAAGACAGCTTCATCAACGGCGTGAGCTTACCCGTCGATGGTGGATGGATTGCCGATGCCAGTTGGGATGCCCTTCGTGTAAAAAAACGGTAAGGGCTCTGCGCGGCCTTGCACCAATGAGTAGGTCATATTATGCAACTTTGGACCGTCACAGCATAGTCACAGTTATGATCTAAGCACGAGCCGTCTGAGATATTGTCTTAATAGCGAAGCGAAGCCCAATGACGACTATTTCCATCTCGTTTCCCAAGGTCGGTTCGCAAGCGTATCTCCTGTGCGCGATGCGCATATTGTGGATAGCGATGCCACTAGCAATATTATTGCCGCTTCACCTTCTATGGCATCTGCTAAAATTGCCTTCGCCATGGGCTATGCTGTTCCTGCGCATTTGCGCACGCGCTCTGGGCGCGCGCGTCACAGTTTATGGCAAACCATTGCGCAGAGATGTATTTTTCGTCGCCAACCATATTTCATGGCACGATATTCCTATTTTAGCAGGGATCACCGGATCTGCTTTTGTGGCACAGGACGGCGTTCGGGATTGGCCAGTGATTGGCTGGCTCGCAAAGTTAAATCGCACGATTTTCATCAGCCGCTCTGAAAAGCAAAATGTCGCACAGCAAGTGGCTGAGCTGCGTGAAGCGATTGCAGAGAATTGGTCAGTCACGCTTTTTCCCGAAGGCACGACATCCGATGGCCGTGGGCTATTGCCGTTTAAACAATCGCTGTTTGCCACACTCGCGCCCCCACCCAAGCCGATGATGATCCAGCCCGTCTATTTGGATTTTGGCATTGACGGACCTGATATCGCATGGCTGGGCGAGGAAACTGGATGGGAGAGCGCTTGGCGCGCATTTACAAGACCCGGAAGCTACGACGTTGGTGTGCATTTCCTTGAGCCATTCGATCCAGCCGCCCTTGCGGATCGCAAAATCGTGTGCGCACTCGCCCGTTCTCGGATTGCGGCGGCGTTGTCATCCAAGCTGGGATATAGCGTTACCTAAATTAACCAGTCGCTCTTTGCTATTGGCGCATAGTAAAATAATTCACCCAATCGGCCAAATTTTTCAATTGTAGCGGCGCGCCGACGGCGCTCTAACTTTTCCCAATTGGCGGACAACGCCTATCGGAAATAGACTGGGTGCAATCATGAAAATCGGATTTATCGGCCTTGGCAATGTCGGCGGAAAGCTTGCGGGTAGCTTGATACGCAATGGCCATGAAGTGACTGTCCGCGACCTAGATGATGCGCTTGTTGCAGAATATGTGGCGCGCGGTGCATCTTCGGCCGCCTCTCCAAAAGAATTGGGAGAGGCTGTAGATCTTATCATCACCTGCCTTCCTTCTCCTGCCGCCAGTTCTGCTGTTGCCGAAGGTGAAGATGGCTTTCTGCAGGTCATGCGCAAGGGGCAGGTATGGCTTGAAATGAGCACCACCGATTATAGTGAAATCATCCGGCTTGGGGCGTTGGTCGAGGCGCGCGGCGCCATGTTTATGGAATGCCCTGTTTCCGGCGGCTGTCACCGCGCCGATACTGGCAATATCGCAATTTTTGCAGGCGGCCCGCGCGCCGCGTTCGAATTTGTCCTACCGGTTTTGACAACAATGGGACGTCGTATTTTGCACACCGGCGATCTTGGAACCGCGTCGCAATTGAAAGTGATGACCAACTATCTCTGCACAGTGCATCTGGTTGCGCTGGCTGAGGCGCTGACAACGTGCAAAGCCATCGGGCTTGATATGAATACAACATATGAGGCTATCCGGATTTCATCGGGCAACAGCTTTGTCCACGAAACCGAAAGCCAGGTCATTCTCAACGGAAGCCGCGACATTAACTTCACCATGGATTTGGTCAGCAAAGATGTCGGCTTGTTCGACAAAATTGCGCACGCGGCCAATGTCCCTGTCGAATTGTCACCGCTGATCGTCAAAATCTTCAAAGAGGGCGAAGAGGCCTTCGGTTCTCGCGAATTTTCACCAAACATTATCCGCCGTTACGAAGAACCACTGGGCATCAAAGTTTTGGGCACTGGCTTTCCGGCAGATATGGTGGACGATGAACCCGAAGAGCGCGGCTATGAGGTGGTTCCGAAACGATAATCCGCCGCGACCTATCGGCTATTTTCCACATTCTTGAACACCCAATCCATGAAAGTTCGGATCCGCGGATTTTCTTTCATATCTTTGCGGCAGATGAGCCCCCAAGCGCCGGGGCATACTGCCTTATGGGCGATAGGTTGAACCAGCCGACCGGCCGCTAGGTCCTGATCAACAAAGGGACCGTTGACTAAAGCTATCCCTTCGCCATTGAGCGCCATTTCGAGCGCAACGGCCAAGGTATCGACCATAAGATAGGGCACCGATGGTTCAAACGGCGCACCCGCCGAAGCAAACCAAGTTTCCCAATTTTGCACTTCGGTATAAATAGCAACCAGAGGCTTGGTCATCAAAGCTTCAGGGGATGGATTTGGCCCCATAGCCGCTGCCACTTCCGGGCTGCACACTGGAAACAGCGCATATTCATACAGCGGCATCCAATAAAATTTGGCTGGATCAGGTTCAACTTCACAATAGACCAGACCGACATCGGCGTGGACATCATCAAACTCCCATTCGACCGCGCATGTATTCAATGTGAGTTTGACTTCGGGATGATCCGCCAAAAACTGCGGCACCCGCTTGGCAAGCCACCTGATTGAGGCCGTTACGTATGTTTGCACACGCAGTGGCTTGTGGAGTGCGTTGCGGTGCACTTCCTCGACGCCTTCGAGTAAGGATTCAAACGCAGCGCGTACATACGGATAGAGCACTTTGCCCTCTTCCGTCGAAACGATGTGCCGCCCTTCCTGTACAAACAAGGTTACGCCAAGGGCATCTTCAACAAGTTGAACCTGATGGCTGACTGCAGGGTGCGTCAGACACAATTCGTCTGCCGCATCGCGAATACTTTGGTGCCGCGTTGCCGCTTCAAAGCCCTTAAGTGCTTTCAGAGGCGGTAACTGCTTAAGGTCAATTTTTGGATGCATCGCGTCCCTCCCCAGATTCGCGCTATGGCATGGGGTTAGCACAGTCAAAAAGAACTGGTAAATAAAATTAACGCGTGCTTTTTGCGTCCTCCAAGATCATTGCCGCGCCTTTTTCGGCAACCATGACAGTTGGCGCGTTTGTATTTCCCGAAGTGATTGTCGGGAACACCGAAGCGTCTACAACCCGCAACCCCTCGATACCATGAACGCGCAGGCGGGCATCGACCACCGAACTGACAGGATCTATCCCCATCATGCAGGTGCTTGTCGGATGATACACCGTGTCGGCGCGGGCGCGGAAATCGGCCAGCAAAGCTTCGTCGCCATCCACATGGGCTCCGGGAATAAGTTCCTCGGTTATTATATCTGCAAGCGGCTTTGTCGATGCGATTTCACGCAATATCCGGTTGCCAGCCAAAACATCGTCAATGTCCGATTGCGTCGCAAGATAGTTCGGATGGATGGCAGGATATTGCGAAGGGTCTGAACTGGTCAGTTCAATATGCCCTCGGCTGGTCGGACGGCAGGGGTTGTGCGACAGCAAAAACGCCGAAAATGGATCGGGGTTCAAAAGCTTTCGTTCCGACAAGGGGGTCTTCGTGTAACTGACCGGGCTAAAATACAGTTGGAGATTAGGGTGCGCTTTAGTTGCGTCGCTTCGCACAAAACCTCCGCTTTGATTGACGCTCAGCGACAGCGGCCCGGCCCGGTCAGCGATGTAGCGCAAGCCGGCGCGCAGCTTGCCTAAAAACGGGTGAAGGACATCGTTCAACGTTGCTGTGCGCACTTTGTAAAAATAGGACACCGCAATATGGTCCTGCAAATTACGGCCCACCGCTTTTGCATCGACCAGCGTTTCGATGCCGACATTTTTCAAATGGCTTGCATCGCCGATACCCGACAGCATCAACAGTTGCGGAGAGTTAATCGCGCCTCCTGCCAGGATAACTTCGCGCCGTGCCTTCGCCTCTAAGCTTGCGCCCTTAGATGTGTACGCAACACCGACTGCGCGCCGTCCCTCGAACAATATGCGCGTTGCCTGCGCCCGAGTTTGCAGCTTCAGCGTCTTGCGTTTTAGCGCCGGATGCAGAAACGCGTTCGCCGTTGATGCACGCCAGCCGCCACGCGTGTTGATTTGATAATAGCCCACGCCCTCTGGCTTACAGCCGTTGAAATCGCTGCTGGCTGGAAAGCCCAATGTCTGCGCGGCTTCAATAAAGCTGCGGCAAATAGGATGGGCAAAGGGTGAGATATCGGTAACATGTTGTGGCCCGCCTTGGCCATGATGTGCGCTGTGCCAGTCGAAATCCTCTGACTTTTTGAAATAGGGCAACACATCGTCCCATCCCCAGCCTTGGTTACCCAAGGCTTTCCAATCATCGAAATCGTGCGGCTGGCCGCGTACATAGACCATCGCATTGATTGAGCCTGACCCACCGATCACCTTTCCGCGCGGCCAATAGCTCTGCCTACCACCCAGCGCCTCAACGGGCTCGGTATCGTACATCCAGTTAATCCGCTTATCAAAAAAGGTGCGGCCATAGCCAATAGGCATTTGAATCCAGATGGACCGATCGCTTCCCCCAGCTTCCAGCAACAAGACGCTGTATTTGCCGTCTTCAGTCAGGCGGTTGGCCAGCACACAACCCGCCGTGCCTGCGCCGACAATGATATAGTCGAATTCCTCGGTCACTGAACGGGGTGCTGCGTCATTTCGAGATGAAGCATATTGCCGGTATATGGATTGGCACGCGCAACATCTTCGTTCAATTCGACACCCAACCCCGGCTCGGTCGATGGAATGACATGCCCCTCTTCAAAACGGATGGGCGATTTCAAAATTTCAGTGTGAAAACCACCCCAACTCTCAATGCTTTCAAGAATGAGGAAGTTTGGTGAACAGGTTGCAATCTGGATATTGGCGGCGCCGACAATTGGACCGCAGTAAAGATGCGGTGCGATTTGGACATGATCAACCTCCGCCATGGCAGCAATTTTTTTGGCTTCCAATATGCCGCCCACCCGGCCAAGATTCATTTGGAGAATTGCTGCCGCGCCTGCGCGCAACAGGCGTGCGAAATCATATTTGGTCGTCAGCCGCTCACCCGTTGCAATGGGGATAGACGTTGCCCTTGCAACCTTGGCCATTTCTTCGGGCGCATCGGGCGGCACAGGCTCTTCCAACCAAAGCGGATCATATGGCTCAAGCCGTTTGGCCAGCCGTATCGCCCCTGCAGCCGTCATTTGCCCATGCGTTCCAAAGAGCAAATCCGCTTTCATCCCGACAGCTTCACGCAAGGAAGCTGCAAACCGCGCGCATAGGTCAAGCGCTTCCAACGACAATTGGCGTCCATCAAATGCGGAATACGGACCGGCAGGGTCAAACTTAAGCGCGGTGAAGCCTTGGGCCAGATATTCCGCCGACCGTTCTGCCGCAAGATCGGGATCGTGATACACATCTTTTGTGTCCCCGGGCCGCGGATAGATGTACGTGTACGCACGCAAGCGTTCGTGTACTTGACCGCCGAGCAGCTTGTAGACCGGCTTATTTGCTTCTTTACCGATGATATCCCAGCACGCCATTTCGAGCGCTGACAAAACACCCATCAATGTCAAATCGGGATGTTGGGTAAAGCCGCTTGAGTATACCCGGCGCCACATCGTTTCGATATCGTGCGGATCATTACCTGCGACATAACGCGCAAATACATCCTCAATCATCTTCGCGACAAGATGTGGTTCAAACGGCACACAATATGCCTCGCCGATACCTGACACGCCGCTGTCGGTCGTTATCTTGACGAAGACAAAATAGCGTCCGCCAAAATGCGGCGGCGGATTGCCTACGACGAAGGTTTCAATGTCGGTCAGCTTCATACTGGGCGGAACCCGCTGATCGATTTGATCTCTAGAAAATCGCGTACGCCAAACTCGCCATATTCACGGCCATTGCCCGATTGTTTGTAGCCACCAAACGGTGCCATATAGTCCTGGCTTGTGCCATTAATGCTCACACCGCCAGCCCGCATTAGCCGCGATACCCGGCGGGCGCGATCCATGTCGCCGGTCTGCACATAGGCATACAGGCCATAAGGCGAGTCATTGGCGATCGCGACGGCATCGGCTTCATCCTTAAACGGAATCAAAACGAGCACCGGCCCAAACACTTCTTCTTGCGCAATGCGCATCTTGTTATGGACGCCAGCAAAAACTGTGGGTTTCACATAATAGCCGCGATCAAAGCCGTCGGCTCGTCCGGTACCGCCGGCAACAAGCTGAGCGCCTTCATCGATTCCGACCTGAATCAGGCCTTGGATCTTGTCATAATGTGCCTTGCTGACAACCGGACCATAATGCGGTCCCTTTTCCATCGGGTCGCCAAGCTGCGCATCTTTCGCTACGCGCGCAGCAATAACAACTGCATCGTCATAGACCGATTGCTCGACAAGCATACGCGTCGGCGCGTTGCACGACTGGCCAGTGTTCCCATAGCAATGCAGAACGCCGCGTGTCACCGCTGCTTCCAGATCGCTGTCGGCAAAAACAATATTGGCCGATTTTCCACCGAGTTCTTGGGCAACACGCTTGACTGTATCCGCGGCATTTTTGGCAATCTGCACACCCGCACGCGTTGATCCGGTGAAGGAGATCATATCGACTTCTGGATGGCTGGTGAGTGCATCACCGACAGAGGCGCCCGTGCCGTGGATCATGTTGAACACGCCTTTGGGGAAACCGGCCTCATCCACCATTTCAGCGAATAATTGCGCCGACAAAGGAGCCATCTCGCTGGGTTTCAAAACCATAGTGCAGCCTGTAATCAGCGCGGGTCCTACTTTACACACGATCTGATTTATCGGCCAGTTCCACGGCGTAATAAGCACGCAGACGCCGATAGGCTCATGCACAACAATGCCATCCACGCCGACATTATATTCCCACGTCATTTCGCGTACGGCCTTCACCGTCGCGCGCAAATGCCCGGGGCCACTTTCGGCCTGCGCATCGTGGGACAAGTCATAGGGCGCGCCCATCTCGGTCGAAATAGCGGTCACCATCTCATCATAACGCCGTTCAAAGATGGTAATCAGCTTTTCAACCAACGCGATCCGATGCTCAATCGAAGTCGCCGCATAGGCGTCAAAAGCAGCGCGCGCTGCTTTGACCGCCAAATCGACATCGTCACGCCCGCAAACAGCTACAACGGCGCAGACTTCCTCGGTCGCCGGATTTACGGCATCCACAGTTGCGGTCGAGGTCGCGGGCAGCACCCATTCGCCGTTAATATAGGATTTTAGCGGCAAATTAGACATATCCAATGGCTCTCTTTTGATCTTCAATAATGTATTTTTCGGCGCGCCAATAATGCCACGCAGCCCATAAACCAGTTGGTGCGAGAATGAGTTGCGCGAGACGCAAAGAATCCGCATTCCCGCCACCCGCAGCGTCAAAAAAGTCGCTTAGACTGCCAACAATTGTGGGCGCAACGATAAGGTTCAGAACATTGGCGATAACCAACGATATGGCTACGGCCATGGCCCGCATTTTCGGTGCAGCCAAGTTCTGGCAAAGTGCAAATGCTGGGCCAATATAGAAATAGATTGCCGGAATGAACAGCCACCACATCACCTGCGCCACACCCAGATCCCGTGTATAATAAGCAAGAAACGACGGGACAGTAGCCAATGCCGTCACCACAGCCAAAAGCCGGGCAATTTTGCGTGGGTCGGTATATGTAGGGCGCGCCACAACCCATGCCGTCAACAAAGACGCACCAATACCGCCAACAAGGTAAATCCAGCCCAGCATGCCGCCGGCCTCGCCTTCGTCCATGCCGTAGGTGCGCTGTAGGAACAACGGCGTGAACCACATCAATCCCCAACCCCAAAAAGCTGACAGGCCGCTGCCCATCATCGCATGCACGGCTGATTTTTGTGACCACAGGAACTTCATCGTCTCCATGACTGTGGGCGCTTTATCTTCCTTCACCACGTCAAGGCGCCCACGCTTGGGTTCCTTAATCGTTACCATGATGATCAGCGCCAAAATGATGCCGGGCACGCCCAGCACAAAGAATGCGGCGCGCCAGCCATGAACTGTAGAGACGAGGCCCGCGATGTCGGAACCAAGCCAGGCGCCGATCGGGGCGCCAAGTGCAAACACCGTCATAGCCATAGAGCGCCGGTCAGCGGGAAAGTAGTCAGCGATAATGGAATTGCAAGCTGGCGTGCCTCCAGCCTCACCGATACCAACGCCTACACGGGCCAAAAGCAAGTCTAAATAGCCGCGCGTGTACCCCGTAATCGCCGTCATAAATGACCAGACAGCAACCGACGCAGCCAGCAGGTTGCGGCGGTTCGTGCGGTCACATAGCCATGATAAGGGGATGCCCATTATCACATAGAAAAGCGCGAGCGGCAGACCAAGCCATGCCGTTTCCGTGTCACTCAACTTTAACTCTTCACTGATCGGCCCAAGCAGCGTGGACAGAACATACCGGTCCGCAATACTGATCGTATACACCAGCATCATGATGATCAGGACATACCAACGCTGGCCCAGTGAGGAGACTTCATCGGCATTCACCGGCGCGTTCGGAGCATTGCTTGCCATATTCATTCCCCTCAGGTTGCGGCCAGTTCTGGGCCCAATACATCACGCAACGGGTCAAGATAGGAAGAGAAATTCTCCCATTGATCGACGCCGCTTTTAAAAATCGGTTGTCGCACCTGTTCCGAGCTTGCGGTGCGGACCGCGCGCTCATTCTGGTGGAAATTGAGGCATGCCTCTTCGAAAGGTAGACCGCAATGGTCGAGCAGTCGACGAACCTGTGTTTCCAAGTCCGCAACGACGTCCTCATAGCGGACGCGCAAAATCTTGCCGGGCAACACAGTGTCCCAATGGTCCATTAGCCGCACATAGTCCGAATAATATTGGCCGATTTCCCGAAGCCCGTAGGTGAATTCCTGACCTTCAGCGAACAGCTGTTTAAAACCACTGAAACAGCAACCCATGGCCCCACGCCGCGCATCAATGATCTTTGCATTCGGCAAGATCATGTGAATGAGACCAATGTGACGGAAGTTATTGGGCATTTTGTCGATGAAGAAGGGTGTGCCACCCTTGCGGTATATCTGCGTGTCGCGGATAAACTCCTCGCCAAAGCGGGTAACATCTTCATGCGTCAAATCCGCTAAGCTGCCAGGATATTCTGGTTCCTCACCAACAACGCGCCGCCGGTCAAGCCGGAAGGCCAAGGCAAAAATATTCGGCAGCTCCATAGTGCCTTCGACCTGACTGTGCGATGCCAGAATTTGTTCTAGCAAGGTGGAGCCCGCGCGGGGCAGCCCAACAATGAAAATCGGGTCAGGCGCGGGACAGCCTGCGCCTGAAAAACGGTTCAGGAGATCCGTCGACACCAGTTCACGCTGCAGCCGCATTTCGTTGGTCAGCCTTGCGGGATTATACTTAAGTTCCTCGCGCTTCAGGCGATTACCCAGCTCGTAATATTCGAACGACGCACCATAGTCACCGCGATCCTCGAGCGCTTTCCCCAAGGCAAAACAGAGATGATACCGATCTTCAAGCGCTGTCATCGCCGAAGCTTGTCGCGCCTGCATCTGAGCGATCTCGCTATCATCAAAACGGTATGTCTTCAGATTGGCCAAACTCCAATAAGCGTCTCCACAGTCCGGCCGCACCTGATAGGCCCGGCGATAGGCGGAAATTGCATCATCCTGCCGCCCGACAGTCTTGAGCGCATGGCCGTAGGTCAGGTTTATGCCTGGATTGTTCGGCATCGAACTAAGCAGGGCCTCATAAATCAGCATCGCTTCATCAAAATTGCCGACGGCCAGATTTTCATTGGCGTACAGCATTTCAAACTCAGGATTACCCGGTTCTTTTTCGCGCAGTTCCGACGCTTCGCTGAGTGCTAGTTCAAATTTCTGGCGTTTACGCAATACTTTCACATAATCGAAATGCGCGCTGACATTGTCGGGCGCCAGAACCTTACACGATTCCAGTAGAAACTCCGCCTCATCATAGGCATTGAATTTCATCCCGATGTCGGCAAGCAATCGCATGGCTTCGACATGATGGCCGTTGCGTTGCAGGAATGCGCGGCACAATTGCTCTGCTTTGTAGATACGCCCTTCCTGAATAAAGCTAGCAACGCTTAACAATTCAGGCGGAAGAGCAGACAGATGCGCATATTGCGCATGGGCAAAGTTGGCCGGCCCCTCACGTCCAGCCGAGTCATGCATTTCCGAAAGTATGCGCCAACTTGCGACCAACGCGCCATTGTGGGTCACTGCACGCTGGTAAGCGGCAATGGCCTGTTCGTGCAAGCCGCTATCGCGAAAGCAATGACCCCGCTCCTGCCACGCCCGACCATAGCTGGCGTCAATCGCAATCAAACTATCCAGTGTCTTAAGGGCCGCGGGCACTTGGCGCTGCATTCGCTGCGCGACGGCCAAAGTGTACATCGCATCAATACTATCGGCCGCAGTTTTTAGTATGCGTTGGCACACTGCTTCCGCGTCAGACAAGCGGGCATTTTGCAGATGCGCCCGGGCTTCGCGCAACATTACATCGATAGTTTCCGGCGAGGCCTCGGCCAACATTGTCACCTACTCTCCCATAATGTGACGAACGATTGCACGAACCCTGCAGCACTTCATACGATTAACGCTACGCAGAAATGCAAATGTGGAAAGGCGCCCCCAGTTTCCCGGGGGCGCCTCACCTTGTCACTTAGATTTTGTAAGAGAAACGCAGTCCAATTGTGCGTGGGCGTGAGGTCGTTGTACGAAGCTCACCATCATTGCCGCTCTTGTAAAGCTCAGGACGCTCGTCGGTCAAATTGTCACCGAACAACTCCAGCCGCCACTCGTCTTTCGAGACGCCAAACGATGCCGAAGCTGTGCTGTATGAACCAAGCTTCTGCGCAGCCTTGATCGGCGCAATAACATCACCGGGACGGACAGTTACGCCGTTATAAGTTACAGGAATCGATGCCGCATAACCAAGCGTCGGGTTCGACGATTGGTAGCGAATGTCGACATTGTCTATGACGTCAGAGATGCTCTTGCCAACATAATGAATGCCAATTTGAGCGAACGGAGCAAGACCCGAGGAAAGTTCCTTTTCCCAGTGCAAGCGAGCATTGAACTGGAATTTGGGGCTCAAGGCAAGCGGGCCACCGAGTGGCCGGAGCACCTTTGAGCTTTTCCGGTACTTCGTCATTTCAGAATCATTATACGAAAATGCACTGTTAAACGTCAATTCCGGCGTAGTACGCCACGTTACGTCGCCTTCTAAACCCTTGATCCGCGCATCAAGCAAGTTTGTGGTAAATGTTTGGTTCGAGATATTCTGATCGAAAACAGTAATCTGAATGTTGCTCCAATCGATCTGATACGCGGCGAAGTTCACCTGCAGACGGCGATCAAGTAGCGAGAATTTACCTCCAACTTCGTAGTTTTGAACTTTGTCTGGAACATATGTGCCCAAACGAACAAAGTCGGCGTTGGTAGGACAAATCGCACTTGGTACGCGGCACGGACGACGGTTGAAGCCACCTGGACGGAAACCATCCGAATAGGTCGCATAAACCAAGGAAGTATCGTTAAGGCGATAGGTCAAATTGGCCTTGTACAACGTGCCACTATACTTCGCTGGCGATGCGTCAGCATAAAGTACGTTGAGGTTGGCGCTGACATTATAGGTTTTGGGACCTGAAGATGCCGCCGTATAGGTTCCGGTTGTGGCATTGTAGACACCCCGCGCTCCACCAAAGCTGCCGTTCGACGAACCGTTGATTGAAGCCTTTTCATCATAATAACGCAGACCACCCGTGAAAATCAGCTTTTCTGGAATGATATCAAAGGATGCCTCACCATAAGCAGCAAACTGCGTATCCTTACGCTGGATATCGTTGAAGAAGCCGACCTTGACAGGACGAATACTTGTATCGTTTGCGTTTACCGACGTATTTGGTGCACGACGGTAGATGAAGCCAGCGGCCTCTTGCAGATATGACCAGTCGGTATTGTCGAATAATTTGTTATCATCGTAGAACAAACCGAACGTACCGCGAAGACGTTTGTCGACTGGCGTTGTGAGGCGGAGTTCGTGCGTCATGCGCTCAGTCCGGTTACGAACCTGATATGTTTTGTTTGGCGCGTAGCAAGTATTGCCAATGTTACCGTTGTAAGCCGCCGTATAATAAACGCCACGATCGCATTCATAATAAGGCAGATACAGACCGATGTTCGAATATCCGGCGTAATCGGCAACCTGCGTCGCATTATGCTTCAGGAATGAACCAGTGTAGATCAAATCGAGCGCGCCCAAGCGGCCATTAACGCCCCATGTCGAGAGACTGACGCGGTCACGCAGCGAGTTATCGTTGAACTTGGTCACCTTGAGGTCGCCCACATCAGGTTCGAAGTCGAACACGCCGTCGGTGTCAAGTTCTTGACGCACATGCATCAAATCGACCGACCAATCGTCGGTCACCTTCCAAGTCAGCGCAATACGGCCACCGCGATAGGTCGCGTCGTTATAATTGTCCTCAACAAACGCGTCGTTGTTGATAGTTTGACGGGTCGGCGCACGGTACAGGCTTCCCGTGCAATTCGGAACCGCAGTGGTAGCAGTGGCTTGGCACGACTGGATCGCACGCGTGACCAACAATGGGTTGCCGGTCGGCAACTTACCGGCGACGCCCACATTGCCGTTGAACGGCATTTGGAAAGTTCCTGCAATATTGTCGATGTAACCACCCTGGCGGTCGGTGTAAAACACAGCGCGAACGGCCAGCTTATCCTGAATGATTGGGATGTTGATGAATGCATCACCAGCAACGCTCTCTTCACCGCCCTTGGTAAAGGCATAGCTGGAGTTGAAGCCGGCACCAAATGCGCTCGTATCGGGCTTATTGGTAATGTAGCGGACCGCACCACCCATCGCACTAGCGCCGAAGAGCGTGCCTTGCGGACCAGCCAAAACTTCAACGCGCTGGAGGTCAACGGCGTAAAGGTCAAGGTTACGTCCAACGAGGGATGCTGGCGCATCGTTAATGTACAGAGCGACTGTTGGCTGCGCACCAGCGGTACCGGCAATTTGCAGGCCTGGCGAATCCGTCGAAAGGCCGCGGATAAAGATCGAAGATGCACCTGGACCGCGCGAAGCAGCGCGCACGTTAGGCAAATATTCGATCAGTTTTTCGAATTTGGTTATGTTGAGGTCGCTCAGCGTATCACCGCCCAATGCAGTAATCGCGAGCGGCACTTTGTTAACCGACTCTTCGCGACGCGTTGCAGTCACAACGATGTCCGCGATCCCGCGATCCTGCTCTTCAGCTGTTTGCTGCGCAAATGCAGGAGTGATACCGATACCAACGCTGGCTGATGCAATAACGAGCGCAGCCGTCGAAATTTTTAAATAACTTTTCAATTTCATTCCCCTCAACCATCCCCCGACGTTGCGAGGGCCTTTAAACTCCACCGTGTAGACTGAAACTGCAGCCCATTTCAAGCAATTGACCAAATTTTCGTGATTGGTAAAATAAATTCTTCAACCAATTACATCATCTACATGTCGCGATTAGAAGACCTAATATATAGCGAAACCCAATGGTGAGCGCGGAAATGGCAGTCTACGCGGTCCCCAAACTTCGTGGGAATAGGGATAAAAGATGCAAATGGGGGCCGACTTTGTTTTGTTAATAGCCTGCGAGGACCGCAAAGGGATCGTCGCGGCTGTCGCGAATTCAATCGCGAGTCAGGATTGTAACATCGTTGAAAGCTCGCAATATGGCGACAAAAACACGGGGCGCTTCTTTATGCGCGTTGCCATTTCGTGCACCGCAAATACGACCAGCGAAAGCTTTAGCGCCGCATTCATGTCTGTTGCAGCTGCATTTCAGTTAGACTGGCAAATCCACGACCTGCGCAAGAAATTGCGCGCAATGATAATGGTCAGCCAAGGCGGGCACTGCTTAAACGATCTTTTGTACCGGACCTCTACCTCGCGGTTGCCAATGGACGTGACGAGCATCGTTTCCAATCATGTGAATTGGCAGCGCAGGGCAGAGCATGAGGGCATTCCGTTTCACCATTTGCCGATCACACCAGAAACAAAGCTGGACCAAGAGGCCAAATTGCTTGCGATGGTTGAAGAGCAGCAGGTCGATCTCATTATCCTCGCGCGCTACATGCAGGTCCTGTCCGACCAGCTTTGCCGCAAGCTCGATGGCCGTGTTATCAACATCCACCACAGCTTTTTGCCAGGGTTCAAGGGTGCAAAGCCATATCATCGGGCCTATGAACGGGGCGTCAAAATGGTTGGTGCCACCGCGCATTATGTCACGCCGGACTTGGACGAAGGACCAATTATCACGCAGGACGTCTCAATCGTTGACCATGCCGACACAGTTGAAGATTTAATCGCGCAAGGCCAAGACACAGAAAGCCGAGTGCTCGCACGCGCAGTCAAACTCCATCTGGAACATCGTGTGATGCTCAATGGCAATCGCACGATTGTGTTCAAGTAAGATCCAACCAGATCAACAAAGTTAAGGATAGGTGACATGAAGACCCGCGCTGCAGTTGCATTTGAAGCGAAAAAGCCATTGGAAATTGTCGAGTTGGATTTGGAAGGTCCAAAGGCTGGTGAAGTGCTGGTCGAGATCAT